>R18__coassemble_1972_pt1 | contig 16018 bp, 13 predicted proteins | sample R18__metabat2_low_PE_004 | metagenome-assembled genome bin R18
CTGCTTTGCGCGCTTTTGCCGACAAAACGCGAGGCGGGGGAAGGGGGTTGGCAATGAACGGGCACGGCTTTGACTGGATGAACGGCGACCGCGAGATGGCGGAGCGCCTGGTATCCGACCGGCTGCAAAGAGAATACGCGACGGTATATCTGCTCGATTTGGAGCATGACCGCTTCCGTCTGGTGTTTCGCAACCCCGACTCCGGTTTTTCCGACGCGGAGGAGGGCTGCTATACCGAGCTGATTCGAGAGTATGTCAGCCGCGTGGCGCCGGAGTATCGCTCGCACTGGCAGACGCTCTGCACCATCGAGGGGGCGCGCGGCTATCTGTCCGAGACGGACCGTTTTGAATATGTCTATCGGCTGACCGGCGCGGTCAAAACCTGGCGTCGCAGCGTGGTCCAGGTGGCGGAACGCCGCGAGGGACAGGCGGCGGTGCTGATCATGACCTTTATCGCCTTTGCCCGGTCCGAGGAGGATCACACGGCCCTTCGCATTACGGACCTTGCGGAGGATGTCCGCCTCGAGCGCGAAAACTATGAGCTGATTGAAAGTCTTGCCTCGGACTATTCCGCGCTGTACTATGTCAATCTGGACACCGGGGAATACCGTGTGCATTTTTCCACCGGGCTGCTGGATCTGGTGCGCCGGTATATCGAGGAAAACGACAATTACTACGATATGATGCGCGCCTTTACCGAGGGGCTGGTTTACCCGGAGGACCGGGAACGGCTGCGGGTTTACAACAACCCGGATTATCTGCGCCGTCTGCTCGCAAACAAAAAATCCGACCGCTTCCGCTTCCGCCGCTCCTTCGGCGACAGCTACAAATGGATGGAGCAGCTGCTGGTCAAGTCCGAAAGGGTTGACGAGACGCCGCACCGGCTGGTCGTCGGCTACGCGCTGCGCGACGACGAGGTGCGCGAGGAGCAGGAGCAAAACGAGCGTCTGCGCACGGCGCTTGTCATGGCGCAAAGCGCCAACCGGGCCAAAACCGCCTTTTTGAGCAGCATGTCCCATGACATCCGCACGCCGATGAACGCCATTTTGGGTTATACGGCGATGGCCAAAAAGCACGCGGACGACCCGACCCGGGTGCAGGAATGCCTTGACAAAATCGCCGTGGCCGGCGGCAATCTGCTGGAGCTGATCAACCAGGTGCTGGATATGTCCCGCATCGAATCCGGCCGCGTGGTGCTGGAGGAGGAGCCCTGCAATCTGCGTCGGACGGCGGAGACTTTGATGACCATCCTCTCCTCGACGGCCGAGACGGCAGGGGTGCAGCTGACGCTGGTCGACGACGCGCTGCGCGAGGCCGACGTGATGGCGGATACCGGCCGCCTCAACCAGATTTTGCTGAACATCCTGAGCAATGCCGTCAAATATACGCCGTCGGGCGGCTGTGTCACGCTGACCGCCGAACAGCTCGACGAATGCCGCGAGGGCAGAAACTCCTATCGCTTTACCGTGACGGACACCGGCATCGGTATGAGCGCGGAGTTTGCGCAGCATCTGTTTGAGCCCTTCTCCCGCGAACGGACCGTGACCGAAAACCGCATCGAGGGCACCGGTCTCGGCATGAGCATTGTGAAAAATCTGGTGGATCTGATGGAGGGCAGCATCACGGTGCGCTCCGAACCGGGGCGGGGGACCGAGGTCGCCGTTACGCTGCCCTTTGAACCCACCGGCACACCGGCGGCTGCGGAGCCGACGTTGGAGCCGACGGGCTTCTTCTGCCCGGAGGGGCGCCGTGTGCTGCTGGTTGAGGACAACGAGATGAACCAGGAAATCGCCGTCGATATTCTGACGGACGCCGGATTTGAGGTAACCGTGGCGGACGACGGCGCGCGGGCCGTGGAGCGCATCGCGCAGGGCAAGGGCGATGAGTTTGACCTGGTTTTGATGGATATTCAAATGCCGAGGATGAACGGACTGGAGGCAGCGCGCCGCATCCGTCTTCTGCCGCAGGGGAGGACGATTCCCATCGTGGCGCTCAGCGCCAACGCCTTCGACGAGGACGTCAGCCGCTCTCTCGCGGCCGGCATGAACGCCCACATCGCCAAGCCCATCGATACCGCGGAGCTCTTCACTGTGCTGCAAAAGCTGCTGTAAGCCACCGTGAAACATGCAAAAACGGGAGCCGGACGAATGTCTCGTCCGACTCCCGCGTTTGTTTATGCATAGAATTACCGACCGCAGATCTCCTCGGCGCACTGCCAGGCGGAGGCCACGGCCCAGGTCAGCTCCGACACCACGGCCAGCTTGTCGCGGCGGTGCATGGCGCCCGTGGCGTTGCCGCCGGCGTAAAGACCGGGGATGGGCGTGCCGTCGTCCCGCAGCACCTGGCAGCGGCCGTTGACCTGCACGCCGCCGGCCGAGCACTCGGAGAACATCTGGCCGTAGATGGCGTACCACGGGCCGTCCTCCGCGCGCCGCGGCCGCAGGAAGGCAGCGGCCTTGCCCTGGTCGGTGTCGGCGCCTTGCTCGCAGAAGCGGTTATAGTCCGCAATGGTCCCGACCAGCGCCTCCGCCGGGATGCCGAGCTTGTCCGCCAGCTCCTCCAATGTCGCGGCCTTCATGACGGGCGGAAGCTTATAAGCGGCCTCGCGGTCGAGGTCGTTCTGGTAGTTTTCGTAGCAGTTGTATTCGTCCGCGAGCGTGGGGTCGGAGAGGAATTCCGCCATCACGTCGTCGATGTTTTTCTGCGTGAAGATGCCCCACATGATCTGCTTCGGTCCGCACTTGATTTTGGGGTAGGAGCCGTGCAGTCCGGTGCTCTCGTCGAAAAAGCGCGTGCCGTTCATCGTGACATCCAGCGCTGTCGGGTGGTCGAGCAGCCGATAGAGCGCATAGCTGTACGGGTGGTGCGCCGGGCCGAAATTGGACACAAACATCCGCTCCGTATCCGGGTGCACGCCCAGCTCCTCGAGCATGTCGATGGCGTCGCCGGTGTTGGAGGGAATGGTAAAGCGCGTCACGGGGCGTCCGCCCTCAAAGAAATCGGGGAAGAAGCGCGTGAGCTTTTCGTCGCTCGCGCCGTAGCCGCCGGTCAGCAGCACCACGGCTCCGGCGTGAATCTCGACCACGCCGCCCGGGTCACGCGCCAGCACGCCGACCACCGCGCCGTCGGGTCCGGTCAGCAGATGCTCCGCCGGGGTCTCGGTCAGAATCTCGACGGGGAGCTTTTCGTCCTCAATCTCGCGCAGCATGGCGTTTTTGATAAACGTTCCCATCCAGCCGGGGCCGATGGAGGGGTCGGTGCTGTCCGGGTTTTCGATGCGCTTGGGGAAGCCGAAGATGGCCGAGCCGTAGATGGGGCCCATGGCGCGCTTTTCGCCGAATTTCTCCAGCGGGAAGGCTTCGCGGGCGCCGGGGAAATCCATCAGCCAGTCGGCAAAGGCGCTTGTCGCGTACACCGCCGTGCGCATCAGCTCCTCGCTGATGACGCCGTCGGTCTTGGCGGCAAGGTCGCGCACGGCGTCCTCGCGGATGTCCTCCAGTCCCTCCTCGGCGTGTACCTTGCTGTACACCGGGAAAAAGCCGTGGGCCAGATTCATGTCGCCGCCGACCTTGCGCGCTTTTTCCAGAAGAATCACGCGCTTGCCGCTCTGCGCGGCGCGCACGGCCGTAATCAGTCCCGCGCCGCCGCCGCACACGACCACATCGCATTGCTTGACAATCGGGTCATGCGCCGCGGCCGCCGGCTTCGCCTCCGTGTCATACACCGAGCAGGTGGGGCAGATTTCGTAGCAGGTGCCGCAGCCGATGCATTTGTCGGGGTCGATCTGGTACTGCGGCCCGTCGTAATAGCAGGCGCCGACCGGGCAGTTCAGCTCGCAGGCGTGGCAGCCGGAGCAGGAGCTTTTGATCTGATACATGGGGGTGCACCGTCCTTTATGTTTATTTCGTTCGGTTGTCGTTTTTGCGGGAGACGGAGGTCGGTCAGCCCTCGTCCACGGACAGAACGTAAAACCGCCCGTCGTGACGCAGCAGCTTGACCTCGATGCGCTCCGTCGGCGCGAGAAGCTCTGCCAGCCGCCGTACCGGCGCGGCGAGGGCCTCCTCCTCGACGTCATTCAGGTCGGAGACGCTCTCCGCTCCGCGGGCGTAGCGGACGCCGCGCGCAAGACGCCGGGTCGGGCCGAGCGTTACGCCGCCGTCCGTCTGTTCGGCTGTCTTGAGGTAGACCGGACCCTCCAGCTCCTCCTGGACCAGAAAGCCCGCGTTCACGGCGCCTCCGGCCTCGCAATAGTCATCCACGCTGCAGATGCCGATGCCGCCCGCGCCACGGTCCGGCCGGACGATATACGGCTCGCACCCCTCCGGAAAGCGGCGCGGCGCGGGGATGTTGTTTTCTTCGAAAAAAGCCTGCTGCGCAAGCTTGGAGGCGAAAAGAGCGCGGGTGTCCATCGATTGTTCCTTTCCGGCGCGGCCGCGTCGGACGGGGCCGCCTGTTTTCTTTTTGTCATTATGCCACACTTTTTGTCTGCTGTCTATGAAATTATCGCGGGCAGTCGCGTGTCGGACGGTTGTGGGGGGGTGGTGATTTGGCGACGGGTGTGCTATACTTTTTCGGTTATGATGAAACGGAGGAAGAAAACAATGCTTGCCTATCTCTGGCCGCTGGCCCTGATTGTCGTATCCAATACCATGTACCAAATCTGCGCCAAGTCCCTGCCCGGGGACGTGGATCCCCTGGCCTCGCTGACGATTACCTATCTGGTGGGCGCGGCGGCCAGCGCCGTACTGTATTTTGCGCTCAATCGCGGTGGCAATCTTCTGCGGGAATACGCGCACATGAACTGGGCTCCCTACGTGCTGGGCGTGGTCATCGTCGGGCTGGAGGTCGGCACCATCTATGCCTACAAGGCGGGCTGGCCCGTCAGCTCGCTGCAGATTGTGCAGGCGGCGATTCTGGCGGCGATTCTGGTGGTCATCGGCTACGCGCTGTATCACGAGTCCATCACCGTCAGCAAGGCCGCGGGCATCGTGCTGTGTCTGGGCGGTCTGTATTTCATCAATCGCTGAGCGGGTCGATTCATCCGAAACAACAAGGATACCGGAACTTCTCGCCCTTACGGGGCGGCCGCAGTTCGTGGAAGAGAACATCCATGCCCAGACCTTCCATGCATAGCTGCGCGTCAAGGTCGGCATGGATGTTTATAAACTGTTTACCGCATTTTAATGCAATGTTTTGGTTTCGGTGCTATGGTATGGCGGTACCGAACGATAAAAGGAGACGGATTTTTTTGAAAAAACGCATGCTCCCGGCGCTGCTGGCGCTGGTTATGACATTGGGACTGCTGTCCGGCTGCGCGCCGGAGAGCGACAGCGCGGACGGTCTGCCCGAGGCGGACGCGACTGCGGTGCTGGACGATACCTCGCCCTCCCTGCGCGGCAAGGGGATGGAGTGGAAGGATAACGAGCTGGTCATCAAGGCGGCGGGCGTGTATCGCCTGTCCGGCACGCTGACGGCCGGCCGCGTCATCGTCAAGGCGGACGAAGAGGACGATGTCACGCTGATTTTGGACGGTCTGTCCATCACAAACCCCGACGACGAGGCACTGTACATCAAGACGGCGGCCTCCGCCACCGTGCTGCTGGCCCCCGGGTCGGAAAACACGCTCATCAGCGGCGCCCCGGCCGAGGAGGAAGAAGCCGCTGCCGAGACGGCGGAGGACACGGCGTCCTCGACCGAACCGGACGAATCGGAGGCCGAAGCGGAACCCGCTGCCGACGACACGGAGGCGGCGGACACAACGGAGGAGGACGAGCCCTCCGGCGCCGCGCTGCGCGCCCGCTGCGCCATGACCATCGGCGGCGACGGCTCTTTGAACGTCGAGGGCTATATCAATAACGGCATCGCCGCCAACGGCGATCTGACCATCGAGAGCGGCAGCTATACGGTCTATGCCGTCAACGACGCCGTCAAAAGCAAGGCGGCGCTCACCGTAACGGGCGGCACCTTCGTCTGCACGGCGGAGCATGACGGCTTCAGCGGCGACACGCTGACCCTGGTGGACGGCAGCTATACCGTGACCACCGGCACCGGCGCGGCGGACGCGGACATGAAAACCGGCGACTCCATCATGATGGGCGGCGGCATGGGCGGCGACGACCGACAGAACCGTGCCTCCGGCGAGGCCTCCGGAGAGAGCGGCGACTCGGCCTCCGGCGAGACCGAAAGCGATTTCTCCGGTGAGACCAACGCGGCGAACGCCGGGCAGAACCCGGCCGCTGCCTCCGCGGAGCCGAGCGACGCCGCGGACGAGACGGCAGATTCCTCCTCGGCGCAGGCGGATGCCTCGTCCGAGCTCTTCGCGCAGGGCGGTCGGAGCTCCCGCTCCAACGGCGAATGGACCGTGACGGCGGAGGAAATCCTCTCCCTCGCGGAGCAGTGGGGACTTGGGCAGGAGGAACTGATTGCCGCCGCGGAGCAGATGGGTCTGGATTGGGAGGAGGCCATCACCTCCGGCGGAGAGATCACGCTGAACCTGACGGACCTTCTGTCCGCCAGTGGGGAAATAGGGCTGGACTTTTCGGACCTGTTTTCCTCCGGCGGCAGCTTTGAGATGGGCGGCTTCGGCGGCATGGGTGATGATTTCATGGACTTCTGGGACCGGGACAACGAGGACGACGGCGGCTCCGCCAAGGGGCTCAAGGCGGCCGTGTCCATCGAGATTCTGGGCGGCACCTATGTTCTCGATACCGAGGACGATGCCATCCACTCGGACGGCTCCGTGCGCATCGCGGGCGGCACCTTTACGATCCAATCCGGCGACGACGGTATCCACGCGGATACCACGCTGGACTTTGAGGACGGCACGCTGACCATGCCGCTGTGCTTTGAGGGTCTGGAGGCTGTGCGGATTCATATCAGCGGCGGCTATCTGGATATTACGGCGAACGACGACGGCATGAACGCCAACGGCAGCAGCGGCATGTTCGGCGGCATGGGCGGCGGCATGGGCGGCGGTATGCCCGGCATGGACGACCATCGCGGCTCCTCCGGCGAAGCATCGTCCGAAGCCTCCGGGGAGGCCGATACCGCTGCCTCCGGTGAGAGCGATACCGCCGTCTCCGGCGAGATGGCAGCCAATGCCGACGCGGCGGCTGCGGACGTTTCTGTGAATGAAACCGATGCCACCACGGAGCCCTCGGCCGATACGGCGGCAGAGTCTGCGGCGGATGCCGCCGATGACAGCGGGATGGACGCCTCCGGCGAAGATACCGCCTCCGACGAGGCGCAGAGCGCGGACGAGGAGTTGACCACGCTGCTCTGGATTTCGGGCGGCGAGGTGCATGTGACCTCCGGCGGCGACGGTCTGGACTCCAACGGCGACATGCTTATTTCCGGCGGCGTGACCTATGTCAGCGGTCCGGCCAGCTCCTGGGACGCGGCGGTCGACGCGGGGGAGGGCAGCTCCTTCACGATTACGGGCGGTCTGCTGGTCGCGGCGGGCTATTCCTCCATGGCGGAGAGGCCCGAGGAAACGGACGATTCGCAGCCGAGTATTTACTACGCCTTTGACGAGTACGCCGCGGCGGGCTCCGTGATTACGCTGACGGACGCGCAGGGCGAAGTGACCGAGCTTTACGCGCCGGCGAACGAATATAACTGCGTCATCCTCACACTGCCCACGCTCACGCTGGGCGAGAGCTACACGCTCACGGCCGGCGACCTCACGGCGGACATCACGCTCGACACCGCCGTCTATTCCAACCGCAGCATGGGCGGCATGGGCGGTATGGGCGGCATGGGCGGCGGCCGGTAATCGACTGTCAATGGGGACGGTTCTCGCTGACACCTTTTCCCGTTGATACGAAAGAAACATGTCAATGGGGACGGTTCTCGCTGACACCTTTTCCTGTTGATACGAAAGAAAAGTTGTCAATCAGAACCGTCCCCATTGACATCCATTGACATCCGAAAGAAAAGTTGTCAATAAGAACCGTCCCCATTACAAATCAGAACCGTCCCCATTGACACCTATACCCAAAAAAGGGACTCTCCGCGCGGAGAGTCCCTTTTTTGTGGATGTTCGGGGGGTTATTCGCCCTCGGTCTGTTTCTGCTTGCGGCGGAACAGGCGGCCGCGCAGCAGAATGATGTTGTAGACAATGAACAGCACCAGCAAAATGCCGCCCGTCAGCAGCGCCTTTCCGAGACTCTGGTGGGCCAGCCCCATCAGCAGCATGATCGGGAAGCCGAACACAATGGCCCACAGCTGGTGATAGACCAGATTGTCCGCCGCCTGGGTCGTGAACTGGGGATCAAGCTCGCGCAGCAGAATGGCGCCCGTGGAGGCGGTGCCGGTCTGCATGCCGTACAGCGAGATAAAGGCCTCGTATTCGTATCCCGGGAAGACCCGCTTGCAGATGATGCGGTGATAGACATAGGTGACCACCGCGCCCAGTACGCAGATGATGCTCAGCGGAATGACAAACTCCGGCTCCGTGAACGCGGACAGATTGATGGCGCCGATGGAGGCGACCACCATGATGTCGAACATGAAGCCCGCGATGCGGTTTTGCATGAAGTTGTTGGTGTATTCGCGCTTGATGACGCCCTTTTTCTTCAGTCCGCGCAGCACGGACTTGAGCAAAATGGCGGCCAGCGTGGAGAACAGGAACTGGAAGCCCCAGATCACGCTTTGCAGCGTGGAGCCCAGACCGCCCAGCACGCCCGTTTCGATGATGCAGTTGACGCCGAACATGAACAGATACGCCAGCAGGTACGCGCCGAAGACCAGCGCCATCTGGATGGTGAACTTGTCCATGGACTCGGACAGGGGGATTTCGTCCTTGCCGGTGAAGTCGTCGATGGTCAGATTGTCCGTCACGTTCTTGCCGATTTCGCCCCGGATGACGCCCTTGCGCCGCAGATGATTGAGGAAAATGACACCGCCGATGCTCGCCGACACAAAGCCCATCGCGGCCACGGTCAGACCGAAGCTGGTACCGTTGGAGAACACGTCGCTGTGGGCCAGCTCGTAGGTGTGGCCCCAGTTATACGCCTGGCCCGGTCCCTGACCGTAGCCCATCGGCAGCAGCAGACCGGAGGCGAAGAAGCTGCCCATGATTTTGTACAGCACAATCGTGACCGCCAGACCGACCACGCCCTGCAGCAGATAGCCCGCCACCACCGCCACGCCGGCATCAAAGGCGCCGGATTTGGTGCGGGTGTCCTGTTTTTTGTCGATGTTGCGCAGCGCCATCGCCGCGAAGCCGAGACCCAGACCGTGATAGGTCAGCATCTCGAGCGTCGACGTGGTGACGAGCTCATTGCCCGTCAGCTTTCGAATCAGCCACAGCGCAATCAGCAGCAGAAAGCCGCCCAGCACGCTGCTCGGAATCATCAGCTGCCGCAGCGGGCGGATGGTGTTGCGCAGAATGTTCGCGACAATCATCGCCAGCAGAAGACTGGTCAGTGTGATGACGAAGGACCATACGTCCGCGTCCCAGAAGTTCATACCGGTTGTCATGAATGGTTACCTGCCTTTCCGGGGGTGATTTGGGTCAAGGTTTGGTTGAGCGTTTGCAGCATGTCCTCAAACAGCGCGAGCTCCCTCTCGTCATAGCGGTCCCGCAGCTGTTCGACGGCGTCGGTGATGAAGGTGTCGTCGCTGTCGTAATAATTGTGGAAGCGGTCGCCCACGCTGACGTAGCAGGTGCGCCGGTCGGTCTCGGACGCGTCGCGCCGGACGTAGCCCTTGGCCTCCAGATTGTTGATTTTGTAGGTGGCGTTCGGCTGGCTGATGCCGAGGGTGTCCGCAAACTGGCTGATGGTGGGGCGGCCGAGAAGATAGATGACATCGGTGGCAAAGGCCTCCGTGGCGCTCAGCTGGCCGTCCTTCTCACGGATGCGGCGGAACAGATCGGTGTAGTGCAGCAGCCGGAACTGCTCATACAGCCTGCGAATTTCGTCGTGGATCAATACCCTTCATCCTTTTCAGTAAAATTTTTTAACTCTTAAAATATTTTAATAATCCAGCACCATACTACCCAAACCATCGCCGTTTGTCAACAACAAAAAAATGCCGCCCCCCGAAGGGACGGCATTCCTTTTTGAAAATTACTCGCCGGTGGGGACGCCCGCGCCGGTATAGCCCTGATAGGCGGCCTGCACGGCCTCAACCAGCTCCTGGTCGGCGGCATCGTCCGCAGTCCAGACGCCCTTTTCCAGAACGCCGGTCACGGTGCTGCCGTCCCAGCTGATGGTGAAGCTCTTGCTGGTGTCGGTCAGCTCGGCAAACTCCAGGGCGACCTCGGTTTCCTTGCCGTCAATCTCGACGGTGTAGGTGCCGCTCTCGTCCAAAGGCTCGCCGCTGGCTTCTCCGCTGGCCTCGCCGGAGGCGTCACCCATGGGGTTTTCGGCCTGCTGGGCGGCCATTTCCTCGGCGTAGGCGATGGCATCCGCAATCTCCTGCTCGTCGAAGTAGATGGTGTGGGTGGCGTTCTGCGCGCTGGCGTCGGCGCAGACGGTGATGGTCACGTCGCCGGTGATGCCGCTGACGGTGACCAGCTCGCTGGTGGGATAGCTGTTCGGGCCGCCGAGACCGACGTTGGAGTAGGTCACGGTGCCTTCGCTCGCGGTGATGCCGGCGCCTTCCTCGCCGTCCGCGGGGGCGCCCATGTCGCCCGGCGCGTCGCACTGGAAGAAGAAGACCAGATCCTCGCCCGCGGCGAACTCATAGGTCTCGCCGGTGGAGAAGGTGGCGGTATAGGTGTCGCCGGAGGCGGCGGGCTCGGCCGCGGTTTCCGTCGCGGGAGCCGCCTCGGGCTCGGCCGCCGTGTCATCGCCGCCGCACGCGCACAGCGCGCACAGCATCAGCATCGCAAGCAGAAGCGCAAGAAGCTTTTTCATTGGATATGTCTACCTCCTATATAAGATGGCTGTAGTATACCACATTTTTTCTGTCCGTCAAGGACGGACATTTTTGTTTGTCTGTTCGCGGGACGGGGCGGTTTTGTCTTGACAGGGCTGATACAATGGAATGAGCGCAGGGGAATCGGCTTCCTCTGCGGATTTTTGCGAAAAGGAAGTGACCCGGATCCGTGCGTATCCAGGTGAAAAAGCTGCGTCCCGATGCCAAACTTCCGACCCGCGGCTCGGCGGCCGCGGCCGGTTATGACTTATATGCCTGTGTGGACGGTCCTGTGACCATCGCCCCGGGAACCAACGAAAAAATCGGCACCGGTCTTGCCCTTGCCGTGCCGGAGGGGTGGTTCGGCGCCATCTTTGCCCGCAGCGGTCTTGCCTCCAAACAGGGGCTGCGCCCGGCCAACTGCGTCGGCGTGTGCGACAGCGACTATCGCGGGGAGTACATCATCCCCGTGTTCAACGACAGCGACACCCCGCGGGTGATTGCGCCCGGGGACCGCATTGCCCAGCTGATTGTGATGCCCTTCGCCGCGGCGGAGTTTGACGTTGTCGACGAGCTGGCCGACACGCTGCGCGGCGCGGACGGCTTCGGTTCGACGGGGGCGTAACAGACCATGGCTCGTTCTCTTTCTGCCTCCAAGGGCGTCGATATGACGACGGGCAGTCCTCTGCGCCATGTGGTCCGCTTCGCGCTGCCGCTGCTCGCGGGCAATCTGTTCCAGCAGCTGTACAATACTGTTGACTCCGTCGTTGTCGGCAACGCCGTCAGCAAGCAGGCGCTCGCCGCCGTCGGCAGTACCACGCCCATTATCAACATGATCATCGGCATCTTTCTCGGTCTGAGCCAGGGGGCCATGGTCGTCATCAGCCAGTCCTTCGGCGCCCGGGACGAGGCGCGCGTCCACCGCTCGGTGGAAAACACCATGCTGCTGGTCTTCGCGCTCGCGCCGGTGTTCACGCTGCTCGGCATCGCGCTGGTGCCGGCGATGCTCCGGCTGATGGACACGCCGGCCGATGTCTTTTCGGACGCGCAGCAGTATCTGCGCATCTATTTCGGCGGCACGGCCGCGCTGATGGTATACAACATGGGCTCCGGCATTTTGCGCGCGGTGGGGGACTCGCGGCGGCCGCTGCTGTTTCTGGTGTTTTCGTCGCTGGTCAACATCGTGCTGGACCTGGTGTTCGTGCTGGTGCTGGACATGGGCGTGGCGGGCGTTGCCTGGGCCACGGTCACGGCGGAGGTGCTGGCGGCGGTGCTGGTGATGGTTGTGCTGTGCCGCTCGCGGGAGAGCTTTCGCTTTGTGTGGCGCGATCTGCGCTTTGATAAGCCCATTCTCTCCAACATCCTCCGCGTCGGACTGCCGAGCAGCGCGCAGATGGCGGTTACGTCGTTTTCCAATGTTTTTGTCCAGTCCTATGTCAACGCCTTCGGCTCGTCGAGCATGGCGGCCTGGTCGTGCTATATCAAGCTTGACGCCTTCATCATGCTGCCGATGACCTCGCTCGGCACGGCGGCCACGACCTTTGTGGGCCAGAATATCGGCGGCGGCGACCGCGCCCGGGCCCGCCGCGGCACCTGGGCCTCGCTGGGCATCGCCTGGGCGGTGACGCTGGTGCTGACGGTGCCGTATGTGCTCTTCGCCCCGCAGCTGACCTCGCTGTTCAACCGTGACGCGGAGGTTGTGCGCTATGGCACGCTGTTTTTGCGCGTGCAGACGCCCTTCTGCTTCCTGTGCTGCGTCAACCAGGTGCTATCCGGCGCGCTGCGCGGGGAGGGGCGCGCGACCGGTCCGATGATCATCATGCTGGCAAGCTTTGTGGTTTTTCGCCAGGTGTATCTGTTCGCAGTGTCCCGCATCTGGGGGACCATACTGCCCGTGGCGCTGGCCTATCCCGCCGGCTGGGTTTTGTGCTCGGCGGTCATGTTCGTCTACTGGGCCGCCGTCACCCGCCGCGCCGACCGCGCCGTTGCGCTGCGTTGATCATAAAAAACATCCCTCTCTCGCCTGTGTCTTATGGCCTCATGACGAGAGAGGGATGTTTTTTTGTGTTCTTGTGTGAAATTTGCGAGGGGGTTAAGGTCAGACGCAGCCGTCGCACCGTACGTAGAGCCGCAGGTCATAGCCCTCGGCGCGGCAGGCGAAGCGCTCGCTCAAGTCGGCGGCGAAGTCCGCCCCGGCGCATAAATCCTCCACCCGGCCGCAGACCGGGCACTGCCGGTGCGGGTGGGACAGGGGACTGCGGTCATAGCGGGTGGGCATGCCGGGCATCTCCAGCCGGCCGATCTCGCCCGCCTCGGTCATCAGACCCAGATTGCGATACACCGTGCCGCGCGCAATGGAGGGCATGCGCTCGCGCGCCAGGGCGTAGATTTCCTCCGCGGTGCGATGGATAGGCTCCGCGGCCAGAATGTCATAAATCAGCTGCCGTTGACGCGTCATGAAAAACCTCACAAATAAGAATAATTCCTGTTTTTGAGAATACAATAAAAGCGGGTGAATTGTCAACGCAAATATGCTATAATGCCCGGGAAACTATGCATACAGGAGCGATACGGCGATGAAAAACGTGTTTACCCCCGCGGACATTCTTCTGCCTCGGATCGGCGCGGATATGGAGCGCTGGGCCTCGGTGGCGTGTGACCAGTTTTCCTCCCGCCCGGACTACTGGGAGGACTTTTCCGCCTATGTGGGCGATTGCCCCTCGGCGCTGCGGCTGATGCTGCCGGAGGCGTATCTGAACGCACCCGACGTCGAGACGCGAAAGCAGGCCATCCCCGCCGCGATGGAGCGGTATCTGGCGGAGGGCGTTTTCCGTACGATAGAGGACTCGTTTGTCTTTGTTGAGCGGACGCTGCCGGACGGCACGCTGCGCCGCGGTCTGGTGGGCAAGGTGGATCTGGAGGCCTTTGACTGGCGCCCGGGCTCCGTGACGCCCGTCCGTTCCACGGAGGCCACCGTGCCCGAGCGGCTGCCCGTGCGGGCGGAGCTGCGGCGGCTGCAGCCGCTGGAAATGCCCCATATCGTTCTGTTTCTCGATGACCCGGCGGACACGGTTCTGGCCGCGGTCGAGCCGGGGGAGGAGCTGTACGATTTCGATTTGTATCAGGGCGGCGGTCATCTGCGCGGCCGGCGGGTCGCGGGCGAGGCGGCGGCGCGGGTGGTCGCGGCGCTGGAATCGCTCGGCCAGGACCCGCTTTTTGCCATGGGCGACGGCAACCACAGTCTGGCGGCGGCCCGCGAGCACTGGGAGGCGCTCAAGGCGGCCGGAGCCCCCGCGGACCATCCCGCCCGCTGGGCGCTGGCCGAGGTGGAGAACGTCCGCGACGACGCCGTGGTGTTCTATCCCATTCACCGCGTTTTGTTCGACACGGACGAGGGCGGCTTTGTGCGCGAGCTTTCCGGCGCCGATACCGGCGAGCTGGTGGCGGAGGCGGACGGGTTCTGCCGCGAGTATATCGCCGCGCACGGCGGACGCGTGGACTATATCCACGGCACGGCGGACGCGCGCGCCTTTGCCGAGGGGAACGGCTGCGCGGCGCTGCTGCTGCCCACACTGCCGAAGGCGGAGCTCTTTGAGCACATCCGCCGCTTCGGCAATTACCCCAAAAAGAGCTTTTCCGTCGGCGAGACGCTCGACAAGCGCTGGTATCTCGAGTGCCGCCGCATCCGTCCGGAATAATCGGCGGGGGAGGAGACTTTTTCCGGCGGCGGAAAATGCGCCCCGTGGGGCTTGCAATTCCCGTGCGCTCTGTTATAATATTAGCCGACTAAATTATAAATTTATATACAAGGAGTCGATTTTCTGCCATGACCTACGAAGATTACAAGAAGATCTACGAGTCCAAAAAGGGCAGCGTGGATCAGGCGCTCGACCTCATCAAGTCCGGGGACGTCATCTGGTGCTCCAACAACTACAACGAGCCCGCGACGCTCTTCAGCCGCCTGCATGAGATCGCCCCCCGCGTCGAGAACGTCATCGTCTACAAAAGCCGCATCGGCGAGTATCCCTTCCTGGTGACCCCGGGCATGGACGGCCACATCAACTGCGCCAACTACTTCTACGGCCCCAGCTACCGCAAGGCCCACAAGCTGCGCAACGCCATGTTCATCCCCGTTGACCTGCCCAACTACTACCGCTCCGTCAACATGCATCGCCCCTGCAACATCTTCACCGCGCAGGTGTCCCCCATGGACGCCAACGGCAACTTCTACATCGGCATGAACCAGACCATCGAGTACTATGCCGTCAAGGACGCCATCGAGCAGCACAAGACCATCATCGTCGAGGTCAACCCCAACCTGACCTACATGAACGGCTCCGCGGCCATCCCCGTCGAGGCCGTCACCATGCTCTATGAGGTCGACACCCCCGAGTACTGCATCGGCGGCATCCAGACCACCGAGCTCGAGGACCGCATCGGCCGCACCGTCGCAGACCTCATCGAGGACGGCGACACCATCCAGATGGGCATCGGCGGCATCCCCGACGTCGTCGGCCACTACCTGATGACCAAGAACGACCTCGGTCTGCACACCGAGCAGTTCACCTCCTCCCTCGTCGACCTGATCGGCAAGGGCGTCATCACCGGCAAGAACAAGGTCTTCGACAAGGAGCTCCACGTGGGCGTCTTCGCCGACGGCGTGCACGAGCTGTACCAGTATCTGCACGACAACCCCAAGTGCGTCATGAAGCCCGGCCCCGAGGTCGTCAACCCCTTCAACATCGCCCGTCAGGACCACATGGTCTCCATCAACACCCTGGTCGAAATCGACCTGACCGGCCAGATCGCGGCCGAGTCCATCGGCCCCGTGCAGTACTCCGGTTCCGGCGGTGGCTTCTGCTTTACCCTCGGCACCTACTACGCCGAGCACGGCAAGGGCATCATGGCCTTCACCAGCCGCACCAACAAGGGTCTGCCCAAGATCAAGGCCCAGCTGACCCCCGGCGCCGTCGTGACCCACCAGCGCAACTATGTCCAGTACGTCGTCACCGAGTACGGCGCGGTCAATCTGCGCGGTCTGGACGTGCGTGAGCGCGCCAAGGCCCTCATCTCCATCGCCCACCCCGACGATCGCGACGCGCTGACCGAGGCCGCGAAGGAGCTCTGCTACTTCTGATTTATCCCCCTTTTC
>R18__coassemble_1980_pt1 | contig 15979 bp, 13 predicted proteins | sample R18__metabat2_low_PE_004 | metagenome-assembled genome bin R18
GGCTTGGCCTCGACCGGCGCCTCTTCGACCGACAGCTCCGCCGCGGGCTCGGCGGCGGGTTCTGTCGCGACAGGCTCCGCGGGAGCGGTCTCCTCCGCCGGGGCGGTCTTTTTCTTCGCGGACGATTTCTTCTTCGCCGCAGGCTTGACCTCGACCGACGCTTCCTCGGCCACCGGCTCCGCCGCGGGCTCGGCGGCGGGTTCTGTCGCGACAGGCTCCGCGGGCGCGGCAGCGGGTTCCGCCTTCTTTTTCGCGGGCGCCTTCTTCTTCGGCGCGGGCTTGGCCTCCGCGGGGGCCTCCGTCACGGCGGGCTGCTCAATCGGGGTCTCTTCGGTTTTTTTCTTAGTTGCCATTTCTATCACCATTCCCTTTGGTTTTTTTCAGCTTTTCCACATAGCGCCGCAGCGCCTCGTCGTCGGCCCCCTCGGCCGAGACCTGCTCGCGGTCAAAGCGGCCGCGAATCCGTTTGGTATAGTCGACCATCGCGTTCTCCGCCGCCGCCAGACTCATCCCCTGCTGCCCCATCAGATTGACAAGCAGACGGACCTCCTCCGGGGTCAGCCGTTCCCCCAGCAGATCGGGGTCGATGGACTTTCCCTCCCGGCCGCGCTCAACGACCAGGTCAAACAATCTTCCAAGCTCCGGGGAGGAAAACTCGCTCCCCTTCAAATCCGTGCGCCGCCACAGCTCCGGGTAGTGGCACAAAAGCCGCACCGCCCCCTGCTCCGCCACGGCGCTTTTCACATCGTCATAGCGCACGGAACGGTCCGCCGGCTGTACGCTGCGGACGGGACGCAGCTGCTCGCGCTCCTCCTCGCGGCGGGCCGCGCGAGTCTTTTTTTTGCGCAGACGCTCCGCCTCTGTCAACACGGCATCCGCCGTCACACCGGCCCGCTCCGCCACGCGCAGAGCGTAAATCTCCCGTTCGACGGCTCCCGGCAGCGTCGCGAGAATGTCGATGGCCTCCTTCAGCCAGCCGACCCGGCCGTCGTCCGTATTCAGATCATAGCGTTCCGCCGCAAAGTCCAGCCGGTACTCCACCTGGTTCCCGCCGCCGGCAATCAGCTGCCGGAAGGCCTCCGGCCCCTCGCTGCGGATGAATTCATCCGGGTCCTTGCCGCTGGGAATGCGCAGGACGCGGACCTTCATTTCCAGCTGCTGCAAAATGCCGATGGCGCGGCCGGCCGCCTTCACCCCGGCGGTGTCGGCGTCATAGGCAATGACGATTTCCTTCGTATAGCGGGCCATCAGCCGGGCCTGCTCCGCCGTCAGCGAGGTGCCCAGCGAGGCCACCGCCGCGTCAAAGCCCGCCTGGTGCAGACTGACCACGTCGATGTTGCCCTCCGCCAGCAGCAGATACCCCGCCTTGGTCTTTTTGGCCAGATTCAGTCCGAACAGACTCCGGCTTTTGGAATAGACCAGCGTGTCCGGCGAGTTGAGATATTTCGGCTCCCCGTCGCCCAGAATGCGCCCGGAAAAGCCGATTACGCTGCCGCGGACGTCAATCACCGGGAACATCAGCCGGTTGCGGAAATAATCATACACCGAGTCTGTTTTTCCGACCCTGGCCAGCCCCGCCGTCACCAGCTCCGCGCGGGTATAGCCCCGGGCGTTCATGGCGTCCGTCAGCGCGTTCCAGCTGTCCGGCGCACAGCCGAGCCCGAAGGCCGTCACCATCGCGTCGGACAGACCGCGTTTGGCGATATACGCCCGAGCCGCCGCGCCGGCCGGCGTCTGCAGCTGCGCGTGGAAAAAGCGGGCCGCCTCCCGGTTCAGCTCCAGCATCCGGGCGCGCTGCCCGGCCGCCGGGTCCTGCCGGTCCTCCGGCACCTCCAGCCCCGCCCGATTGGCGAGAAAGCGCACCGCATCGGCATAGGAGAGATTCTCGATCTCCATGATAAAGCCGATGCTGCCGCCGCCCTTACCACAGCCGAAGCAGTGGTATATCTGATGCTCCGTATTGACGGAAAACGACGGGGTTTTCTCGCTGTGAAAGGGACACAGACCAAACTGGTTAGAGCCGGTTTTCTTTGTCAGCCGCACATAGCCGGACACCACCTCCGCGATGTCGCTGCGGGCTTTCAGCTCCTCCAGGAAGCTCTCCGAAAACGCCATGCTACTTCACGCTCCAGCTCGCGGGAATGAACAGCCGGCTGTACACCTCCAGCGCGTAGCTGTCCGTCATGCCGGACACATAGTCCGCCGCCGCCCGGGGCGCCCCCTCCCGCTCGGCAATGACGCGGTATTTGGGGGGCATATCCTCCACATGGTTTGCATAGTGGTCGAAGACCGGTCCCAGCAGCCCCAGAACCTTGCTCTCCTCCCCCTTGGCGGTGGGATTGCGATACACCGCCGCAAACATGAACTCGTTGAATGTGTCGTATACCCGCTGCATCGGCTCCGACAGACAGATCGGGCCGTCGGCGCTGGCCTGCACCGCGTCGACCACCATGGCGTTGATGCGCCGGGAAATCCGGTCGCCCAGCGCCTCGCGGATGACCGGGGGAACATCCTTCGGCCGCAGCAGCCCGGCCCGCTCCGCGTCGTCCAGGTCGTGGTTGAAATAGGCGATGTGGTCCGCCAGCCGCACCACGTCCGCCTCCCGCGTGCCGACCGGCTGGCCGGTGGTGTGGTTCAAAATGCCGATGCGGGTCTCATAGCACAGATTCAGCCCCGCGCCGCCCTTTTCCAGCTTGTCCACCACGCGCAGACTTTGCTCATAGTGGGTAAAGCCTCCCGGGCACAGCGCCGCCAGCGCGCGCTCCCCGGCATGACCGAAGGGCGTGTGGCCCAGATCGTGCCCCAGGGCAATGGCCTCCGTCAGATCCTCGTTGAGAGCGAGGGCGCGGGCAATGGTGCGCGCGATGCGCGACACCTCCAGCGTGTGGGTCAGCCGCGTGCGGTAATGGTCCCCCTCCGGCTGCAGAAAGACCTGGGTCTTGTGCTTGAGCCGGCGAAAGGCCTTGGAATGGGTCACGCGGTCGATGTCCCGCTGAAACTCCGTCCGGGTCTCGTCCGGCTCCTCCGGCCGCTCGCGGCCGCGACTGTCCGTCACAAGACAGCCGTTCGGTCCGATCAGCAGCCGTTCGAGCTGTTCGTGCCGTTCGCGCGGACAGGGCATGGCGCTGCGCCTCCTTTCGACAAACGGGCCGACGGCCCGCTTTTTTTCTTTCCCGTAAATACAATACGCAATCCGTTCCGGCTTTTCCTCTTTTTCGGACGGATTTTTTGAAAAAAGGTTCCGGTCCGGTGGAAAACCGCGTTACAGCAGCCGGATTTCCTCCACGGCGGCGCGGCCGCCGGTGGCGTCGCTCAGCCGGGACAAAAACCCGTCCCGCTCCGTCTCGGCCAGCACGGCGCACAGCCGCACGCCCTGCGCGTCGGCCTCGTCCTCCTCCGGCGCCGCGCAGCCGCATTGCCGCAGCAGCCGGTGCGCCCGGTCCAGCGCGCTCCACGGACAGTGAAACCGGATTTCCATCATTTGCGGGTCCGGCTCCGTGCCGGCGTCCGACAGCGCCGCCTGCGCCGCCTTGGAATAGGCCCGCACCAACCCGCCGGAGCCGAGCAGCGTGCCGCCGAAATACCGCGTCACAATCACCGTCGCGCCGGTCACACCCGCGCTTACCAGCACGTCCGCCATGGGCGCGCCCGCGGTGCCGCCCGGCTCGCCGTCGTCGGAACGGCGCACGCTGCCGTCCGGCAGCACGGTCGCCTGGCAGTGATGCCGGGCGTCGGGATAGCGGCGGCGCGCCGCCTCGAGTTTGGCGCGCGCCTCGTCGTCGTCCCGAATGGGATGGATTTCCGCCAGAAAGCGGCTTTTCTTTTCCTCGTAATACCCCTCGCCGGGACCGCAAAGACGCCGTCTGTCACCCATGGTCCGCCACCTCGAACGCAGCAAGCTCCCGCTGCAGCGTCGGCCGTACCGCCGCCGTCACCACGGTGCCCTCCTCGGCATACTCCAGCTGCAGCACCGTTGCCTCCCGGCGCAGCCGGTCCACCAGCGCCGTTCGGCTGTAGGGGATGCACCAGCGGCCGCGCACGGTGCCCACCCCGAGCTTATTCCCGATGGCGCGGCGCAGCGCCTCCGTCCCCTCGCCGTCCAGCGCACAGACACAGACCGTGTCCTCCCCGCCGGGCAGCCGGCCGAAATAGCGGTCGCACTTGTTGTAAACCCGGATACAGGGCGTCTGCTCCGCGCCCAGACGGACAATCAGCTCCTCCGTCACGCGCTGCTGCTCCTCCCAGTCGGGTGAGGATACATCCACCACATGCAAAATCAGATCGGCAAAGCTCAGCTCCTCCAGCGTCGCGCGAAAGGCGTCCACCAGTTCCGTCGGCAGCTTACGGATAAAGCCGACCGTATCGCTCAGCAGCGCCTCGCCCTGTTCGCCGAGCGAGAGACGGCGCGTCGTGGTGTCGAGCGTGTCGAACAGCCGGTCCCCCGTCTGGATGTCGGAGCCGGTCAGCGTGTTTAAAAGCGTGCTCTTGCCGGCGTTGGTATAGCCCACCAGCGCCACCACGGGCACGGCGTTTTTCTCGCGCAGACGGCGTTGGGTCCCGCGCACCCGCCGCACCTGCTCCAGCTCCTCGCTGAGCAGCCGGATGCGGCGGCGGATGTGGCGCCGGTCGGTCTCCAGCTGGGTTTCGCCGGGGCCGCGGGTGCCGATGGGGGCGGAGGTGCCCGCCTGGCGCTTTAAGTGGGTCCACATGCCCGTCAGCCGCGGCAGCAGATACCGGTACTGCGCCAGCTCCACCTGCAGCCGCCCCTCCCGCGTCCGGGCCCGCTGGGCAAAGATGTCCAGAATCAGTCCCGTCCGGTCCAGCACGCGCAGCCCCAGTTCCTCCTCCAGCACGCGGGCCTGCGAGGGGGACAGCTCGTTGTCGATGATGACCAGCTCGCACTCCTGCGCCAGCGCCAGCTCCTTCAGCTCCGCCACCTTGCCCGCGCCCAGAAAGCTGCGCGGATCCGGGGCATTGCGCGTCTGCAGCACGGTGCAGACCGGCTCGGCGCCGGCGGTCTGAGCCAGCGCCCACAGCTCGTCCATGCTCTCGTCCGTGCTGCACTCCGTCGCGTCCATCGAGGCGGCCGCCAGTCCCGCCAGCGCCGCCCGTTCTTTTTTCTTCTGCGTATCTTCCATGCTTATTTGATAACCACGTTCTCCTCGCCGAGGAGCTCCTTCATTTCCTTGACCAGCGCGTCGTGAATCAGACAGCGGGCGGCCACCCGCTTGCCGCTGTCCTGAAAATACACCATCAGCGTCTCCCGCCCCGGGAACATCGTCAGCACCAGTTCCACCCGTCCAAAGCGCGGGTCGTCCCGCGAGGGCAGCCGCAGCCACAGCGTCCGCTCCGGCGCCGGCGCGGGCGGCGGGGCCGGACGGTTTTCCGCGCGGCGCTCGGCCGGCGAGGGCACATCCAGATCCTCAATCGGCTGCAGCGTGTCCAGACGCAGCTGCGGCTCCTTTTCGTCGCGCAGACTCAGCCGTCCGCTGACAAACACCGCCGTGTTCTCGCGCATATACACGCCGCTTTCGTTCAGCAGCTTTTCAAACGCGATGCACTCGATGGAGCCCGTGTCGTCCTCCACGGTGACATAGCTCATCAGATGATTGGTTTTGGTCGTGCGCGTGCGCACCGCGGTCACGACCCCGGCCAGACGCAGCATCTGGCCGTCGCGGAAGCGCCGCGGCTCCCCCTCCGGCCGGGCCGCGTCCGCCAGCAGCGCCGCCGCGCTGACCGCGCCCCGGGCCGCCGCCTTGTCGCGCCAGGCGTCAATCGGATGCCCGGACAGATACAGACCCGTGGCCTGCTTTTCCATCAGCATCAGCTCCTGCGGGGAAAACTCCGCCACCTCCGGCAGCGTCGGCGCCGCCATGGCCGCCCCGCCATCCATGGAAAACAGATCCATCTGGCCCACGATGGTGCTGCGCTCCTCGGCGGAGATGCTGCTGATCATCGGCTCCATCACCTGCAGCAGCGCCCGCCGTTTGCACCCGAGCGAGTCAAAGGCGCCCGCGCGGATCAGACTTTCCACCGCCCGGCGGTTCAGATCCCTCCGCACCATCCGCCGGCAGAAATCGTCGAACGAGCGATACGGCCCGTTCAGCGACCGTTCCTCCATCAGCTCCTGCACAAAGCCGCGCCCCACGTTTTTCACGGCGGCCAGCCCAAAGCGCAGATCCGGCCCGGCCACGGTGAAGTCCGCGTCCGATCCGTTCACGTCCGGCGGCAGCAGCCGGATGCCCAGCGCGCGGCACTCGGCGATGTATTCCGCGATTTTCACGCTGTTTTCCGGCACGCTGGTCAGCAGCGCCGCCATGTATTCCTGCGGCCGGTGGCATTTCATCCACGCCGTGCGATAGCTGACCACGGCGTAGGATACGGCGTGCGCCTTGTTGAACGCGTAGCTTGCAAAGGCCAGAATCTCGTCGTAAATGCTCTCCGCCACCGCCTCCGGCACGCCGTTTGCCACGGCGCCGGGAATCCCCCGGGTCGGGTCTCCGTGGACAAAGGCCTTGCGCTCGGCGTCGATGACCGCGTGCTTTTTTTTGCTCATGGCGCGGCGAATCATATCCGCCTGGCCCAGCGTGAAGCCGGCAAGCCGGCGGAAAATCTCAATCACCTGCTCCTGATACACGATGCAGCCGTAGGTAACCTCCAGAATCGGACGCAGCATCGGGTGCTTGTAGCGTATCTTCTCCGGGTCGGCGGAGCAGGCCAGAAAGCGGGGGATCGAATCCATCGGCCCGGGGCGGTACAGCGCGATGACGGCCGTGATGTCCTCGATGGATTTGGGGTGCAGTCCGGTGCACACGCCGGTCATGCCCGTGGATTCCAGCTGGAACACGCCGCAGGTTTTGCCCGCGCCGAGCATACGAAACACCTCCGGGTCGTCCTCCGGCACCCGGGCGGGGTCAAAGTCCGGCTCCTGCCGGCGCACCAGCTCCGCCGCGTCCTCCAGCACGGTCAGGTTGCGCAGCCCGAGAAAGTCCATCTTCAGCAGCCCCAGCTCCTCCAGCGTGGTCATGGGGAACTGGCACACGACGCTCTCGTCGTTTTTCGCCAGCGGCACATAGTCCGTCAGCGGCGCCCCGGAGATGACCACGCCGGCCGCGTGGGTCGAGGCATGCCGCGGCATCCCCTCCAGCGCCATGGCGGTGTCCACCAGCGAGCGCACCTCGGGCTTTTCGTCATACAGCTCCCGCAGGGGCTTGGACAGATCGAGCGCCTCGCGCAGCGTCATGTTGAGCGTCATGGGTACAAGCTTTGCCACGGTGTCCGTATCGGCATAGCTGATGTTCAGCACGCGTCCCACGTCGCGGATGGCCGCCCGGGCCGCCATGGTGCCGAAGGTGACAATCTGGGCCACGCGGTCCGCGCCGTATTTCTCCGTCACATACTCGATGACCTCCCCGCGCCGCCGCACGCAGAAGTCGATGTCGATATCCGGCATCGTCACGCGCTCCGGGTTCAGAAACCGCTCGAAGAACAGACTGTAGCGCACGGGGTCCACGTCCGTGATGTACAGACAATAGCTGACCACCGAGCCCGCCGCCGAGCCGCGCCCCGGTCCCACGGGGATGCCCTTTCCCTTGGCAAAGCGGATGAAATCCGACACAATCAGAAAATAATCCGTAAAGCCCATGCTCCGGATGGTTTCCAGCTCGTAATCCAGCTGCGGCCGCAGCTCCGCCTCCCGGTCGGGATAGCGCTCCCGCAGCCCCTTCAGACAGAGTTTGCGCAGATACGAAAAGCTGTCCGTCTCCTCCTCCGGCAGCGCAAAGGCGGGCAAATGATAGGTTCCGAATGTAAAATCGAATTGGCACCGCTGCGCGATGCGCTCCGTGTTGTCATAGGCCTCCGGCAGCTGGGGGTAGAGCTCGCGCATCTCCGCCTCGCTTTTGAGATAAAATTCGTCCGTCTCAAAGCGCATCCGGTCCCGGTCCGCCACGGTTTTGCCCGTCTGGATGCACAGCAGCACATCCTGAATGCGGGCGTCCTCCCGGCGCAGATAGTGCGCGTCGTTGGTCACGACCAGGGGGATGCCGGTCTGCTCGTGAATGCGCAGCAGACCGCGGGCTGCCTCCCGCTCCTCGGTCAGACCGTGGTCCTGCAGCTCCAGATAAAAGCCGTCCGGCCCGAACAGCGCCGCCAGCTCCTCTGCCCGCGCCTTCGCCCCGGCGTAGTCCCCCGCGATAATCCGGCGGGGAATCTCCCCTGCGACGCAGCCGGACAGACAGATCAGCCCCTCCGCATGCCGGTGCAGCAGTTCCCAGTCGATGCGGGGCTTGACATAGAACCCCTCCGTGAACCCGGCCGACACAAGCCGGCACAGATTGTGGTACCCCGTCTCGTTCCGGCACAGCAGCACCAGATGGGTATAGGCGCTGTCGTCCACATACGCCCGCTCCCGGCGGCCCCGCGGCGCCACATACACCTCGCACCCGATAATCGGGCGGATGCCCGCGTCCAGACAGGCGCGGTAAAACGCCACGGCGCCGTACATCACCCCGTGGTCCGTAATCGCCAGCGCCGTCTGGCCGAGCTCGGCGGCCCGCTGCGCCATCTCCCGGATCCGGCAGGCCCCGTCGAGAAGACTGTATTCGCTGTGAACATGCAGATGCACAAAACCCATGGCATTCTCTCTTTTCGTTCCGCCGGGGGCAGCGCCCCCGCTCTGTTTATTCCGCCGCGTCTGTTTTAAGGCGGGCGATTACCTGTCGAGAATTGTGTGGTGCTGCCCTAACTCAATCAGTCGGCGCATCCGGTGCGCCATGCAGCTTTTGCTTACGGGCGGGTCGGCCAGCATCGCCAGCTCCGCCAGTCCCGAATCGGGATTTGCGATGCGCAGCAGCGCCGTCTCCTGCAGCGGCGCGGGCAGCGCGTCAAGCCCCGCGCTCTCCTCCAGCCGCCGGATGGCCGCAAGCTGCTCCTGCGAGGCGCCGCTGACGCGCCCGGCGTTGCCCATGTCGCAGTTGGTGCGGCGGTTGATGGTGTTGTTCATGTTTTTCTGCACCTTGGCCTCCATCATGCCCATGGCGGACAGCGGGGCGCCGACGGTGGTCAGAAAGTCCTCAATCGCGTCCGAGCGCTTGAAATAGGTCACCCAGTGCCCGGCGCGGGCGCTGTTTTTGGGGTCAAAGCCCGCCTCCAGCAGCAGACTGTGCAGCTCTCGGGACACGCTGGCGTGGTCCGTGACCATCTCCAGATGGTACCGTTCGGACGGCTCTGTCAGACTGCCCCCCGCCAGAAAGGCGCCGCGCAGAAAGGCCTGCCGATCGCAGTCCGATTCCACTGCCGCCAGATTGATGTGGTGCACCAGATTGGACTCGGGCTCATAGCCGTAGGCGCGGAACACCGCGGCGATTTTTTCCGCATCCGTAATCCGCAGCAGGCCCTTGCTTCGGCCCTGCGGCATGCGCGCGCTGTCAAACCCGAAGCCGAACGCGCGCCGGAACAGTCTCGGCAGCCGTTCGGCAAAGGGGACCGAGGCCGTGATGATGCGGATATCGTCCGCGCAAAAGCGGTTGCAAAACAGCAGCACGCCGTAGCTTTCCGCCAGCGCGCAGCATTTTTTGCTCACACTGCCCCGGCACAGCTCCTCCTTGACCTGCGAGGAAAACGACATATCTCTCTTCTCCCTCCCCGCCGCGGCGGGGTTCCCTTTATTTTTGAATGTCGCGGTGGGTCACCCGGACCACAAAGCCGGCTCCGCTCAGCGCCGCGCCCAGCCGCTCCGCCACCGCCACGCTGCGGTGATGGCCGCCCGTGCAGCCCACGGCCACGTTCAGCCGGTGCCGCCCCTCGCCCGCGTACAGCGGCAGCGAAAACGCCAGCAGATCCGACAGTTTTTCCAGATACACGCGCGCTTCCTCGTGCTCAAAGATATAATCCGCCACCGCCTCGTCCAGCCCGGTCTTCTCGCGCAGCGACTCGACATAAAAGGGATTGGGCAGACACCGCACGTCAAACACCAGATCCGCCTGCGGCGGGACACCGTTTTTGTATCCGAAACTCATCAGATTCACCGCGAAATACTCCCGCGACGACCCAAGCAGCGACCGCACCGCCTCGTGCAGCTGATTGAGCGACAGCCCCGTGGTGTCCAGCACAAAGTCCGCCCGCTCCTTCAGCGGCAGAAACAGCGCTGCCTCCCGCCGGACTGCCTCCGCCACGTCACCGCCCGCGCCCTCCAGCGGATGGGGCCGGCGGCTTTCGCGATAGCGGTTGATAATCGCGAGCGGCGATGCCTCCACATAGAGCAGCCGGCACGTCGCGCCCAGCGCCTGCAGCTGCTCGACCGCCTGGCGGATTTCCTCTCCGTCGCGCACCGTGCGGCTGTCCATGACCAGCGCCACGCGTGAAAACCGCTCCGCCGAGCTGCAGCACAGCTCTCCGAACCGGGGCACCATCGCCGCCGGCAGATTGTCCACGCAGTAGTAATCCAGATCCTCGCACACATCGGCCACCCGGCTCTTGCCGCCGCCGGACAGCCCCGTGATAATCAAAAACTCCATTGTTTGCCTTCCTTTATTCCGCCCGGATAATCCGGACCTCCGGCTCGAGCGCGTACCCGGACGCGCGCAGCACCGTCTCCTGCACCAGCTCCATCAGCCGCAGCACATCGTCAAACGTGGCCGTCCCGTCGCTGACAAGAAAACCCGCGTGCTTCTCGCTGACCCGGGCGCCGCCGACCCGCCGGCCCTTCAGCCCCGCCTGTTCAATCAGCGCCCCGGCAAAAGCTCCCTCGGGCCGCTTGAAAAAGCTGCCGGCGGAGGCCAGCTCCAGCGGCTGCGAGGCGCGGCGTTTGGCCGCCAGATCCCGCATGCGCCCGGCAATGGCGGCAGGGTCGTCCTCCGCAAGCGCCATCTCGGTGCGCAGCACGATGCCGCCCTCACGCATGAACACGCTCTGCCGATAGCCAAACTCGTGCTCCGCGCCGCACACCGTGCGCTCGACCAGCTCCGCGTCGAGCCAGTCCGTCCGCGTGACCACCTGCTTCATCTCCCCGCCGTAGGCGCCCGCGTTCATATACAGCGCGCCGCCGATGCTGCCGGGGATGCCCGCGGCAAATTCCAGCCCCGCGAGTCCCGCCTCCTGCGCGGCGGCGGCCGTCCGGGACAGCAGCGCCCCGCACTCCGCCGTGACGGCGGTTCCCTCGACCCGGACGGCATCCGCCGCCTCGCCCGTCACCAGCACGATCTTGTCGTGCGCCCGGTCGTCCACCAGCACATTGGTGCCCCGGCCAAGCAGCAGAGGCTTCTCCCCCGCCCGGCGCAAAAAGCGGCACAGCTGCGCCGTTTGGCCCGCCGAGGAGGGCTTTACGACCAGCGCCGCCGGTCCGCCGATGCGAAAGGACGTATGCCTTGCCAGCGGCTCGTTCTCCGCCATGCTCAGCGCGGGAAAGCGCTCCCGCAGCTCATGAATCATCGTTTGGTTCATACCGGTTCCCTCTGCCCTTTCCGTTATTTCGCGCCGTTTTCCACGGTCTCGTACAGCCCGGCGGCGTCCACCTGCGCGTCCACCCGGCGGACCAGCTCCGCCGCCGCGTTGCGGCCGGATTTTTTCTCACGGTTGTTCATCGCCGCCAGCTCCAGAATGACGGCCAGATTTCGTCCCGGCCGTACCGGCACGGTAATCTTCGGCACCCGGACGCCGAGGATTTCCGTCTCCTCCGTCCCGTCGCCCAGACGGTCGTAATAGCGATTGTCATCCCAGGCCTCCAGCGCCACGAGCAGATCCACGTTGACCCGCGGCTTCACCGCGCCGGCGCCGTACAGCGTCTGCACGTTCACCACGCCGATGCCGCGCACCTCCATATAATAGCGGATCAGCTCCGGCGCGGTGCCCTCCAGCGCGACGCGCGACACCCGCCGCAGCTCCACCGCGTCGTCCGCAATCAGCCGGTGCCCGCGCTTGACCAGCTCCAGCGCCGTCTCGGACTTGCCGATGCCGCTGTCACCGGTGATGAGCAGTCCCTCGCCATGCACCTCCACCAGCACGCCGTGGATGGTCTGGCGCGGCGCCAGATGATACCGCAGCCACCCAATCAGCTGCGCGGAAAATTCCGACGTGTCCAGATCCGTCTCAAACACGCTGACATTGTGCCGCCGCGCCGCCGCGAGACACTCCTCCGGCGCCGTCTGTCGGTGGCAGACGATGACGGCGGGAATCCCGCTGCCGAGAAGACGCTCCAACGCCGCCTCCCGCTCCTCCGCCGTCCGGCCGCGCAGATAGAATATCTCCGCCTTTCCCAGCAGCTGGATGCGCGTCGGCGCGAAATATTCGTAGTATCCCGCCAGCTGCAGCCCCGGCCGGTTCAAATCCGCGTCGCAAATCTCCCTTGTCTCATAATCCGACGAGAGCACTCTCTCCCGCAGCGAAAACGCCCCGGCCAGATCCGCCAGCGGCACCGCATAGCTTTTTTCCATCGGTGGTTCCTCCTGCCCGTCCGCATAAAAATGCGTACAATCCGCGTATCATATAATATATCATTGTATTGTATAACACCGCCGCCCTGTTTCGCAACAAAAACTTCTCTTTCTTCTTCCGGATGCAAAAAAAGCTTGCAATCCGCTTTCGGTTCTGCTATTATATGAAAGCTGTCTTTTCGGGGGCAGTGTATTTTGAAAGGAAGGAGCTGATTTTCGATGGCAAAATGTGAAGTTTGCGGCAAGGGTGTTACCTTCGGCATCAAGGTCAGCCATTCCCACCGGCGCTCCAACCGCACCTGGAAGCCGAACGTCAAGCGCGTCAAGGCCATTGTCAACGGCACGCCGACGCACGTGTACGTTTGCACCCGCTGCCTGCGCAGCGGCAAGGTCCAGCGGGCCGTGTGAATCGCTGAATCCTGATCTTTACCCGGATGTCAAGGCTCTCGGCCGCGACACGGATAACGGCGCTGCCTCCGGCAGCGCCGTTTTCCTTTTTCCCCGGGTGACATCATTGCATACTCTACCAAAACAGAAAGGATTTTCCGCCATGACCGTTCATCCCGATTATCGACTGCAATACGACCTTGACGGCATCTGTCTCGAGCGCCGCGAGGGCGAGGACTGGGTCTGGTACTGCGATGTCAGCGACACCGCCGCCATGGCCTGGGAGGGTCTCGAAAAGCGTCTTCCCCGCGAGCAGCTCATCGACCGCCTCTGCACGGAGTTTGACGGCGCCGACCCCGACGCCGTCGCCCGGGATCTCGACGCCCTGACCGCCCAGCTGACCGCCCTGGGTCTGCTGCTGCCCGACTGATTATCAATAAAAAAACCGGAGCCTCCGAGGAAGCTCCGGTTTTTTTGGTGACAGAAGACCTTACTGAAGGTTTTCCTTGTTCTTGAAGAACTCGCGGGTCGTCTTGATGACCACGCCGCTCAGACCGAGGATGGCAATCAGGTTCGGGATGGCCATGAAGCCGTTGAGCGCGTCGGCGATGTCCCAGACAATGTTGAGCTCCAGCGTGGCGCCGATGACGACCACGATGACGAACACGATCTGATAAATCTTGCCGGCCACGGCGCCGAACAGATACTCCCAGCAGCGCTTGCCGTACAGCGACCAGCTGAGCAGCGTGGAGAACGCGAACAGCGCGATGCCCACGGCGATAATCAGCGAACCGACGCCGTCGCCCAGAACCGAACCGAAGGCCTTGGCAATCAGCTCGGAGCCGCCGCTGCCGCCCCACTCGAACGCCTCGGTGATGGCGCCGCCGCGGCAGATGCTGGACAGAAGGACAAGACTGGTCATGGAGCAGATCACGATGGTGTCCATGAACACCTCGAAGATGCCGTACACGCCCTGACGGACGGGGTTCTTCTCGGAGGAAGCGGCGTGCGCCATGGGCGCGGAGCCGAGACCGGCCTCGTTGGAGAAGACACCGCGGCCGACGCCCTTTTTGATGGTGGTCATCAGCACGACGCCGACAGCGCCGCCATAGGCCGCCTGCACCGTGAAGGCGTTGGAGAAGATCAGACCGAAGGCCTGGCCCAGATACTTGCCGTTGGCCACGAGCACGATAACGGCCGCCACGATGTACACAACCGCCATGAAGGGGACGAGCTTTTCGGTGACGGAGCCAATGCGCTTCAGACCGCCCAGCAGCACCAGAGCCGTCAGAATGGCAACGACCACACCGACGATGAGGTTGGACCAGGGGATATCCTGACCGAACAGCGTGAAGTAGTTCGCGCTGGCCGCGCCGCCCAGGTTGTCGATGGCGTTGGTGATGGAGGTGGCGATGGAGTTAATCTGGGTCATGTTGCCGATGCCGAAGGAGGCCAGGCCGCCCAGCACGCAGAAGATGACCGCCAGCCAGCCCCAGCCCTTGCCGAGACCGTTCTTGATGTAGTACATCGGGCCGCCGACCCAGTCGCCTTCCTCGTTGCGCTCGCGATACTTGATGGCGAGGAAAACCTCGGCGTACTTGGTGCACATGCCGAACAGGGCGGAAACCCACATCCAGAACACGGCGCCCGGGCCGCCGGCAATGATGGCGCCCGTAACACCGACGATGTTGCCGGTGCCGACGGTGGCCGCCAACGCGGTGGTAACCGCCTGAAGCGGGGTGATTTCACCTTCGCCGGCTTCGGTCTTCTTGAAGATCTTGCCGAGCGTGTTCTTCATCCAGAAGCCGAGTCTGGAGAACTGCAGGAAGCCGGAGCGGATGGAGAAATACACGCCGGTTCCGACGAGCAGAATCAGCATAAACGGACCCCATGCAAATCCGTCTGCCTTTGCAACGATTTCGCTGAATGTCATTGGTGTCACTCCTTTTCTTTTACATTGGATACCCCATTATTACAGACAACCCAATCGATTGCAAGCGTTATCTTTGTGACAATAGAGCCGGTCAAAAATCACGCGCCGCGGCGGGGACTGACCCGCTGCGGCGCGTGAGCGCGTATGGATGTGGTTTCTCATTCCGACGGCGAGGGGTGTTTGCGCCGCGGGGTCAGATTCATCCCCGCCGAGGCGGCCAGAATCATCACGATGCCCAGCGCGCACAGCCACGTCGGCTTCTCGTCAAAGACAAAATATCCGATGCCCGTCGCCATAATCATCTCCACCGAGCACAGCACCGACCCCACCGAGGCGTCGGTTCCGCTCAATCCCCAGTGGTACAGCAGCGCCGGCGAAAACGTGCTGACCAGCACCATCACCCCGGCATACACCATGGTGCGCCCGCTGTCCGTCAGCGGCGCCATCGGCTCGGTTCCGAACACCGCCAGCCCCAGCAAAAACGCGATAATCCACCCGTACACGTTGATGGTCAGCGTCCCGTAGCCCCGGCGGCTGAGCACCTTGGAAAAAATGCTGTACAGCCCGTAGCCGATACCGGACCCGATGCCCAGCAGCACGCCGCCCGTCGTCAGCCGCGCCTCGCCGTCGGCCAGACCCGACACCAGCGCGCAGCCCGCCACGCACACCAAAATGGACGCGACCTTCAGCCCCGTCATCCTCTCGCCGAACAGCGGCACGGACAAAATCGCCGCAAATATCGGCGCCGTATACATAAAGGTGCAGGCCACGGCCAGATCCGCCAGCTCAATCGCGCTGTAATAGCACCAGGTGAACGCCAGCGTCGCAATCCCGAAGCACAAAAACACCCATCCGTCCTTCCACCGGAAGCGGAACAGCGACCGGTCCTTCGCCAAAATGACCGCCGCGAAGCACAGCGCCACCAGCCCGCTGCGGATGACCACCACGCCGGCCGACGGAATCCCCGCCGCGTTCAGTTCCCGGGTAAAGATCCCAATCAGTCCCCACAGACATCCCGCCGCCATAATCGCCGCATGATACACGCCGCTCGCCCCCTTCACAGATTTTTCTATCTTATGCCGCCGCCCCCGGAAAGTCAACACTTGAATCCGGCCGCGTCCTTTGATATAGTATGCGATACGAGCGGGCGTGGCGGAATTGGCAGACGCCCGGGATTTAGGTTCCCGTGCCGCAAGGCGTGCGGGTTCAACTCCCGCCGCCCGCACCA
>R18__coassemble_2029_pt1 | contig 15387 bp, 11 predicted proteins | sample R18__metabat2_low_PE_004 | metagenome-assembled genome bin R18
ATCACGGTCAAGAACGACAGTGATAGCGACATCACGGTCCCCAGCGTGACGGATACGCTGTCGGATAACCTGGAAAATATTCAGGTTACATCGTATACGGACAAGGCCGCAGTCGACGGTCAGACCGTTACCTGGAGCAACGTGTCCATCGCGGCCGGGCAGTCCGCGTCCCTGACAATCAAGGCTGCGATCAAGGCGAATCTGACGGAGACAAAGACCCTTGAGAACACCGCGGCGGTCGGCTTTGACGGCGGGGCCGTGACGACGAACAAGGTTACCACCGCCGTCAGTCCCAGAAATATTCGCGTGCTGTACAAGTATGTGGGCGATGTTCCTGCCGACAAGGAGGTTCCCTTCGGAACGGAAGGGGACAGCCTGGTTTACGGCAGCAGCTATACGGCCCAGAGCGCGCCTTCCGCGGAGGGCTATACCTTCAGCGGCTGGTTTGCGGATGCAAATGGCACCGTCCTCTACACCGACGGAACCACCCTGACCGAGGATACCACCACCCTCTACGGCAAGTGGACGCTGACCAAGAAAGTGTCTGCGGTGAAGGATGTGTTCTTCGGCGTGGATGAGAGCAATAATCCCGTCTCCGTGAAGGGCGGTACCGTGACGGCCAACAGTACGCTGACCTATGCCATTACCGTGACCAATGATTCTGCGGCCGCGGTGAGCGATGTCGTGGTGACGGACAAGGTTCCCGCCGGACTGAGTTATGTGACGGGCTCGGCCACAGAGGGTGGCGTGTATAACGCCGAAACCAATACGGTTACCTGGACTCTGAGCAGCCTGGGAACCGGGGACGCAAAAACCAAAACCCTGCGTTTCAATGCCACGATTCCCGAGGGAATCACCGAATACACAACCTACACCAACACGGCCGTGGTGAAATCCGTGGGTGGGGAGGAAAAGAACAAGGAAACCAATTCGGTGACGGTCACCGGCAAGCCTCTGCCCAAGGTCTACCGGTTGAGCAAGGCCTGGTCCGATACCTGGAGCTCCCACAGTGATACCACGGTGACGCTTCAGGTGCTGGGCACGGTCGGGGAAAGCACGGTTTACAACGAAAACTATGTTCTGACCGCGGAGAAGACCTATGTGGACCTTCAGCTGGACTCCGTCACGGCGGAGAATGCGGAAATCACCTATACCTTCCGGGAACTGGATGCCGAAGGGAAAGCCATCGAGGACGGAGAGCTGAATAACGGCTACAAGGTGAGCTACAGCACCGACGGAAACAGCTGGCTGGTGACCAATACCTACCGGATTGTGCCGGAGGACCTGGCGTTCGGCAAGACCGCGGACAGTACGGCGGCGGCGGGCGAACGGTTCAACTATGTTCTGACCGTAGAGAATACCCGTGCCTACGAAACGGCCACCAACATTGTGGTCGAGGACGTCATTCCCGCCGGGCTGAAGGTGGTATACGACGAAACCACCCCAATGCCGGCTTCTGTGACGCTGACCCAAGAGGAGGGGACCGGACGGGATATCTGCGACTGGACCATTGCCTCCCTGGGCGCCGGAGAGACGGTTACCCTGACGATTCCGGTGCAGGTGCCGGAGACGGCGGAGGCGACCGAGTACGCGAACACGGCCTATATTCTTGTCGTGGGCGAAACGGAGTGCAAGGTTCCCTCCGGGGAAAAGCCCGTGGTGACGGATGTCCGCAGCTTCACGGTCTCCAAGACCTGGGAGGATTCCAAGGAAAGCCATGATGGCGTGGAGGTGGAGTTGTACCGGGGCGGCACGCTGTACGATACCGTGACGCTGAATGCGGGGAACTCCTGGAAGTACAGCTGGAGCGAGCTGCCTCTGTATGATTCGGAGAACTCCGGCTACTGGAAGTATACCGTGAAGGAAAAAACCGCTCTTGCGGGTTACGATGTAAGCTATAACTACATTGGCGGCGACTACGGCAACACCGGCTCGACGATTACCAACAAAATCAAGGAAATCACAGTCAGCTATGTGTTCAAGGGCGATTTGCCCGCGGATGTGAGCGTGCCGGCCAGCGAGACGAAGGAATACGGAACAAGCTACGAGGCGGCGTCCACCGATGAAATTACCTCCCGGGGCTATACCTTCCGCGGCTGGTATACGGACGAGGACTGCACGCAGCCCTATACGACGACCTCCGTCACACAGGATACCGTGCTGTACGGCGAATGGACCCGGGACGAGGTCACTGTGAGCTATGAGTATACGGGCGATGTGCCCGCGGATGCGGAGGCACCGGAGGCGCAGACGATTTACCGGTACCAGACGCCGGGAACCCCAACGGAGCCCGGCGCGAAGGCCGGCTATAAGTTTGACGGCTGGTTCAGCGATCCGGAGTGCACCACGCCTTATACGCCCGGTGAGACCGGAAGCAATATCACGGTTTACGGTCACTGGAGCAGCGTGAAGGTCAGCTACGCGTTCACGGGCGATGTTCCCGAGGGTGCCAAGCTGCCCGACAGTGAGGAACACTGGGAGCCGGGCACGACCTATATCGCGCAGACCGATGTGGGCGGCGCGGAGCACTACCGCTTTGACGGCTGGTACACCGATGAGGACTGCACGGAAAAGTTCGACGAGGACGGCGAGGCCGTTACGGAGAATCTGGTGCTGTACGGCAAGTGGAGCCGGATTGCGGTGTACAGCGTCACCTATGAATACACGGGTGAGATTCCCGACGGCGTGACCCCGCCGGAAGGGGAGCGCCTGGAGGAGGGAAGCGTGATCCGGGTGGCGGACGAACCGACGGCGGAGGGCTACACCTTCGACGGTTGGTATCTGGACTCCGACTTCACAACCAAGTACGATCCGACGCAGGAGCTGCTCCTGGAGGGCAATATCACGCTGTACGGCAAGTGGACCAAGGCGGTGAAACCGGACGATCCCACGAAGACCGACGATCCCACGAAGAGCGACGATCCCGCGAAGAGCGATGACTCCGGGAAAACCGACGACAGAACGAAGACCGGCGACAGCGCGAAGACCGGCGACAGCAATCGGCTCGGCCTGTGGATTGGTCTTCTGGCGTTCGGCACCATTGGTCTGGTGACTCTCAAGCGCCGAAAAAAAGAAATGTAAAAAAGACAAAAAAACAGACGCCCTCGAGGACGTCTGTTTTTTTAGGGCGGCACCGCATAATTCTGGTGCGTAAGATGCGCCGGGAAATTTTTCGGCATACCCGCCATGCGAAGCGGCGGGCATGCCGACGGTCTCCTTTAACCGCCGGCAGATGAAACAAAAAGCGCATGGCTCTCATACTCCCGAGAGTTATGTCGGCCGCCGTTCCTTTTGCGGCCGACTGGGAATACTTTGTGTATTGCCGAGCATTTTTGTGAAATATGCCGGAAATATTTCCAAGCATATTGCGTGCCGTGAATTGTGCGGCGTTGCCTTAAATGAAGGGTTTATATGCTCGCGCCGTTGTCGACGACCAGCACCTGGCCGCTGCAGCCGAGGGAATCGTCGCAGGCGAAAAACAAAATGGCGTTTGCCTGGTCGTTCACGGTGACCTCCGGGACGGTGTGGTCGAAATGGCGTCCGCAGATGGCAGCAAACTCGCCGTCAAAGGTGGCAAGCTGTTCCGGGGTGTTCAGCGGGGTTGGCGTGGGGCCGGGCGCGACGACGTTGACGCGGATGCCCTTGCCGGCAAACTGGATGGCGACGTTCTTGCTCATGCCGACGACGGCGGTTTTCGCCGCGGTATAGGAGATGCCGGAGTTATAGCTGGTGCCGCCGATGGAGGAGATGTTGACGATGCTGCCCTTCCCGGTGGGCTCCATATATTTCAGCGCCTCGCGCATCATGTAGTATACGCTGCTCTGGTCGACGCGGATGACCTCGTCCCACCAGTCTGCGTCGGTGCGGGTAATGGGCCGGTGCTTGTCCGCCATGCCGGCGCAGTTGACCAGCACATCGATGCGGCCAAAAGCCGCGATGGCCTCCTCGATGGCGCGGATGCAGTCGGCTTCCCGCCCCACGTCGGCCGATACGCAAAGCGTCCGGCTGCCCTTTTCGCGGCAATAGGCGGCGACCTCCTCCAGCTTGTCCAGACGGCGCGCCACCAGAACCAGGTCGGCCCCTTCCTCCGCGAACAGCTCGGCGGTCCGGCGTCCGATGCCGGAATTGGCGCCGGTCACCACGGCAATTTTATCGGTTAAACGGTTCATTCGTTGTTCATCCTTCCCGTCCTTTACATCAGCTTTTTCTTTTTGAAGATGCGGAGCATAATCACGACAACGGCGATGCTCAATACGGCCACGAGCGGATAGCCGAGTTTCCAGGTCAGCTCCGGCATGCCGGCGAAGTTCATTCCGTACCAGCCGGTAATCAGCGTCAGCGGGGAGAAAATGCAGGTGAACACGGTCAGCACCTTCATGGTGTTGTTGAGCTTGACGTCCAGTGTGGACTGGTAAGCCTCGCGCAGCTGGAACAGACTGTCGGACAGCAGATTCACGTTCTGGGCCAGGTTCTCCGCCTTTTCCTTGAATATCTTGAAGTACCAAAGGTCTTCCTCGACAAACAGGTCGTTTTCGTTGTTGATCAGCTCCTGACCGATGCCGATGAGCCCCACATAGTAGTTTCGCAGATACAGCATGCTGCGCTTCTGAGCCAGCAGAAAACGGTTGAAGTCGGTGTCATCGTCGCCGGAAAAGAGCTTTTCCTCCATTTTGTGCAGCTCGAACTCCCGGTCCTCCAGCGCGCGGTTATCGGTGGAGATCAGACTGTCCAGGAACGCGTAGACCAGCCGCTCGAGCGTGACGCTGCCCGCCGGAAAGCGGGTCAGACAGGCCTTGAAGTCCTTTTCCGTGGACATGTCGCGGTCGAACACGTCCACCACGATGAAAAGATTCTTTCGCAGATACAGCGCGACGCAGTCCTCGTCCTCCTCCGGATGGCGGGCATCCGTGATGGTGATGGTGGAGAAGCAGTAGTCGTCGTAAATCTCGATGTTTGAGCGGAAATAGCGGACCTCCTGCTGACACTGGTCCAGCGTCGCCTTGTCAAAACCGAAGCGGCGATAGCAGTCCTTGAGCTTGGACAACGTGATATACCCGGCCACGATGCCGCCGGCGCCGATGTCCTTTTCGTCAATCTGTTTCATAGCTCCGTCCATGAAGCGGTAGAACATACTCTTTCCCTCCCTTTAACGGTTGTCGGTCAGCACCAGACAAACCATACAAACAGATACCCGATGACCACGGCCGTCATGGTAAACGGCACGCCGATGCGGAAAAAATCGCGATTTTTGACCTCGTACCCGTTCCGGCGCAAAATGCCGATGGCGGTCACGTTGGCGGAGGCGCCGAAGGGCGTGATGTTGCCGCCCAGTGTCGCGCCGATCAGCAGCCCGAAGTACAGCCCCACGGGGTCGATGCCGAGATGGCTTCCGATGCCGGACACCACCGGCAGCATGGCGGCCACATAGGGGATGTTGTCGATAAAGGCGGACAGGACCACCGATCCGAACACGAGAAGGGTGTACAGCCCCAAATAGCTGCCGGCGCCGATGGCGGCAAACCACGCGGCAACGGCGTCAATCAGTCCGGCCTCCTCCACGGCGGCAATCACGATGAACAGCCCAACCAGCATGCCGAGCGTGGTCAGATCCATCTCCCCGGCGACCAGCCGCAGCGCGGACAGATTCCGGCGCTTCAGACACGCGCGAACAATGCCGACCAGACACAGCCCCACGCAAATCAGACCGTTTGTAATGTCCCATTTGTTCGGAATGAACGAGGCGGCAATCAGCAGTACGACCACCGCGACCATCAGCACCGACGGGAAATAGTCCGTGACCTCCGTCAGCCGGTCCGCGCTCACGGGGCTGCGATGCCTGCGGAACAAAAACAGCAGCACCGGCACCGTAGCCAGCGCGCCGAGCTCCACGGCCCAGAAAATGCTGAACCGTCCCCGCCAGAACAGAAAGTCCAGAAAATCCATCCCCGCGTACCCGCCAAGCAGAATGCTCGTCGTGTCGCCCACCAGCGTCGCGGCTCCCTGCAGATTGGAGCTGACGGCAATGGCGATGATGGTGGGGATGGGGTTGATGTCGAGCTTTTTGCAGATGGCAAGACCCACCGGGGCCACCATCAGCACCGTGGCGACGTTGTCCACGAATGCGGACACCACGCCCGCCAGCACCGCCAGCATGGTTATGGCGACGCAGGCGTTCGGCATCCGCCGCAGCATAAGGTCCGCCAGACGGGCCGGCATGCCGCTTTCGATGAAGAGCGATACGATGCCCATCGTGCCCGCAATCATCATCAGCACGTTCCAGTTGACGGCGGTCGGCACATGCCTAATCGGCAAGACCCCCACCGCGACCATCACGGCGGCGGCGCCCAGCGCAAACCAAACGCGATGCCGGCTGAAGGCAAGCATCCCAATATACATCAGGATGAATATAATCAAAGCAAGAATCATGGAATAGCCTCATGTACTATATAGTATAAATAGCGCAATCGCACCCTTCAGTATACCAAAAGCGGGATTTATGTCAAGTCCTCGGCCAAAGCAAACGGTCCGCCGGGAATGCCCCGACGGACCGTGAAAACGGAATGGTTTGTATCTTATTCGGCAGCGCGGGCGGCGCGAATGGCGTCGTACTTGTCCGCGTGCTTCTTTGTGGCGATCAGCTTGATGACGAGCAGCGTGCCGACCATCAGCGCGATGGCGATGACTAGGTTTACCACGACGTTCTGCAGCAGACCCGCCAGAATGAAGCTGACGAAGCTGACGACCACCACGGTGACGGCGTAGGGCAGCTGGGTGGACACGTGGTTGAGATGGAAGCAGTGCGCACCGGCCGAGGCCATGATGGTGGTGTCGGAGATGGGGGAGCAGTGGTCACCGCAGACGCCGCCGGCGCAGGCCGCCGCCAGACCGACCTTCAGCAGTTCCCAGTTGCTCACGGGGTCGAAGGCCGCGCACACGATGGGAACCATGATGCCGATGGTGCCCCAGCTGGTGCCGGTGGCAAAGCCGATGATGCAGGCGATGACGAAGATAATGGCCGGCAGGAAGGCCTGCAGATTCTGGGCGTTCGCCAGCACACTCTGCACGAATTCGGTGGAGCCGAGGCTCTGGGTCATGGAGTTGAGCGTCCAGGCAAGGGTCAGAATCAGAATCGGGTCGACCATCTGCTTGAAGCCGCTGGGGATGGACTCGAAGCTCTTGATGAACTTGATGCTGCCGCGGAACCAGAACCAGATGAAGGTGAACAGCAGCGCGATCATGCCGCCGATGGTCAGACCATAGGCCGCGTCGCAGTCGGCAAAAGCGTCCAGGAAGGCCGCGCCTTCAAAGAAGCCGCCGGTGTAAATCATGGCGCACACGCAGGAGACAATCAGCACCACGATGGGGACCAGCAGATCGGCCACGGAGCTGTTGCCCTTGCCCTCTTCGTAGTCGTCGGCGCCCTGGAAGGGACGCTCCGGCGTGGTGAACAGATCGTCGTTGACCTGGGCGTTATATTCGTGCTCCAGCATGGGGCCGTAGTCGAGGTTGAGCAGGCTGATGGTGATGATCATCACCAGCGTCAGCAGGCAGTAGTAGTTGTAGGGGATCTGAGAGATGAACAGCTGAATGCCGGTGTGGCCGGCCTCCAGGACGTTGTCCGTGACATAGCCGGAAACCGCGGCGCCCCAGGAGGACACGGGAATCAGCATGCACACGGGAGCGGCGGTGGAGTCAATCAGATAGGCGAGCTTCGCGCGGGAAATCTTGTGGCTCTCCGTCACGGGACGCATCACGCTGCCGACAGTCAGGCAGTTGAAGTAGTCGTCGATGAAGATGATGACGCCGAGCAGCATGGTCATCAGCTGGGCGCCGGCGCGGCTCTTCACGCTCTTCTTGGCCCAGCGGCCGAACGCCGCGGAACCGCCGCCCTTGTTCATCAGATCCACCATGATGCCCAGGATAACCAGGAAGATGATGATGCCCATGTCCCAGTTGTCCGCCAGGCAGGCGGTGATGCCGACATCGGGGCCGACCAGGGAGCAGATGGTGTCCCAGGGACGGAAGTTCGAGTACAGCAGCGCGCCCGTAAGAATACCGATGAACAGTGAGGAGAAGGTCTCCTTGCTGATCAGCGCGAGGGCGATGGCGACGAACGGCGGCAGCAGGGACCAGAGGGTTCCGTACACACTGTCGCCGCCGGTGAAGCCGGCAACAACCAGCAGCACCACGATGACGGCCAGGGCAATGACGTAGGTCAAAGCCTGTCTCTTGGTTTTCATTTTGTTTTCCTCCCACTATGTAAAAATTTTTTATGGATACAATAAAAAACACAGCTCGGGGCCGTTTCCGCAAGCTGTGACACACAGAGAACAACAGCCAACGGCTGTCATCCGCATGAATCCATAGCTCTCCGCGAAACGCGACAGTCATACGGATGTTTTCCGTATGCCCAGAAACCGGCGGGACAGCGTCCGGCTCCTTCGGCAGCGACCCCTTTCCTCGCGGCAACGGCCCTGCCGGCCTTGCACCGCGGATACTGATGGCAGCTGCGCCTCTATCCTTTCATCCCTGTATTCAATTACCGTTATCTTACCATCCTTTTCCCCTCGTGTAAAGCCCCAAAAGGGGAAAATGCGCCTTTTTTGTCCTCCGGTGGCGGAAAAACGCCGATTTTGTCCCGTTTTTTTGTGCCGGAGGAGGGAAAGAGAGGTGCAGAGGCGATCTGCCTGTGTTATACTGAATCCGGAAATATACCGGTCAGAGAGGAAGAAAACCATGATTTATTCGTTTGAAGGCAGGACGCCCCGCATCGGGGCGGGAACGTATGTGGCTCCCTCGGCGGAGATTATCGGGGACGTGACCATCGGGGAGCGCTGCTATATCGGCCACGGCGCGATTATCCGCGGTGACTATGGCTCCATCCAAATCGGCGACGGCACCGCCGTGGAGGAGGCCGTGGTCATCCACGCCCCGCCCGACGGGCTGGTGCAGATTGGCTCGCACGTCACGATGGGCCACTGCGCCTGCGTGCACGGGCGGCTGGTGAAGGACTGGGCCGTTATCGGGATGAACGCCGTTGTCTCCATCGGGGCCGAGGTGGGCGAGTGGACCATCGTGGCGGAGGGCGCCGTGGTCAAGCAGAATGGCTCCGTGCCGGACAACACCGTCTGCACCGGCGCGCCGGCCAAGCCCGTGCGCGAGCTGCTGCCCCGGGATAAGGAAAGCTGGGTGTTCAACAAGCATAACTACGAGCGGCTTGCCGGGCGGTATCTGGCGGGCGGCATGGTGGCGCTGTCATGACGGAGGAGCTGCTGCGCCGCTTTTTTCCCCGCACGCCGGTGGGGCCGCAGGGACCGGAGCGCGGCCGGTGGCTGGCGGCGTCGGCGGACGGGCGGCCCGTGGGAGAAACGCTCGCCGCGCTCAGTCTCGAAAGCGGCTTTGCCACGGCGGCCAATCCGCCCTTTCTCGGCACGGCGGAGCAGACCCGGGCGCTCTTTGAGCAGCGTCTGGCCGAGGGCAGGAGCGCCTCGCAAAGCCCGGTCATCGGGCTGTTTTCTCCCGGCGATGCCGACACGGCGGAATGCGCGGATGTGTCGGTCTGCGAGGGAGCGGACGGGGAACGGGCGCTTGTAATTCTGCGCTCCGAGCGGGCGGAAAATCTTTTGACCCTGGCCCGGCTGCAGGGACTTCTCCGCTTCGAGCGGGTCCGGCCATAAAAACGAAAATGAAAACGGATGCGTTCCGCAGCGGGCGCATCCGTTTTTTGGCTGTTTGCAGTTTAATAGAAGGTGGCAATCGGCTCCTCCGGACACGCGGCGCTCTCTACGGCGCGCACGGTCAGCACGGGGCCAACGCCGCCGTAGCCCTTATGCTTTTGGATGGCGATGGTGGCCGTCACGGTGACCCACTGGCCCTTTTGAAGCGTCTTCGCCTCAGACCACAGGCAGATGACGCCGGCAAACTGGATGTCGTTGACGCAGCAGGTCATCAGCTCGCGCCCAAACACAAAGCAGTCCTCGGGCAGCTTCGGCGCCTTGGCCACCAGCGCTTTATAGCGCACGGTCTTGCCATTGTATTTTTGCATGTCCTCGGACAGATCGCGGTAAAACAGCGCGTAGTCCCGGTCGCTGATGTCGATGACGGGCGCGTCCGTATCAAACGGCAGCGGGTCGACCGTCTCGTCGTAGCAAACGCTGCCGTCCGGCGCCTCATAGGCGATGTCACAGCGGCGGCTGACCGCCCGCACGATTTTGTGCAGCTCGTCCCGGTCGCAGTCCGCCCCGCAGCGGTTGAAGATGACGATTTCGCAGCTTTTCAGCTTGTCATAGCACAGTTGGCGCATGTTGAGGTTGTACGCGGGGAAGGTGTTTGCGTCGGCAAACAGAAATTCCTGCGCCACAACCCATTCCTCCGGCATACGGCGAAACAGCGTGTCCAGGGACCACATGCCGTTATACTCCACCAGCACGCGCTCGCAGCGGTGGGTCCGGAAGAGCCGGTTGAGTCTTTCCGCGGTGAAGTCCTCCTCGTTTTCGATGACCTCGAGAAAGACGGCCTTGCTGCAGAACGACTCCGGGCGGTATTCCTCCTCGCCCTCCTCGCACAGCAGGAGTAGTGTGCGCTCGCCGTTATTGAAGCGAGGGTCTTCCAGCGTTTCCTGAATGAAGCGGGTCTTGCCGGCCTCCAGAAAGCCCGTGAAGAGATATACGGGGATTTGTTTCGCGCTCACAGTCCAAACAGCTCCTTTACGGCATCTTCCTTCAGTCCCGCGCCGATGACGCACAGACGGCCTGCCACGTTCGCCGGGCCCGTGCGCACGTCCTTTTCGCCGGGGGTGTAGTCAAAGTGAATCCAACTTCCGTCCTCGGCAGGGACATAGCCCTTGGCCCGGATGATCAGACCGAAGCGCTCCTCGTCCTCCAGCGCGTCGAGCGCATGGTCGATATCCGCCGGAGTAAAGCGCTTCGCGGTTTCCATGCCCCAGCTCTGGAACACCTCGTCGGCGTCGTGGCCGTGATGGTGATGATGTTCATGGTCATGCTCGTGGTCATGGTCATGGTGATGCTCATGATCATGGTCGTGTTCGTGCTCATGCTCGTGATGATGCTCGTGCTCGTGTTCGTGCTCGTGGTCATGATGATGCTCATGCTCGTGCTCATGCTCATGGTGGTGCTCGTGTTCATGTTCATGTTCATGCTCATGCTCGTGGTGATGGTGATGGCAGCAGCAGTCGGGGTCGTCGCACTCGCCCTCCTCGTGCCCGGCGAGCAGCTGCTCGAGTTGGGAAGCCAGCGTATCCGTGCCGTGAATGGCGGCCAGCAGCTGTTCGCCGCTCAGCTCGTCCCAGGGCGTGGTCACGATGACGGCGGAGGGGTTTTTCTCCCGCAGCAGCGCCACGGCGGTCTGCAGCTTGTCCTCCGTCAGCTTCTGCGTGCGGCTGAGTACAATGCAGCTTGCGCCCGCAATCTGGTCGTTATAGAATTCGCCGAAGTTTTTCATGTAGAGCTTGACCTTGCCGGCGTCGGCCACGGTGGTCAGTCCGCCGATGGCCAGCTCCTCCGAGCCGACGGCCTCCACGGCGGCCGCGATTTCGGACAGTTTGCCCACGCCGGAGGGCTCGATGAGGATGCGGTCCGGCGCGTACTGCGCGACGACCAGCTTCAGCGCCTCACGGAAATCGCCCGTCAGCGAGCAGCAGATGCACCCGGCGTTCATCTCGTTGACGACAACGCCCGCGTCCTGCAGAAAGCCGCCGTCGATGCCGATTTCGCCGAACTCGTTTTCAATCAGGACCAGCTTCTGCCCCTGATAGCCATCGGCCAGCAGCTTGCGGATCAAAGTGGTCTTTCCGGCGCCGAGAAAGCCGGAATAAATATCAATCTGGGTCATAAAGGTTCCTTCTTCCTTCCGTTGCGGTTATGATTCGTTTCCAAAACTTAATTATATCACGCAAGTCAACTGTCCGATTTTTTTCCTTGTCAAAGCTGTGAATCAATGGTATAATGCGCAAATATTATATAAAGGGGGCTTGTGTCTATGAACAAGTACAGAGATTTTGACAATTACATAAAGGAATACCCGGCCCCCGGCGGTTGGTATGGCCCCTACGGGGGCGCGTTCATTTCCGATGAGCTCAAACCGGCCTTTGAGGAAATCGACCGTGCCTACGAGGAAATCTGCCAGTCCGCGCAGTATATCAGCGAGCTGCGCCGCATCCGCACCCAGTTCCAGGGTCGTCCCACGCCGGTGTATCACTGCGAGCGGCTCAGCCGCCACATCGGCCGCTGCCAGATTTATCTCAAGCGCGAGGACCTCAACCATTCCGGCGCGCACAAGCTCAACCACTGTATGGGCCAGGCGCTGCTGGCCAAATACATGGGCAAGAAAAAAGTCATTGCCGAGACCGGCGCCGGTCAGCACGGCGTGGCGCTGGCCACCGCGGCGGCGTATTTCGGTCTCGATTGCGACATTTACATGGGCGAGGTGGACATCGCCAAGCAGCACCCCAACGTGGTCCGCATGCAGCTGCTCGGCGCCCGCGTCATCCCCGTCACCTTCGGCCAACGCACGCTCAAGGAGGCGGTGGACGCCGCCTTTGCCGCCTATGCTAAGGAATATAAGGACGTGATTTACTGCATCGGCACCGCCGCCGGCCCCTCTCCCTTCCCCAAGATGGTCCGCGACTTCCAGATGGTCGTCGGCGAGGAGGCCCGCGCGCAGTTTCTGGAGATGACGGGTCACTTCCCGGACGCTGTCACGGCCTGTGTGGGCGGCGGCTCCAACTCCATCGGCATGTTCGTGCCCTTCCTGGCGGACCCTGTCGAGATTTACGGCGCGGAGCCTCTCGGCCGCGGCCCGGCGCTCGGCGACCATGCCGCCAGCGTGACCTATGGCAAGCCGGGGCTTCTCCACGGCTTCAACAGCTATACTCTGACGGACGCGGCGGGCGAGGCTGCTCCCGTGTATTCCATCGCCTCGGGTCTGGATTACCCCAGCGTCGGCCCGGAGCACGCGCTGCTGCACGACCTCGAGCGCGTTCACTATCAGCCCATCGACGACGAGCAGGCGATGGAGGCCTTCTATCTCCTGTGCCGCTACGAGGGCATCATCCCCGCGGTGGAATCGTCCCACGCGGTGGCTCTTGCCATTGACTGGGCCCGTAAGCACGAGACGGGCTCCATCCTCGCCAACCTCTCCGGCCGCGGCGACAAGGACATCGACTTTGTCTTTGACAAGTACGGCACCGGCGAGCGGTTTCTGACCAAATAACGATTTCTTCGATGCGCATCGCTCCGAACGGGCCCCGCTCTGCCCGTCCGGAGCGCCTTTGCGTCAGCGGACGCAGGAAGGAGAGGAGGATTGACCTTATGACACGGATACGGCACGCTGTCCCGGCGGTACTGATGGCGCTGCTTTGCTTTGCCGCGCTTTGTTTGCCCGGCATGGCGGACGACAATTCCTGTGGTGATGGTGTGACCTGGAGCTATTCCGACGGCACGCTGACCATCTCTGGGACGGGGGCAATGGCGGATTATGACAGTGCTTCCAAGCTGCCGTGGGCGGATGTTCGAAGGGAAATGACTGCCATCGTTGTGGAAAATGGCGTTACATACATTGGCAGCCATGCTTTTTGCAATGGAGTTTCCGTCGCCGAAATTACGCTGCCTTCCACCTTGACCGCGATTGGAAGTCAAGCATTTCCGGATACCGGCACGGACGAAGATACATCCTTCCGCGGCATTACCTTCACCGGGACGCGGGCCCAATGGAATGCAATCACCATCGCCTCCGGCAATACCGCGTTGACCGATTTTGTTTCCGATGGCTATCTGACCTGCACGGGTGTCGAAGCCACGCCCACCCCGACGCCAACGCCGACGCCCTCGCCAACGCCTACGCCGAGCCCGTCGCCTTCCTCGCAGACGGAGGTGCTCATCACGGTATCGAATACCGTGGGCGCGGCGCTCGAGGGCGGCGGCCGCTATGCGGTGGGGGAGACGGTGACGCTCTCGGCTCCGGCGGTGGACGGCTTTGCCTTTGCCGGCTGGTATGCGGGAGACACGTGCGTCAGCGAGAGCGCCGTGTATTCCTTCGAGGCGGCGGAGGACGCCGCCTTTACCGCGCGCTATACCTCCGTGGGGACCATTCCGCTGCGGGTTATCGGTACGTCCTTCACGGTCAACGGTACGGCCTATGCAAACCAATTCGAGGGCTCCTTCCCGGCGGGGACGCAGATTACCGTCTCCTTTACGGACGAAACCCAAAGCTTTGTGCGCTGGGCCACGGAGGATCTGCGGCTGACGGAGTCGACGGCGGTCTCCTATACCTTCCCGCTGGTGCTGGACCGGACGCTGAGGGCGGTTTCCTCCGCCGATGATTTGGGAGCCGTTGTGACGCTTTTGTCCGAGACGGGCCGCGTTCTCTGGACGGGGGCCTGGGACGAGGACGTGGGCTTTCCGGTGACGCCCTCCCGCAGCGGTTACCGCTTTGACCACTGGGTTTTGCAGGGGACGGATACAAAAGTAACCGTCAACACAATGGCGGACTATCTGACGCAATCCGCCTCTGTGACGCTGACCCCGGTCTTTACGCGCCGGGATACGCAGTACACCGTTTCGGTATTCTGCAACGGCGAGGCGGATACCACTCAGGGCGGCGCCGTGCAGGTGGGGACCGTTCTGGCGGTTACGGCGCCGGAAACCGCCGGCGGCAAGGCCTTCTCCTGCTGGCAGGACGCGAACGGCATCGTGCTTTCGTACCGGCGCTGCTTCCGCTTCGCGGCGCAGGGGGATATGACCCTGTATGCCGTCTATGCGGACGAGACGGCTGCGGCGGAGCCGGTGATTGCCGTCACCGGTGTGACGACGGAGACCGTGGACAGCAAGAACAAAATCATCTGGTCCGTCACGCGCTCCGTGCCGGAGGGATACAACGTTCTGGCCCAGGGCATCCTGCGCACGAAGACACCCTCTCTCGGTACGGCGGACACGCTGGTGATGGACGCCGCGGGAACGGCCGCGCCCGGCATCACGGTCCGCACGGATACCTCCACCGCGCGGGAGGGGGAATTTCTCTATTCGCTGACGGTGGCGGATGTGAACACGGAATACTATCTGCGCGGCTTTGTGATGGTTTCGGACGGCAGTGTCACCCGGGTGTATTATTCCCCGGTGTCCCGCGGAACCTTCAACACCTTCAAAAACTGACGGAGGGGGATTGTTTTATGATGCGGACAAAACGAAGCTATGAAGCGCCCCTTTTGGATATTATCCGCTTTCATCCCGTGGACGTAATCACAAGCTCCTGCGAGGATGAGTGCGGCTGCGACGGCTTTGACCGGACGTCAATGGATGATTCGGATGAAGAGTAAAGGCAACACCGCACAATTCTCGGCACGCAATATGCTTGGAAATATTTCCGGCATAT
>R18__coassemble_2040_pt1 | contig 15240 bp, 10 predicted proteins | sample R18__metabat2_low_PE_004 | metagenome-assembled genome bin R18
ACGACTACTTCAACACCGCCGTCGGCTGGGCTTCCGGAAACGGCGTCACCAAGGGAACGGACGCGACGACCTTCGCCCCGAACGCCGCCTGCACCCGCGCCCAGGTCGTGACCTTCCTGTATCGTTGCTTTACCAATGTCCACAGCGAGGCACGCTTCCTGTAACCAAACCAACAGCTACGGGCTGCGCAAACCGGTGGGTCTGCACAGCCCGGCTTTTTCGGTCGCAAAAATTTGCGGTTGATTTTGCGGATGGAACCGGCCGGGGTTTGCGTGGTGAAAGCGGTTGACTTCTGTCGGGCGGGAGTATAAAATAAAGGAAATAATCGGAAAAGGAGCGGATTGGTATGTTTTGCAAGGAGTGCGGTCAGGCGGTTCCGGGGGATGCGTATGTTTGCCCCTCGTGCGGCGCGAAGCAGAAGGATTTCAAGTATTGCAAGCATTGCGCGGCTATGATTGATACGGATTGCATCATCTGCCCCAAGTGCGGCAAGCAGGTCGAGGAATTAAAAGCCCAGTCGCCCAACATTGTGATCAACAACGCGAACAACAACGTCAATACCAATGTCAACAATAACAACAACGCCGGTCCGGGCAGACGGGCGAAGAACAAATGGGCGGCTCTTTGCCTTTGCCTCTTCCTGGGGTGTTTTGGCGGCCACAAATTCTATGAGGGAAAGATCGGCGGCGGGATTTTATATCTGTTTACCGCCGGGCTGTTCGGCATCGGGGTTATCGTGGACCTGATCCGATATCTTTTCAAGCCCAATCCTTACTATGTATAACAAGCAAGAGGGAGTGACTCCCAACGATAAAAGGCCCGACGCTTGCGTCGGGTCTTTTGAGTTGCAGGAGTCACCCCTGCTACAGGAGCCCGCGAAGGCTGAGCGGAAAGCGACGATCACAGGGAGCGTCGGCTCCCTCTTTTTCTTTTTTTCTTTGCGTTCGGCGATAAGCGGGCCGCGCTTGCGAAAGTCATTGACAAGCAAGGGGAAAGTATGATATTGTCCCATCCTAAAAAACGATGAAACGGAGGGACCGGCGGATGAAGAAGGAGCTTTTTACGCGGGAAAACGGGCGGGATGCGGCGCTGATTCTGGCGGGGACGCTGATTTCCTCGGCGGGGTTTTCGTTTGTGACCTTTCCGGCGGGAATTGTGTCCGGCGGTGTGACCGGCGCGGCGCAGATTCTCAATCTGCTGTTCTCGCTGCCGGTGGGCGTGACAAGCATCGTGATCAACATCCCCTTTTTCCTGTACGCGCGGAAGATGTTCGGCAACCGGTTTCTGGTTTTGTCCGGGGTCACGATTTTGTTGTCAAACCTGCTGATTGACGGATTCAACGGCATCGGCTTTACGCTGACGGACGATATTCTGCTCTCGTCGGTGTACGGCGGGCTGATCAAGGGCTTCGGCTGGGGACTGGTTTACTCCACGGGGGCGGCCGGCGGCGGGGGCGACATTACGGCGCGCGTGGTCCGGCGCAAGCGGCCGTATCTGAACTTCGGGACCATCTCGCTGGGAATCGACGCCTGTGTCGTGCTGGTGTACGCGCTGATTGCGAAAAAGCCGGACTGCGCCATGTATACGGTCATCACGATGTATGTGTCCTCGCGCGTGGTCAATCTGGTGCTGTACGGCGCACTCAACTCCTCGGTGTGCTATGTCATCACGATTTATCCCCACGAGATTGCCGACGCCATCGGGACCCAGCTTCACCGCGGCTCCACGCTCCTGAACGGCGAGGGCGGCTATTCCGGTGAGGAGCGCACGCTGGTGCTGTGCGTTATCAAGCAAAACCAGATTGCCGAGCTGAAAAAGCTCATCACGGAGATTGACCCCCGGTCGTTCGTCATTGTCACGCGAAGCCACGAGGTCTTCGGCAAAAACTTCTCCCTGCTCTCCGGACGGGACTGAAAAGAAGACTGTTTATTCGACAAACCGGCCGATCCCTGTGGACCGGCCGGTTTGCGCTGAAAAAGCATCTTTTTGAAAAAGTGTCAAGGTACCCGTCCCCTTGACACCCCAAAGTGTCAAGGTACCCGTCCCCTTGACACCCCGTCCCCTTGACACCCTTGCGCTGTGTTGTTTGTGCCGAATGTGCGGTGTTTGTGACGGGACGCTTGCCTCGGGGGAGAAAAACGGATATGCTGGGGTCGGTAATTTTTTGAGAAACGGAGTGTGCGGTTATGAAGAAAATCCTTTGCGCGCTGATGGTCATGCTGCTGCTTGTGTCCGCGGCAGGCGCGGCCGGTGGGGAAAAGGGCGGAACGGCTTCCGCCGAGGTAACGGCGGCGGATTATGCCTCGCAGGTGGATATGAGCGCGTGGAATTATAACGAGAGCGCGGACGTCTACTGGCAGGTGGGCATTGTCTACTGCGCGACGCCGGCGGACGCCTCGTATGAAAATCTGGGTATTTATGTCCCGGGGGGCTATTTTACAGCCGTGGAGAACGGGGACGGGACCTATACCTGCGCGGTCAATGCCGAGGGAACGGTCGGCGGCTATACCGCGGCCACGGCGCCCGTGGTCATTCCCGTCAACACGCCGGGCCACTCCGCCATGTCCGCTCCCACCGGCTATGTCAGCGGCAGCGCGGCGTATACGGACGAGGGCTTTGTCTATGTTTCCGCCGGGTGCCGCAGCAGCAAGGAGCTGGGCATGCCGGTGGGCGTGGTGGATTTCAAGGCCGCCATCCGCTATCTGCGCGCGAATGACGAGCTGCTGCCCGGCGACTGCGAGAGCATTTTTGTGTTCGGCATGAGCGGCGGCGGCAGCCAGTGCGCGGTGCTGGGCGCCAGCGGGAACTCCGCGCTGTATGAGCCCTATCTCGAGGCCATTGGCGCCGTGGCGGACACGAGCGACGCCGTTGCCGGCGTGATGGCTTGGTGCCCCATTACGGGGCTTGATTCCGTGGATTTGGGCCACGAGTGGAGCATGGGCGTGACCCGCAGCGGTCTGGACGAACTGGAGCAGCAGGTCTCGGACGCGCTGGCCGGCGCTTATAAGGATTATATCAACGGCATGGGCTTTACCGATGAGGAGGGCAATGCGCTGACGCTGGAGACCTCAGAGGAGGGAATTGACCAGGCGGGCAGCTATTACGACTATGTGATGGACGTAATCGAAACCTCGCTGGAGCATTATCTGGTCGATAACGAATTCCCGTTGGACGGCTTCGAAACGGCGGAGGAGTATATCGCCGACCTCAACGGCGACGACCCGTGGATTGAATACGATGCCGAAAGCGGCGAGATTACCATCCGCAGCCAGTATGATTTCACAACGCACTGCAAGGTCGCCAGCAAGCCGGTTGCCGCCTTTGACAAGCTGGAGCAGGGCGGTCATCAGATGTTCGGCTATGGGGACGGGGAGTGCTCTCACTTTGACACCGTGTTGTACGAAATCATCAAGGGGACCGAATACGAGGCGGAATTCGCGGAGGATTTTGCCCGCACGGACGAGCTGGGCTGCACGGTGACGGAGCGGCTTGCCATGTTCAGCCCCCTGACCTATCTCTCGCCCGCGAACGAGGGGTACGGCACCTCCGACGTGGCGCCCTACTGGCGCATCCGCAGCGGCATCAGCCAGAGCGACACGCCGCTGATGAGCGAGCTGAATCTGGTCCTCGGGCTGCGGCAAAGCGGCATCGAGGCGGACTTCGAAACCGTGTGGGCTCTGGGACACACCCAGGCGGAGCGCACCGGCGACTCGGAGAGCAACTTCATCTCCTGGGTCAACGAATGCCTCGCCGGCGCCTCCGGCGAGCCCTCCGCGGAGGCCTCCCGAGAAATTGGATAAAATCCGATAACCAACCAACAGCGGCCGGTCCGAAAAGGGCCGGCCGCTGTTTTGTTGTGAATGGTGTCGATCGGAACCGTCCCCGGTGACAACCTGGATGTTCTTTGCCATGAACTGCGATTGCCCCGCAAGGGGCGAGCAGTTCCGGCATCCCCGTTAATCCGAATTCTTTCGGATTAACCGTCCCCGGTGACAAAGGAATGCTCGCGGGCTCCGGCTATTTTTTGGCGGAAGGCCTCCAGGGCGGAGGCTTGCGGGGTGGAGAGAAGCTCCGGGCAGCTGATGGGCTCGTTGGGGTGATGGAACAGGAAGTCCTCGATTTTTCGGCAGAAGGCCTCGCCGTATTTGTTGTATTTGGTCTCGGAGACGCCGGAGATGCGCAGCATGGCGGTCTTGTCCGTCGGCTGATAGACGCACATTTCCACGAGCGTCTTGTCGTTGAAGATGATATACGGGGGCATGTGCTCGCGTTTGGCCAGCTCCATGCGCAGAGCGCGCAGCTCGTCAAACAGGGCAAAGCCGACAGAGGTGAGCGCGTCGCGGAGGTTCGGTCGGATCGCGGGGCGCTTTTTGGCAGGCGGGTCCTTGACGGTCTTTTTCTCGCGGAAGAGGAAACGCTCCTCCGGCTGACGAAGAAGGTCAGCGTTGGGGCCGAACTGCAGCACGGGGTAATCGCCCTCCGACACGGCCAGATATCCCTCGGCGATCAGCTGGCGAATCATGTCGCGGATTTTGGTCTGGGGCAGTGTGTTCAGCGCGGCGTAGGAGGGGTAGCGGTCGGCGCGCAGCTCCTTGACGCGGGCGTTGGCGGAGCCGCCCAAAATCGCCGTCACAAGGGAGACGCCGTAGCGCTCGCGAACCTCGCCCACGCAGGTGAGCACGCGGCGGGCCTCTAAGGTCATGTCGGTCCGGACAAAATGGCCGACGCAGTTGCCGCAGTGGCCGCAGTCGTCCATGCGGCGCTCGCCGAAATACGCAAGCAGATAATTGCGCAGACAGTGGACCGTGCGGCAGTAGCTTTCCATGATGCGCAGCTTTTCCTCGTCGCGGCGCTGCAGCTCCTCGAGCAGCTCCGGGTCGTCGGTCTCGGGATTTTTGTGCTCGAGGAGAAAGCGATTCAGGAGGATGTCCTGCGGGGAAAACAGAAGAATGCAGTCGGCGCTCTCGCCGTCACGACCGGCGCGGCCGGCCTCCTGATAGTAATTTTCGATGCTCTGGGGCATGTTGTAATGGATGACAAAGCGGACGTTGGATTTGTCGATGCCCATGCCGAAGGCGTTGGTGGCGATGATGACGGGGGCGGTGTCGCAGGTGAAGGCCTCCTGGCTTTGCTTGCGCTCGGCCTGGGTCATACCGGCGTGGTATTTGGTGCAGACAATGCCGTTTTTAGTGAGAAAATCTGCCAGGGCTTCAACGTTTTTTCTCGTTCCGCAGTAGAGGATGCCGCTGTCCCCCGGGTGGTCGAGCAGATAGCGGAGGATATAGTGGTCCTTGTTCACGCCGTTTTCCACGCGGAAATCCAGATTCGGCCGGTCAAAGCCGGTCAGGAAGGTTTGGGGGCTTTGCAGCCCGAGGGAGGCAATGATGTCCTCGGCCACAACCGCGGTTGCCGTGGCAGTCAGCGCGCAGACCGTGGGGCGGCGCTCAAACCGGGACAGGAAGTCGGCGATGGCCATATAGCTCGGACGGAAATCCTGGCCCCACTGGGAAATACAGTGGGCTTCGTCCACGGCCAGAAGCGAGATGGTCACCTCGTCCGCAAAGCGCCGGAAGCCGGGCGACTGCAGACGCTCCGGCGCGACATAGATGATTTTGTACATCCCGGCGGATGCGTTCCGGAGGGCCAGATCGTATTGCCTCTCGGTCAGAGAGCTGTTGAGATAGGCGGCGGGGATGCCGTTGGAGCACAGGGCCTTGACCTGGTCCTGCATGAGGGAGATCAGAGGGGAGATGACCAGCGTGATGCCCGGCAGCAGCAGCGCCGGTATCTGGTAGCAAAGGGACTTGCCGGCGCCGGTCGGCATGATGGCCAGCGTGTCGCCGCCGGACAAAATGCGGTCGATAATCTCCTCCTGACACTCGCGGAAGCGGTCGTAGCCGAAGCATTCGCGCAAAACCTCCAGGGGCGTTTGCAGCATGAAGCTCACCATCCTTGTGTTGGGGCAACACCGCACAATTCTCGGCGCGCAATATACTTGGAAATATTTCCGGCATATTTCACAAAAATGCTCGGCAATACACAAAGTATTCCCTGCGCTTTTTGTTTCATCTGCCGAAAAATTTCCCGGCGCATCTTACGCACCAGAATTGTGCGGTGTTGCCTTAGTCCCTTATTTTTACCATAGATGCGGGAAAATAGCAAAAAAATTTCCCCCGGACGGGAGAGTGGTGTGATACAATGGCTCTGTCCCGCGGGCGGGACGACGGAGGGAACGCGATGGAATACGAAATCACCACCGGCGGGGTGTTTTATTATCTGGGTCCCGTGCAGGTGCGGGGCATCTTTACGCTGCGGGACAAGGTGGACCGCGCGGATTTGCAGCGGGCGGTGGACACGGCCATGCCGCGCTTTCCCTATTTCTGCGTTAGGGCGGAAAAACGCGCGGACGGCTACGCGCAGGTGAGCAACGACGCCCCCTTTGTGGTGCTCGAGCGCGAGGATCCGCCCTCGCCGGGAACGGCGGAGGTCAACGGCCACCTGCACATCTTCGGCTGCTGGGAAAACAAGCTGTACGCCGATTTCTTCCACGGCATCGGGGATGGACGCGGCACGGTGATGACGCTGGTGAAAAGCGTGCTGTATTATTACTGTCTGTTCCATTACGGAAGGGCGCTTTCCGTGCCGGGACTGATGACGGCCGACAGCGAACCGGACGCGGAGGAATACGCCGACCCCTTTGCCCGGGTCCGGGAGCCGGAGGGGGACCCGATTTTGTTCCGCCGCGCCACGGAAAGCTATGTTCTGCCGGAAAAGCCGCTGCCGCCGGGGTCGCCGCAGACGGTTTACACCGCCCGGGTGCGGCGGGAGGACTTTCTGCGCTTTACGCGGCAGTACGACGGGTCGCCGGCGGTGATTGTGTCGCTGCTGCTGTGTCGGGCCATCGATGCCGTGCATCCGGTGGGAGAGCGGCCCGTGGTGGTGGCGCTGCCGGCGGACAACCGCAAGGAGCTCGGCTGCGTGAAAACCGCGCAGTACTGCCAGGATTCCTTCCAGCTGATTTATTCCGAGAAAATGCGGTCGATGCCACTGGAGGAACAGATTACCGTTTTTCGCGGTCAGCTGTTTTTGCAGCGCGACGAGGACGCCATGCGGGCCAATATGTACCGGTACGCGACCGGGTATGAGCGCGTGCGCGCCGCCAAGACGGCGGAGGAAAAGGCAAAGGCGCTGGCGCCGCTGATTTATATCGTCCCGGGCCCCTGCGTCAGCTATATGGGAGACGCGGAGCTGGGCGGGATGGAGGAATATATCACGGACTTTCGCGGCGTGGTGGACCCGCCCGGGTGTCTGCTGGCGGAGATATACACCGTGGGGGAAAACTGGTCGCTGTGTCTGATGAGCGGGCTGCAGACGCAGGAGTACATCCGGGCCTTCTGGGAGCAGCTGCGCCGGACGGGCATCCCCTTCACGCTCGACGAGCCTCTGGTCAGCCCCGCCCGACAGCTGCCCGACTGCTTCCGCTGAGGAAAAGGTTATCCAATGACTGGACAAGCGGCGGGAAAGCTGATACAATATCCTATAGCGTATTATTTATCCTATATTGCAGGAGGGAAAACCCATGCTGGTTGGTAATATTCTGGAAAAGGCAAAGGCCGAACAGGCCTGGCACATCTGCGCGGACAAGCTGGCGGACCGTGTGCGCGACATCTGGCTTGCCAAGACGGCCCAGGGCGTTGCCCGCTGGGAGGAGACCTTTGCGGAGGATTCCGCGGCGCTGCCCGGTCTGCGTGAGGAGGGCTTCGGCGCTCTGGTCGGCGTGGACTACATCTTCAAATATTGGGGCAGCACGGACGAGGACGCCGTCGCCGGCGAGATTACCGTCGTGTGGAAGATCATCCGCGATGACGGCAGCGGCATCGACTGCTATCGCAGCTGGGTCCGGCTGACCGACTTTGACTTTATCCTCGGTCTGCAGAAGGAAGAGCGCGACAAGCGCGAGGCAAACCGCGCCGCCTTCCGCGAGGCGTTCGCCGCCTGGCTGAAGCTGTTCGAGACCATCTGACACACCGTCGACCGGCGTTCCGATTCTGTGCGGAGCGGCCGAAGCGTACAAAAAAATCCGGGCGGAGCAGTGAAGGCTCCGCCCGGATTTTTGTGTCAGCTGAGCGTCAGATGAAGCTCGCCGCTGTAGGTGCCGGGGAGAAGAGGGGTTTCCACTCCGTCGACATAGAGTGTGACCGCGGCGCCGTCCGCGCCGACGACGGAGGCGTCCTCCGCGAGGGTGAGGGAGGAAAGCCAGCTTTCATGCGTGACGGTCCAGACGGAGCCGTCCGTGAAGACGGCCGAGGCTCCGGCGGACTCCGCGCCGGTATAGTTGCCGTTGCGGCAGGTGCGCGTGCCGGTCGCGTCGGTGTATTCCACGGCGCCGTCCCACAGCCCCTTGCTGCCGGCGGCGAAGCTGCCCTCGAAGTCCGTCCCGGCAAAGGTGATGGCGCCGTCGGTGACAAGACCCGCGGCGCCGACGCAGTCGGTCAGCGTGACCGTGCCGCTGCCGGTGGAGAGATAGCGGTAATCCGCGCCGATGGAGTCGTCATAGACGAAGGTGACACCGCGCACGTCCAGCGTGCCCGTGGCGTGGATGAGCGAGACCATGAAGCAGGAGCGGTCGCTGGCGCCGAGATACGGGACGTCCGACCAGTCCGCAAGCGCCTCGGTGGAAAACAGACCGTCCTCGCCGGGGGTATACTGGAAGCCGTTTCGCATGATGGCGTAGAAGGTGTTGTCAAACATCGAGCCGCGCAGAAGCGCCTCGTCCGCGGCGTAGTATGCCTCGCCGTAGCCGTAGGCGTCGGCGATGGCGTTGACGGCGGAATAGAAGCTCTCTTTGCCGCCCCAGGCGTCTATCGCGTCCGCGTATTCGGCGTACAGATCGGCCCAGGTGCTGCCGACGGAGCTCATGACATAGCTAAGCAGAGTGGTGCCGCCGGTGACATCGATCCAGAGGTTCGCCATTTCGGCCGCCGCCGCGCCGTAGACATAGCCGTCCCCGGCGTAATCGCGGCGCAGAGTCCAGGTGCCGCCGTCAAAGGAGGCATAGGTCCCTGTGCCGCTGTAGCAGACCATGCCGGTCAGATCGGTGTCGGTGAAAACGGCGCTGCCGCCGCGGGCCATCACGGCCGCGTTCAGATGGGAGAAGAAGGAACTGTCCTCCGCCACCACCGAGCCGGAGCCGATGACATAGATGCCGGCCGAGGAATCGCCCCAGGCCTCACCGGAGAAGGAGCGGACCTCTACCGTGCCGTCGCCGAAGTCGTTGGCGAGCGTGGAACCGTTGTTCATGATATACGAGCCGGGCGCGCCCGTCACGCCGGTGACATCCTGCAGATACACATAGCCGCCGTAGATGGTGTCCACGACGTGGTTGTTCCAGCCGGACAGCTCAAAATCCGTGTTGTACACATAAATCTGGGAGGGCTGCGTTTCGTCAAGGACGCCGGTGGCCAGCACGCCGTTCGCTCCGTCGCCGCAGGCCGTGACAAGACCGCGCTCACCGTCGGGGTCGCCGACCGTAAGGATGCCGCCCTGGCTGGCATAGAGCGCGGCGCCCATGCCCCACTGCATGATGACCTCCATCGGCTGGCCGGCGTAGCTGTTGTTTTCGTCGCGCAGCTTGGTCCAGTTGCCCTGGGAGGTGCTGGTTCCACGGAGCAGGTCCACGTCAATCACGCCGCCTGCGTCGGCCCAGAGCAGACTGCGCTCGGCATTGACGGCGCCGAGAACGCTGTCGTCTGCCGTGGCGATTTCCGCCGAGGCCAGGCTGATGGTCTCGCCGGCGCCGGCCTCGACAACGGCGTTTTCAAAGCTGAGATAGCCGCCGTCGAGCGTGGGACGGCCGGTTTTGCCCGCGAGAAGTTCGCTGGAGGCCGCGCCGGAAATGCCCTCGCGGACAAGAGCGCCCGTCAGCGTGACGGTGGCGCCGGAGGAGGGCAGCGTGCGCTGGGCGTAGAACAGAACGTCGATATCGCCGTCGTCGTCCGTATCGCGGAAGGCGACATAGTTATACGGCGAGACGGAGTCCTTTGCCCCCAGCGCATCCAGAAGCGGATTGGCGTAGAGAGAGGAAAAATCCCCGCTGCCGTCGGCCGCGGCCAGGATGTCCCCGGTGGCGGCGTCGAGACACACGACCGACGCGTCCACGGCCACGAGAGAGCCGTTGAGCCAGAAGCCCTCCGAGAAGCGCAGCCGGCTCGCGTAGGCGGCGAAGGAGCCCTCTGCCACGGCGGTGTTGAGCGCCTCGGCCTCGGCCGCGTCCAGGGCGCGGAAGGTCATGTCAATCTCCTCCGCCGTGAGAGCGTATTGCTCCGCGAGAGCGGAATCGACCGCAAAGGCGGCGGGCTCGTCCGCGTCGGGATTGACGGCGGAGCCGTCATAGCTCTCCACCGTGACGGTGGTGCCGCCGACATAGACCCGGCCCACCGCGTCCGCGCGCAGGATTGCGCCGGACTCGGGGACGGACAGCTCCGTGCCGTCGGGCGCGTAATAATCGCCCTCCCACAGCAGCGCAAAGCCCTGCTCCGCCTCGGGCGGCTCGAGTGTGAGCGTGGAGGTCCAGCCGCCGGTCAGCACCTCGGCCGGGCTGTTCTGAAAAGCGTCCTCGTCCACGGAAAGCGCGCTGCTTGCGCAGGTGACATATTCCAGCGCCGTGCAGTCGTAAAAAGCCCACTCGGCCACGGTCTGCGCGCTGTCCGGCAGCAGGATGGCGCGGATTTGGGTGTTGCGGAAGGCGGTCGGGCCGATGGCGGTCACCGTGCCGCCGCCGAGAATTTTCGGCACGACGACGAAGCCGTTCTGGTCCGGGTCGCCGGAAAACTGGGTCACGGTGACGGTATAGCCGTCGTCTGTTTTGGCGCGGTCAAACTTCCAGTCGCCGACGGTCAGACTGACGACGGCGGTCTGTTCTCCGGACGCCTCGCCGGAGCTCTCGCCCGAGGAGGCCGGGACGGCCGGCGCCATGCTCGTCATCAGCGCCAGACACAGCGCCGCGCAAAGAATGCGTTTAAAGTTCATAGAGGCTTCTCCTTGTCCATAAACAGAATCGACCGGACGGCTTTCTCGGGGGCCGTCCGGTCCTTGTGTACTCTTAGCCGCGGGAGGGCAGAATGATCTGACTGGGGCAGGTCTGGATGATTTCGCCGTCGAGCGTCTCGGCCCAGAGCGCCGTGTCGCAGTAATGCTCGCCGCGGTCGTTGATGCCCTTGCCGATGATGCAGGCCCTGCCGATGACGGTGTCGCCCTCGGAGCCGTGGCGCTCGCAGGCGCGGCCCGAATAGCCGGGGACCTTCCGGAACATGTCCGCGTCGATGGGGCGCACGCGCAGCTCGCGGAAGAAGGGGAACAGCCCCCAGCCGAAGCGGGAGACGCGGCCCTTCGTGCCGACAAAGTTCGTCAGCGTGCGGGCAATCAGCCGGGCCACGGTGTCGTTGTAGCTGACGCCGCGCATGCCGGGGATGTTGCGGCCGGAGAAGTGCAGCGCGGTCTCGTCCAAAAAGGCGCCGTAGCGGTCGCGGAAGGTGGTGGCGCGCACCTGGGGGTCAAACAGCTCCTCGCGCGTATAGATGCTCAGATCGCCGATGGGGTGCCAGTACATCATGTGCATGTAGGTGATCGGTCCGTCCGAGCAGGTGGGCGGCAGGAAGTCGCCCTCCTTCACATCCTCCCAATAGGGGGTGTCGGGGCCCATGATTTTCTCCTGCTCCCAGAGAGCGCGCATGGTTTCGTAGTCCTCGTCCGTGGTGACATGGGCGGGCGGGAAATACTCCACCCATTCGGACATGTTGGTGGAGAAATCCATGGGCGGGGTGCCGTCCGTGAATTTGGCATAGGCCTCGAGCGTGTTGCCGCGGATTTCGAAGATGCGCTTGCCGTCCGCGTCCAGCGTCTCGCCGACGCCGCCCATCTCCCACACGCGGGCCTCGCCGCCGGGGAGCGTCAGCTCGTTGAAGAAGAAGCTCTGCTTTCCGGGGGCGAGAATGTCCCCGGGGAGGACCGGCCGGTCGTACTCGATGGCGTTGCGGTCCATGGTATAGAAAAACTTGGACGCGATGTTCTTCGGGAAGGGGGGCAGCCCCAAGGGGAACATGGCGCGAAAGCCGGGCATGGCCGGGCAGCCGGGGAAGCCCTGCGCGCGGGCGTATTCGGGGTCGAAGTACAGCGGGTCGTAGCGGTTCCATCGGCGGTTGAAGTCGATGATTTCGCTCTCCTCCACGGGCTTCGGCGGTTCGAGCATGAACGGGGGCGGGGGAGGCGGCTGACGGCGGCCGGCCGCGATGTCCATGCGCTCCTCGACCAGCGCCTTTTCCCAGTCGTAATATTCGCCGGGGGTAAACTTCAGCATTTCGGGCATAAGACGGCTCCTTTCTCAGTCGGTCCGGGAGGGAAGCTCCACGGTGGCCCAGCCGGATTCAAAGGTTTCCTCCAGAATGGTGTCAATCCACCAGGCAAGACGCACATAGTGCCTGCCGTCCCGGCAGAATTTGTCGAACACATAGCTCTTGACCCACATAACGTCGCGCTCCATGCCGTGCTCGGTGATGGGCTGACCGGCCTTTTCCGGCACGACGGTCAGAAAATCGTGCGCGTTGGGGCTCTGGGGCACGGTGAAGCCGCGGGAGGCCAGCGAATCGGCGCTCATGATGCCCCACTTGATGTCCACCAGACGGCCGCAGTCGCCCATGAAGTTGTGCAGGTGGCGCAGAACAAAGTCCCGGCCCATGAAGTTGATGAACATGAAGCGTTCGGATTCCCGGTCCTGGGGCAGATCCACGCTGCGCAGCCCGCCGCCGTAGTCCTCGTCATACTTGAGCGCGAGCTTCGGCGCCTCGGGCCAGCCGTCTGTACGGACGGGCATGCGGTAAATGCCGCTTTGCTTGGAGCGGTACATCGTCGCGCGGAAGGCGGGGTCCTCAATCTCGCGGCGGAGCGTGCGCGTGCCGCCGTTGCCGGTGCCGATGCGATAGGTGGGCTCGATGGAGTCGTCCACGGGACCGTCGAGCGTGTCGGCGGGGCGGAAGCCCACGGGCACATCCTCCCAGTAGAGCGGCTCGGCGCCCTGGACATGCTCGTTGGCCCAGATAGAAAGAATCTTGTCCCAGTCGGCGTCGGTGTAGTAATGCGCCGGGCGGCTGCCCCAGTCGGGACCGATCCAGTCGCGCTCGCCGGGCTCCAGCATGTGCTCGGGGTCGGTCAGCGCCTTGAGATTTTCGACCACGCGGAAGACGACACGGTTGACCAGCTCGCCGTTCTGGTTGCGGATGGTGCCGGCCGTCTCGATGGCGAAGGAGCGAAAATCGCTGCCCTCGGCGGGGGTCAGATCGAGGATGTGGCGCTCGTCCACGATGAGATAGAGCGTGTCCCCGGCGTAGACGGGGTGGTAGAAGCTGACCTCATGGTTCAGACCGGAGACCAGCATGTAATCACGCGCCGCGTGGGGGAAGGGGGTCATAAAGCTGTCGTCGTGGGCAATGATGGTCTCCACGGCGGGGACGTCGCGATAGCCGTTTTTTACGGCGTAGTCCCGGTCGTGGAAAAGCGGATTTTCGGGGGCGTACTTGCCGTTGTTGTAGCGCAGAAGCTCCTCGGTGATGGTTTGCATGTAGACGCCGGGCAGCTCCTCGCTGACGCGGCCGGCGCGGATGTCCTCGGGCGCGATGGGGCCGCGCTCTTCGATGGCGCGGCAGGTATCCAGAAATTCCCGCATGCAGGGCTTTTCGCGCTCGGTATAGATGCCGGGGTGGAAGCGTTCAAATATTTTGTCCATAAAGTATCTCCTTTACAGAATCGAGACGTACTCGCTTTTCGGCTCGCGGCGCCGGCCGTCCGAGGTGAGGAAAAAGTCCGTGACGATGGCGTCGGCAAAGGCCTTGGCCTGGGCCTCCTCGCGCGGGCCGGGGCGGGAGTTGTTGTGGCAGTGATGGAAGAAGGAGCCGGCGTGGTAATTGCCGTCCGCGTCCTTGTAGTAGACGGGAGGTTCGTGAATCTGCATGGGGACCTCGCCGTCGTCGAGGCCGGCGGGGCCGAATTCCTTGCCGGGGCAGGCAAAGCGCCCGATGACCGCGGCGCCCTTGTCCTGCAGATAAAGCTTGAGCAGAGCCAGCACGGGCAGACATTCGCTCGGACCGCAGAAGCCGCCGCCGTAGGTGGTGAAGGCGATGCCCAACGGGGCGTAGGTGCCGGGGATGTGCGGACCGCCGGGATAAACCATGCTCTCCGTGCGGCGGAACACCGCGGGGGGAGGACCGCCGGGACCACCGGGTCCGCCGGGGCCTCCGGGAGGGGGCATGCCCGGTCCGCCGGGACCGCCCGGGGGCGGCGGCATGCCCGGTCCGCCCTTGACGTCCTCCGGACGGAAGCCGCCGGCGCCGCCGGCGTTGAAGCCGAGACCGCTTTCCGCGTTTTTGCTGACGCGGTCCTCCAGGGAGGAGGCGGCGCCGGCGGAGAAGTGGTTGAGGATGCATTTCATGGGGCTGCCGCCGATGATGGGGCTGCCGAGGCAGACGATGTCGTAATCGTCAAAATAGAGCTTGCCCTTGACCTCGTCCATCCATTTGGTGCCGTTTAGCACGCGGACCATGGTGACCTCCATTCCGTAGTGCTCGAACACCTCGCGGAACCAGCCGGCGACGGTTTCGGTGTTTTTGGTGATGGTGGCGTATAGAATCAGAGCCTTGCGCTTCCAGGTGATTTTGTCCGCGCCGTCGTCGGCGGGCGTGATGGGGCCGAAGGAGCCGGTCAGCTCCGTGACCACGGGCTCGCCCTCCGCGCGCAGCACCTTCGCCGTGCCGGTGAAGCGGTCGCCGTCGGGACGGAAGACAAAGTTCACCGGGCAGGGACCCGCCTGCGCCGTGAAGGAGAGCGCGCCGCCCTCCGTCTGTACCTCGGTGGCAAGCTGTACGCCGCCGTGGGCGTCCAGCAGTGTCCCGTGCAGCGTACCATCATAATAATTACGCAGAAGAAAGGTGTTGTCAAGCTCCCCGCGGGGCGTGCTCATCTTGAACTGGTATTTTCCGATAAAATTCATTCCGTGTCGTCCTCCTTGCCGAACAGCTCGGGTCCGTATTTTTTCAGCTGCTTCGCAGCCAGTTTTTTGATTTTTTCGCTGTTGTAGCTGCCGACGCCGCCCTGCAGACGGGGGTCCATCACGTCGCGCAGCGCGTCGCCGAACAGATTGGCCGCCAGCACCATCAGCATAATCAGAAAGCCGGGGTACAGGCTGAGCCACGG
>R18__coassemble_2051_pt1 | contig 15103 bp, 11 predicted proteins | sample R18__metabat2_low_PE_004 | metagenome-assembled genome bin R18
GGCCTCCACCGGGCGCAGCATGCTGACCCAGAGCGCGGACATCCACTATCTGCGCCCGGTGTCGGAGGGCGTTTTGACGGCGGAGAGCCGCGTGATCCGCATCGGCCGCCGCACGGGTCTGATTGCGGCGGAGGTCCGCGACGAGGAAAACCGCCTTTTGTGCACGGGCGAATTTTCCGTCTGGTTCACCGGGGACGACGTGGTGCTGCCCGGCGACGAGGGCTGCACCTGGCACTGAAATACCCGCTGCGTCCGCTTGAGGGCACGGTCTGCCGGACCGTGCCTGTTTTTTTGGCTTGCTCTGGTTGTGGATTTGGATTATACTGCAAACTGTATTGTTGTATGCGGGATACCGCAGTGATTCTGCTGTTTTAGGAGGAAGAGGCATGAAAAACGGAAAACTCTTCGGTAAGCTGAATGTGATTGATATTTTGATTATTCTGATTGTGCTCGTGGCGCTGGCTTTTGCCGCGTGGAAAATGCTGGGGAACGATGATTCCGAGGCCCTTGCCGGCTCTCTGGATGCGCAAAGCACGCTCATCACCTTCCTGGCGGAGGATACCGTTTCCCCGCTGCCGGATTGTCTTGCAATCGGGGATTTGGCATCGGAATACGACAGCGATATCGATCTTGGCAAGCTGGTCTCCTTCTCCACGGAGGAGGCGTATACCTACGAGTGGGACAGCGTTTCCGGGGAGGTCGTGAAGGTCCCGGTGGTAAACAGAGTGTTTATGACCTTTACCGTTCAGGCGGAGGGCAATTTGTCCGATGCCGGCTTCACCACGGGGGGCAAGACCTTTGTGGTGGGCGGAAACTATTACATCAACATCGGTCCGGCGCGGGTTGAGTGCCGGGCGATATCCATGGAAAGCGCCGAGTGAGCGGCGCGCCCGGATTGGAAGGACAGGTGACGATTCTGGATACGCTGCTGAACGAAAGCATGCTCGGCGCATTATACCGCGTGTGGACGCAGTCCGCGGTTTTTGCCCTGCTGCGGCGGTGCCACGCGCGGGTGGTGTCGGCGCTTCGTCAAAGCGCCATCCTGGGCTTTGTCTTTGGGGAAAGCGCCGCGGAGCGGGCTTTTGCGGATTGCTTCGCCGCAAGGCTTTTGCGAGGCATTACGGCATGGCTGACGGGACTTTGCGCCCGGATTGCCGCCGGAATACGCGGCAGCGCCATCTGCGGCGCTGTGATGCCGCTTGTCGCGGACAGCGCGATACTGAATTTTGATTTTCTCTTCGGCGCGTTTCTCGGCGCGCTGTTTCTCGTGCCCCATGCGTATTGGAACAATTCCCTGTTTGTTCTGGGGGCTGCCGCTTTTACGGGACTTTTTCTGCTGTTGGGCGGAGCGGGAAAACGCCGGGTGGAGGACCCGGGGATTCTGGGGTTCTGGTTTTTCCTTTTCGCGCTTTCCTGCGGGCTGAGCATGCTCAACACCGCCGCGTTTTCGGACAGTCTGCGCATCTTGACTTTTTTCCTGGCCTCCTTTGCCGTGTGCTGGATAATCGCGCAGAATTTTGCCCGACCGGACAGTCTGCGCCGCCTGCTGGCTTTTCTCTATGTGTCGGTGCTGATTATGAGCGTCCTCGGCATTGGCCAGCGGGTTTTGAATCTGGTGTCCTTTAATGCTTCTTATACCGATCCCAACATCAATGTCGGCGTTCCGGGCCGGGTATATGCCACGCTGGACAATCCCAACAATCTATCCGGCGTCATGCAGGTGTTTCTTCCGCTTTGCGCCGCGTTTGCCGGCGGAGCGGACCGGACGTGGAAGCGTTTCGTTCTCGGCGGGGCGCTGCTTCTGCCCGTTGTCGCGCTGGTGATGACCTATTCCCGCTCCGGGTGGATTTCCATTGCGCTTGCCGCGGGGGTGTTTGTCTACTGCTGCTGCAAGAGACTGATTCCCGCGTTTGCGGTTCTCGCCGCGGCCTGTGTGCCCTTTCTGCCGCAAAGCGTCATTACCCGCTTTTCCACCATATTCAACTCGAAGGATTTATCCAGAAATCACCGGATTGACATCTGGACCGGCTGTCTGCAGATGCTCAAGCGCTACTGGGTCACCGGGATTGGGCTCGGGCCGGATGCGTTCAAAAAAATATATGCGGATTATGCCTACGGCACCGGAAAGGTGGGCGCCTATCACACGCAGATGCTTTATATGGAGCTTCTGGTGGAAACCGGCATCGTCGGCTTTGTCGCCTTTTTCCGGATGCTGCTGTGCTATGCCGGGCGCTTCGGCCGCGCGATACGCCGGGCGTCGTCGTCCATGCCTCGCCTGGTGTTGATTGCGGGAATTGCGTCCATGACGGGGCTCGCGGCTTCCTTTTTGGTGGAATATCTCTGGTATTACCCGCGCTGCATGTTCGCGTTTTTCATCTTTTTCGGCGTTGTGCTGGCGGCGCTGCGCTGCGTGGAAACGGAAGAGCTCCCTCGCGCGGCGCAAGGCGCGGACTGAGGACAGAATGCATGGATTACAGCAAAAACAAATGGAAAATCTTCGTGGAGTATATCCGGCCGCACAGGAGGCTGTTTGCGGTGGATATGCTCCTGTCCGTTCTTGTGGCGGTCATCGATCTGGTGTTCCCGTATGTGTCCCGGTGGTCGATGCAGCGGCTGCTGCCGGAGCGGCTGATGGGGGCTTTTTTCGCGGTGATGGGCGCGGTGTTCGCGGCGTATCTGCTGCGGGCGCTGTTTATGTACTGGGTCACGGTTGTTGGCCACCGGATGGGCACCCGGGTGGAGGCGGATATGCGGGAGGATATTTTCTCGCATATGCAGACGCTGTCCTTTTCGTTTTACGACAAAAATCGGACGGGCGTCCTTCTGGGACGGGTCACGAACGATTTGTTTGAAATCGTGGAGCTGGCGCACCACGGGCCGGAGAATATTCTGACCTGCGCGATTACCATCGTGGGCGCCATTGTCATTCTCATGACGGTCAATGTCACGCTGGGTCTGCTGCTGCTGGCGTTGGCTGCCGTGTGCGTGGCGGTCACGGCCGGGGAGCGGCTTCGGATGCTGACAAGCAACAAAACGGTCAAGCTCCGCACCGGCGAAATCAACGCCGCTATCGAGAGCGGTATCTCCGGCATACGGGTCTCCCGCGCGTTCGGAAACGAGGCGCTGGAGCTGGAAAAATTCCGCCGGAGCAACGAGCAGTTCAAGCAGAGCAAGGCGGAGTATTACAAGGCCATGGGCCGCTTCAACGCCGGGGTGGAGGCCACGGTGGGCATCATGCAGGTGGCGGTCGTCGCCCTGGGCGGCGCGCTGACGCTGCGCGGGTCGCTCGATTATGTGGATCTGATCACCTTCACGCTTTATGTGTCCGCGTTTACCACGCCGGTGAAAAAGCTGGCGCAGTTCATGGAAATCTTCTCGCAGGGGACGGCGGGCTTTGAACGCTTTTTGGAGATCATGCGGACCGAGCCCGATATAACCGACGCCGCGGACGCGGTGGAGCTGACGGAGGTCCGGGGGGATATCGTCTTTGACAACGTGTCCTTTTCCTATAACGGCGAGCGGGAGACGCTGCGCGGCGTGTCGTTTCATGTGCCGGCGGGGCAGACCTTTGCGCTGGTGGGGCCCTCGGGCGGCGGCAAGACGACCATCTGCCACGCGCTGCCCCGGTTTTACGATATCGACAGCGGCAGTATCCGCCTTGACGGCACGGACATCCGCGCGGTGACCCGACGCAGTCTGCGCGAGGCGGTGGGCATCTTGCAGCAGGATGTGTTTCTGTTCGCGGATACGGTGATGGAAAACATCCGCTACGGCAATCCGGCCGCCACCGACGAGGAGGTCGTGCGCGCCGCGAAGCTGGCCGAAATTCACGAGGACATTCTGGCCATGCCGGAAGGGTACCGTACCTGGGTCGGAGAGCGGGGCGTCGTTTTGTCCGGCGGACAGAAGCAGCGCATTTCCATCGCCCGCGTGTTTCTGAAAAACCCGCGGATTCTGATTCTCGACGAGGCGACCTCGGCCCTCGACAGCGTGACGGAAGGCCGGATTCAGAAGAGCTTTGACCGTCTGGCGGCGGGGAGGACCTGCCTCATAATCGCCCACCGTCTTTCCACGGTGCGAAACGCCGATTGCATCGCCGTCGTGGAGAACGGTCAAATTGTCGAGCAGGGCACCCGCGCGGAGCTGCTCGAGGCGGGCGGACGCTACGCGGCGCTGGAGCGGGCGCAATCCTAATAAAGCAGCACCCGGCACGGAAATACCTGCTGCGTCCGCTTGACGGCGGGCGGGCGGGAGTATAGAATAAGAGTGTCAATTTTTTGGATTACAGTATGCGAAACAGAGGGTTATAACCATGCAAAAAGAAGCCTATCGGCTGACCGGATTCACGGCGGTGATTGCCGCGGTCGGCTTTCTGCTGCGCTGGCTGCAGAGTCTGCATTTATACGAGGAAGAGACCGGCCTTGCCGTGCGCGGGCTGGGGAGCAGCGCGCTGCTTGTTGCGCTGATGGTCGCGGTGTGCGCGGTGCTGACGTACTGGGTGTGCGTGCGGCTGCGCGGACGGACGACGGCGCCCCGGTCGGCGGAGGAGGCGCTGGGTCACCGCACGGTGGTGTACCGCGTGCTGGGCGTCGCGGCGGCGGTGCTGCTGGTGGCAGCCGGCGTGCTGCAGCTGCGGGAGGCGGAGGATTACGCCTTTCCGGTGCTGCGACGGCTTCTCGCGGCGCTGCTGGTGCTGACGGGGGTCGGCGCCGGCATCAACACGCTGACCGCCTCGCGGGAAAACCGGCGCAATCTGCGCTGCGCGGCGGCGACCGTCGCGACGGTGACGGCCTGCTTCTGGCTGGTGGTGCTGTATAAAGAGGTCTCGGCCGAGCCGGTCATCTGGCGCTATGCGGTGGAAGTGCTCGCGCTGGTTTCGGGCGCGGTGGCGCTGTATTATCTGGCGGGGTATCCGTTCGGCGATCCGCGGCCCTACAGCTGTCTGCTGTTTTGCGAGGCGGCGCTGTTTTTCAACGTGATGACCGTGATTGACGAGCACGCCGCGTCGGAAAGTCTGGCCTTTGCGGCGGCGGCGCTGCTGTTCGGCTGCCGCGGCTACGCGCTGGCCTGTTCCCTGCGAAAAAAAGACATCGAATAAACTATCATTAACTTGGGGAGAGAGTGAGAGAATATGAAACGAATCGCAGCCATGTTCCTGTGCGTGGTGCTGCTGGCGGTCTGCGTGGTGCCGGCCGCGGCGGCGACGGCGGAGGAGGCCGGGCTGAACACGGCCTCCACGGCCAAGCTTTTTGCCCTGACCTTTGACGACGGGCCGGGGTCCTATACTGCGAGACTTCTGAGCGGTCTGGCGTCCCGGCCGAAGGCGAAGGTGACCTTCTTCTTCATCGGCAGCAATGTCTCCTCGTATAAGACCAATGTGGCCAATGCCTTCAACCAGGGCCATCAGGTCGGCAGCCATACCTGGAGCCATTATGTGCTGACCTCGTATTCCTCGTCCACCGTGTATAACGAGGAAAAATGGACCGAGAACGCCATCGCCGCCATCACCGGCCAGACCTCGTTCATGATGCGCTGCCCCTACGGCTCGTATAACTCCACGGTGCTGAACGCTCTCGGCGCGCCGGCGGTGAACTGGAGCATCGACAGCCGCGACTGGTACTGGGGCTATAATTACAGCTACAGCACCGCGGTCAGCTACGATTACAACGCCGTGGTCGGCTCCGCCCGGGACGGCAGCATCGCGCTGATGCACTGCACCTACATGGCCAGCGTGGACAGCGCGCTGCAGATTATCGACGCGCTGACGTCGTATGGCTACGAGTTTGTTACGCTCGAGGAGCTCTTCTGGCTGCGCGGCATTACGCCCACCGCCGGCAAGATGTACACCAGCGCCTACCCCGGGAGCCAGTCGATTGTCAACTGGGGCTGGTTCCGGAGCAGCCAGGGCTGGGAATATTTCGACAGCCAGGGCTGGCGTCAGTACGGCTGGCTGGTGCTCGACGACGGCGTGTACCATCTTGACGAAACCACCGGCATCATGGATACGGGCCGGAAGCAAATCGACGGCGAGTGGTACGAGTTCGGCGCCGACGGAAAGCTGGTCATTTCCGGCGACCTCCCGTTTTATGACGTGAGTCCCGACTCCTGGATGTATTCCGCCGTGAAGGAATGCTACGACCAGGGCATCACCAAGGGGACCTCCAATTACACTTTCTCCCCGAGCGCGTCCATTCTGCGCCGGGATTTCGTGCTGATGGTCTGGCGTCAGTGCGGCTGCCCCGAGCCGGAGGGAGAGGCCTCCTTCACGGATATCGCGGGCTATGCGGAGGAATACCAAAAGGCCATCGCCTGGGCGGAGGAACAGAGCATCGTCGCGGGTGTTGGCGACGGGCTGTTTGACCCCACGGGTCTGCTGACGCGCGAGCAGGCGGTGACGATTCTCTGTCGCCGCGCCGCCGCGGCCGGCGCCGATACCTCGCTGTACGAGGAGACCTCGCTGGAGGCCTTTTCCGACGCGGAGAAGGTCAGCGACTGGGCGCTGACGTCCGTCCGCTGGGCGGTGGGCTGCGGTCTGCTGCTCGGGTCCGACGTGGGTCTGGAGCCGACGCGCGCCTGCACCCGCGCGGAGATGGCCACGCTTCTGGTCCGCTACGCGAGTCTGAGCGAAGGCAACACCGCATAATTCTGGTGCGTAAGATGCGCTAGGAAATTTTTCGGCATACCCGCCATGCGAAGCGGCGGGCATGCCGACGGTCTCCTTTAACCGCCGGCAGATGAAACAAAAAGCGCATGGCTCTCATATTCCCGAGAGTTATGTCGGCCGCCGTTCCTTTTGCGGCCGACTGGGAATACTTTGTGTATTGCCGAGCATTTTTGTGAAATCTGCCGGAAATATTTCCAAGCAGATTGCGTGCCGAGAATTGTGCGGTGTTGCCCTAAATAAAAAGAGTCCCAAAAAAGACGGTCCCGGACGGCCCTTTTTTGGGGCTCTTTTCCGTTGACAAACAGGCGGGGAGAGACTATACTCATGCGGAAGAGTCTTTAAGGCGATCCAGTGCGGTCGGCAAGATGATAATACTGCCCGGGGGCGTCGGCGTGGGGCCGGGGTCCGCGGGGGCGTGTCAGCCTTGCCGTATTCCGGTAAGGTTTTTTTGTTGAAAGAGGATGGCGGCTATGCCTTTTTTTATGCAGCACTGCGCGCGGCTGGTGAGCGACGGGGACCACGCCTACGGCGTCCCGGCGGAGCTCGCCGCGATGTTTGACCGGCCGGAGTATACGCTGGTGCCGGGCTTCTGCGACGTGCACGTGCATTTTCGCGAGCCGGGCTTTGCCCATAAGGAAACCATTTTCACGGGGGCGCGGGCGGCGGCGCGCGGCGGCTATACCGACGTGTGCGCCATGCCGAATTTGGACCCCGTGCCCGACAGCGTGGAGCATCTGGCCGCCGAGCAGGAGCGCATCCGCGCCCAGTCGCTGTGCGCCGTGCATCCCTACGCCGCCATCACGCTGGGCGAGCGGGGCGAGACGATCAGCGACATGCGGGCTCTTGCGGCTGCGGGCGCCGTCGCCTTTTCCGACGATGGCAAGGGCGTGCAGAGCGCCGCCCGGATGGAAGAGGCCATGCGCCGATGCGCGGAGCTGGGGTATGTGCTGGCGGCTCACTGCGAGGATGAGTCGCTGCTTACGGGCGGCAGCATCCACGACGGGGCGACGGCCCGCGCCTGGGGCGTGGCGGGCATTTCGTCGGAGAGCGAGTGGCGCCCCATCGCGCGCGATCTGGAGCTTGCGGCGCGGACGGGCTGCCGGTACCATGTGTGCCACGTATCCGCGGCGCAGAGCGTGTCGCTCATCCGTGAGGCAAAAAAGAGCGGCGTGGATGTCACCTGCGAGACGGCGCCGCACTATCTGCTCCTCGACGACAGCATGCTGCGGCCGGAGGGCCGGTTCAAGATGAACCCGCCGCTGCGCGCCCCGGCGGACCGGGAGGCGCTGGTGGAGGGCATTTGCGACGGCACGATTGACATGATTGCCACGGACCACGCGCCGCACACCGCGGCGGAAAAGGCCCGCGGTCTTGACGGTCCCTTCGGCGTGGTGGGGCTGGAAACCGCCTTTCCGGCGCTCTGGACGGGGCTTGTGCTGCCGGGGGTTCTGACGGCGGAGCGGCTGGTGGAGCTGCTCACGACGGCGCCGCGGCGGCGCTTCGGCATCCCGGAGGGGGATGGGTTCTCCGTCTGGGATCTTAATCACCGGTATGCGGTGGACCCGGCGGAATTTTGCTCCATGGGGCGCGCCACCCCATTTGAAGGGCGCGAGGTATACGGCCGGTGTCTGCTGACGGTGCGGGACGGCCGGGTCACCTGGATGGAAAAAATCTGAGGATTTCGAGGATAAACGCTATGGCTAAACGAACGGACATCAAAAAAATCATGATCATCGGCTCGGGACCGATTGTCATCGGCCAGGCGGCGGAGTTTGACTACGCCGGGACCCAGGCCTGTCTTGCGCTGCGCGAGGAGGGGTACGAGGTCGTGCTGGTCAACTCCAACCCCGCCACCATCATGACCGACCGCGTCATCGCGGACAAAATCTACATGGAGCCGCTGACGCTGGAGTACGTGGCCAAAATTCTGCGCAAGGAGCGCCCGGACGCCATTGTGCCGGGCATCGGCGGCCAGACGGGTCTGAATCTGGCGATGCAGCTGCAGAAAAAGGGCGTGCTGCGCGAGTGCGGCACGGAGCTGCTGGGTACCCCGGCGGACAGCATCGAGCGGGCGGAGGACCGGGAGCTGTTCAAGGAGCTTTGCCAGTCCATCGGCGAGCCCGTCATCCCCTCGCGCATCACATATAACCTCGAGGAGGCCCGCGCCGCGGCGGCGGAAATCGGCTATCCCGTCGTGCTGCGGCCGGCGTTTACGCTTGGCGGCACGGGCGGCGGCTTTGCCGACGGGGAAAAAGAACTGGAGGAGGTCTGTCTCAACGCCTTCAAGCTCTCCCCGGTGCACCAGGTGCTGGTGGAAAAAAGCGTGCGCGGCTGCAAGGAAATCGAGTTTGAGGTCATGCGCGACGCCACCGACCGCGCCATCACCATCTGCGGCATGGAGAACGTGGACCCCGTCGGCGTCCACACCGGCGACAGCATTGTCGTCGCGCCCATCCTGTCCCTGGATGAGGACGAGCTTACCATGCTGAACGCGGCGGCGCTGCGTCTGATCCGCGCGCTCGGGATCGAGGGCGGCTGCAACGTGCAGTTTGCCTATAACGCCGAGACGCGGGAATACTGGGTCATCGAGGTCAACCCCCGCGTGTCCCGCTCCTCGGCGCTTGCCAGCAAGGCCAGCGGCTATCCCATCGCCCGCGTCACGGCCAAAATCGCCGTCGGCATGCACCTGGACGAAATCCCCGTGGCGGGCGGCACCGCGGACCGGGAGCCGCAGCTTGACTACATCGTGTCGAAGCTGCCGCGCTTCCCCTTTGACAAATTCGCGGGCGCGCCGAACGTGCTCGGCACCCAGATGAAGGCCACCGGCGAGGCCATGGGCATCGGCACCACGCTGGAGGAAAGTCTGCTCAAGGCAATCCGCTCGCTGGAAACCGGCGTCTTCCACCTGTGGAGCGAAAAATTCGAGTCCATGGACGAGGAGCAGCTGCTCGAGTATATCCGCGAGTTCCGGGACGACAATGTCTACGCCATCGCGCGGCTGCTGCGGCTGGGCGTCGGGGTCGAAAAACTGCATGCGGTCACGAGCATCACGGAGCTGTTTTTGGAGGCCTTCGCGCGCATCGTCGCGATGGAGGGCGCGCTGCGCGAGAAAAAGGGCGACCTTGCCCTTTTGCGGGCGGCGAAGGAAATGGGCTTTTCCGACCGGTATATCGCGAAGCTCTGGGACATGACGGAGCTTGCGGTCTTCGCCCTCCGGAGGGAAAACGGTCTGACGCCGGTTTTTCGCATGGTGGACACGCTGCACACGGGGGTGTATATCCCGTATCTCTACTCCACCTATGCCCCGCTTCCGAACCAGTCCGTCCATACCGATAAGAAAAAAATCGTCGTCCTCGGCGCCGGGCCCATCCGCATCGGCCAGGGCGTGGAGTTTGACTATTCCACGGTCCACGCCGTGCAGACCATCCGCCGCGCGGGCTATGAGGCGATTATCATCAACAACAACCCCGAGACCGTCTCCACGGACTACACCGTGTCGGACAAGCTCTATTTCGAGCCCCTCACGCCGGAGGACGTGATGGCGATTATCGACTATGAAAAGCCCCTGGGCGTCATCGCCTCCCTCGGCGGCCAGACCGCCATCAATCTGGCCCAGCCGCTCGCGGACCGGGGCGTGAACATCATCGGCACCGACTGCGCCGCCATCGACCGCGCGGAAAACCGCGACAGCTTTGAAAAGCTGCTGCTGTCGCTGTCCATTCCGCAGCCGAAGGGCACCGCGGTCACCAGCATCGAGGAGGGCGTCGCCGCCGCGGCGGAGATCGGCTATCCCGTGCTGGTTCGGCCGTCGTTCGTGCTGGGCGGCCGGGCGATGGAGATTGTCGCCAACGAAACCATGCTGCGCCACTATCTGAAAACCGCCGTCGAGCTTGACGCGGACAAGCCCGTGCTGGTCGACCGGTACATTTCCGGTCGCGAGGTCGAGGTGGACGCCATCTGCGACGGGCGCGACGTGTTCGTCCCCGGCATCATGGAGCTGGTGGAACGCACGGGCGTCCACTCCGGCGACTCCATCAGCGTCTATCCGCCGTTTTCCATCTCCGACCGGGTCAAGGGCACCATTTTGCAGTACGCCAAAAAGCTGGGCCCCGGCATCGGCATCGTGGGACTGTATAACATCCAGTTCATTGTGGACGGGGACGACAACGTCTTCATCATCGAGGTCAACCCCCGGTCGTCCCGCACCGTCCCCTTCCTCAGCAAGGCGACGGGCTATCCCCTCGCGGACATCGCGACGGAGGTCATTCTGGGCAAAACGCTCAAGGAGCAGGGTCTGTTCGACCTCTATCCCGAGGAAAAGGATCGCTGCTATGTCAAGGTGCCGGTCTTCTCCTCGCACAAGATCAAGGGCCTGGACAGCTATCTGTCCCCGGAGATGAAGTCCACCGGCGAGGCCATCGGCTATGACGACAAGCTGCACCGCGCCATGTTCAAGGCGCTGCAGGCGGGCGGTCTGCGGCTGAAAAGCTACGGCACGGTGCTCGTGACGCTCGCGGACGAGGACAAGGAGGAGGCGCTGCCTCTGGTGCGGCGGTTTTATGACATGGGCTTTAACATCGAGGCGACCATCGGCACCTCGGTCTTCCTCAACGAGCACGGCATCCGCAACCGTCTGCGCGGCAAACTCAGCGAAGGCAGCGAGGATGTGCTCGACTCCATCCGCGCGGGCTATGTCAGCTATATCATCAACACGCGCGCCATTTTATCCGGCGTGCATTACGAGGACGGCGTCGCCATCCGCCGCTGCGCCACGGAGAACAACGTGACCACCTTCACCTCTCTTGACACCGTGCGGGTGCTTCTCGACGTGCTGGAGGAGATGACGCTGACGGTCTCCACCATCGACGGATGAAGCAGGTTCTTCTGACCGTCGCCGAGCAGCGGCTTGTCGCGGCGGATACGTATCGGCTGGTGCTGGCGGGGGATGTGTCCGCCGTGACGCGGCCGGGCCAGTTTGTCAATCTCCGGCTGGCGGGCCGCTTTCTGCGGCGGCCGATCTCCGTCAGCGAACGGACGGAGGACACGATTGTGCTGCTATATAAGCTCGCGGGCGCGGGCACGCGGGCGCTTGCCGCCCTCTCGACCGGCGCGGCGCTTGACACGCTGACGGGGCTCGGCAACGGCTTTGACACCGCCCCGGCGGGCGGGACGCCGCTGCTTTTCGGCGGGGGCATCGGCTCGGCGCCGCTGGTGTGGCTGGCAAAGGAGCTTGCGGCCGCGGGCTGCCGCGTGACGGCGGCGCTGGGGTTCAACACGGCGGCGGACATCGTGGCGGCGGACCGGCTCGAGGCGCTCGGTGCGCGGGTGCTGCTCGCCACGGCAGACGGCAGCCGGGGGACCAAGGGCTTTGTCACGGACGCCGCCGCGGGAGAGGACTATTCTTACTTTTACGCCTGCGGGCCGGAGGCAATGCTGCGGGCGGTCTTTCGCGCGACCCGGGGCGAGGGCCAGCTCAGCTTTGAAGAGCGCATGGGCTGCGGCTTCGGCGCGTGCATGGGCTGCAGCTGCGAGACTGTCGCGGGGCCCAAGCGCATCTGCCGGGACGGCCCCGTGCTTCGAAAGGGGGAGCTGCTATGGACCGACTGAGCACAACGCTGTGCGGTCTGCCGCTGGATAACCCCGTCATCCCGGCGTCCGGCACCTTTGGATACGGGTATGAATTCGCGGAGCTGTACGACATCAACTGCCTGGGCACCTTTTCCTTCAAGGGCACGACGGAGCAGCCCCGCTTCGGCAACCCCACGCCCCGCATCGCGGAGACGCCCTCCGGCATGCTCAATGCCGTCGGGCTGCAAAACCCCGGCGTGGACGCCGTGATTGCCGAGGAGCTGCCGCGTCTGCGCCGGTGCTTTCACAAGCCCGTGATGGCCAATGTGTGCGGCTTTTCCGTGGCGGAATACGCCCGCGTGGCGGCAAAGCTCTCCACCTGTCCCGAAGTCGGGTGGCTGGAGGTGAACATCAGCTGCCCCAACGTGCACGGCGGCGGCATGAGCTTCGGTACCGACCCCGCGCAGGCGGCGGCGGTGACCCGCGCCGTGCGCGCCGTGACGGACAAGCCCGTCATCCTCAAGCTCAGCCCCAACGCCGCGGACATCGCCGCGGTGGCGCGGGCCTGCGAGCAGGAGGGCGCGGACGGCGTGAGTCTGATTAACACCCTGCTTGCCATGCGGTGGGATCTGCGCGCGCGGCGGCCGCTGCTGGCAAACGGCACGGGCGGGCTGTCGGGCCCGGCGGTGTTCCCGGTGGCGCTTCGCATGGTGTGGCAGACGGCGCAGGCGGTGTCCATCCCCGTCGTCGGCATCGGCGGGGTTTCCAGCGCGGAGGACGTGCTGGAGATGCTGATGGCGGGCGCGACGGCGGTGGAGGTGGGGGCCGCGAATCTGACGGACCCCTTTGTCTGCCGCGATATCATCCGGGCACTGCCCGCGGTCATGGACCGCTATGGCATCCGGACCATCCGGGAGCTTTCCGGAAAAGGGGAGGAGGAATAAAACATGAACAGGGACGTAATCGTGGCCTGCGACTTTGCCTCGGCGGAAGAGGTGTACGGCTTTCTCGACCGCTTTGGGGAGCGCAAGCCCTTTGTCAAAATCGGCATGGAGCTGTTTTATGCCGAGGGGGCGCCGCTTGTGCGCGAGCTTCGCGCCCGGGGTCACCGCATTTTTCTGGATCTGAAGCTGCACGACATTCCGAACACCGTTAAAAAAGCCATGGCGGTGCTGTCGGGACTGGATGTGGACCTCGTCAACGTCCACGCGGCGGGGACCCGCGCGATGATGACCGCCGCGCTGGAGGGGCTGACCCGCCCGGACGGCACGCGGCCTCTTCTCATCGCCGTGACCCAGCTGACGAGCACGGACGAAGAGGCGCTCCGCGGGGAGCTTCTCATCGACCGCACGATGGACGAGACGGTGCTCGCCTATGCCCAAAACGCGCGCGAGGCGGGACTCGACGGGGTGGTCTGCTCCCCAAGGGAGGCCGCCCGCGTGCACGCGGTCTGCGGCGAGGGGTTTTTGACCGTGACGCCGGGCGTGCGCTTTGCGGACGGGGACCGCGGCGACCAAAAGCGCGTCATGACGCCCGCCGAGGCGCGCAAAGCGGGCTCGGACTTCATCGTGGTGGGCCGCCCGATTACGCAGGCGGCGGACCCCGCCGCGGCCTACGCGCGCTGTGTGCGCGAATTTTGCGAAACGGAGGCGTAACCGACCATGAGTAATACAACCGATACGGCCCGCGCCGTGGCGGAGGCGCTGCTGTCAATCGGGGCGGTGTTTTTCCGTCCGGAGCAGCCCTTCACCTGGGCCAGCGGCATTCACAGCCCGGTCTATACGGATAACCGGCTGATTCTGACGGCGCCCGCGGTGCGCGATGTGGTGGAAAACGCCCTTGCGGACACGGTGCAGCGCCTGTACCCGGAGGCGGAGGCGCTGATGGGTACCGCCACGGCGGGCATCGCCCACGCCGCCATCGCGGGGCATCTGCTGGGGCTGCCGATGGGATATGTGCGCTCCGGCGCGAAGGACCACGGCCGCCAAAACCGCATCGAGGGCCGTCTGGAGCCGGGCCAAAGGGTCGTCGTCATCGAGGATCTGATCTCCACCGGGGGCAGCGTGCTTGAGGTGGTGGACGCTCTGCGCGAGGCGGGGGCGGAGGTGCTCGGCGTGGTCAGCATCTTCTCCTACGGCATGGCGAAGGCGCGCGAGCGCTTTGCGGCGGCCGGTGTGCGGGCGGACAGTCTTGCCGACTTTGACACCATGGCGGCGGTCGCGGCGGAGCGGGGCTATGTCCGGCCGGAGGATGTTCGGCGGCTGCTGGCCTTCCGCGACAACCCCTCGGACGAGAGCTGGATGCAGGAGGGCGCGGCGCAATGAGAAGTCTGATTGACGTGACGGATTTTTCCGTGGCGGAGCTTGACGAGCTGATGGCCACGGCCTATGACATCATCGCGAACCCCGAAAAATACAGCGAGGTCTGCCGCCGCAAAAAGCTGGCCACGCTTTTCTACGAGCCCTCGACCCGCACGCGGCTCAGCTTTGAGGCGGCGATGCTGGAGCTCGGCGGCAGCGTGATCGGCTTTTCCTCCGCGGACAGCTCCTCCGCCGCCAAGGGCGAGAGCATCGCCGACACCGCGCGGGTCATCAGCTGCTACGCGGACATCATCGCCATGCGACACCCGAAGGAGGGCTCGGCTTATGTCGCGGCGCAAAACGCCACCGTGCCCGTCATCAACGCCGGCGACGGCGGCCACTGCCACCCGACCCAGACGCTGGCGGATCTGCTGACCATCCACCGGGAAAAGCACGGCTTTGAGGGGCTGACGGTGGGGCTGTGCGGCGATTTGAAGTTCGGCCGCACGGTCCACTCGCTCATCACGGCGCTGTCGCGCTACGAGGGCATCCACTATGTGCTCATCAGCCC
>R18__coassemble_2067_pt1 | contig 14944 bp, 13 predicted proteins | sample R18__metabat2_low_PE_004 | metagenome-assembled genome bin R18
TTCGGGCTTTGCCGTGCTGTCTTATATTTCGGTGTCGCGGATATAGACGATTTTGGAGCGGGGGTCGGATTTGTCCTCCCGCTCGACCACCTCGAAGCGGGGGATGCTCTTTACCATGCCGGACAGCTTGGAGTAACCGTAGCTGCGGGTGTCGAAGTCCGGGCGCTTTTTCTGGATGAGCTGGCCCACGGCGCCCAGGGAGATATAGTCGTTGTCGGCGGCCTCGGACAGGTCCAGAATGGAGTCGGCAATCAGCCAGATGACGCTGTCGGGAATGGTCTGGGTCTTCGGCTCCGGCTTGCGCTCCGGCTCCGGCTTGCGCTCGGGCTCGGGCGCCGCCGTCTTTTTGCCGGTGTCCTTGGTCTTTTTCGGCTGGGCCTTCGCGGGCTCCGCTTTGGCCTTGGCCGGGGCGGATTTTTTGTTTTTCTCGCGGATGACCTCGATGTAGATGAACTTGTTGCAGGCGGCAATCAGCGCGTTCGGTGTCTTCTGTTCACCGATGCCGATGACCAGCTGGCCAGCCTCGCGCAGCCGCCGGGCCAGACCCGTAAAGTCCGAGTCGGAGCTGACCAGAACAAAGCCGTCCGTGTTGCCGCTGTAGAGAATGTCCATCGCGTCGATGATCATAGCCGAATCGGTGGAGTTTTTTCCCTTGGTATAGGCAAACTGCTGAATCGGCGTGACGGAGATGTCGAGCAGCGCCTGCTTCCAGCCGGCCAGATTGCGCCCGGACCAGTCGCCGTAGGCGCGCTTGATGTTCGGCGTGCCGTAGATGGCAACCTCCTCCATAATGCCCTGCAGACAGTCGCGCGGCGCGTTGTCCGCGTCCACCAGAACCGCCAGCCGCAGATTTTTATCCGTAAGAGACATAGATGCTGTCCTTTCTGTTTCGTGTTTTATGGGGAAATTATATCCTGCTTCGGCTGAATTTTCAACAATGTTAACATAATTTATAACAATTTGCGTTCTGTCGACCGCAGGGAAGAAATTGAAAGATTCATAAAAAAGTGCTTGAAACAAAGCGGGACAGGGAATATAATAACTTAGTCTGATTTTCGGGCGGACGTAATTTTCTATGCAAAGGTTGTGTATGATTTGAGCGCATCAAAGAACAAGGTCGAGCGGAGAACTCTCCGTGAGCAGGGACAGGACAAGCACGAGCTTGCCGCCGCCAAGGCCAACGAGGCCCGCCGCAAGAGCAATCTCAAATACGGCGCCGCCATCGCGGTGATTGCCCTGGTGCTGATTTTTGTCCTGCTGTATTCCTCTGCGATTCCGGCAAAGGCCCTGACGGGCGTCACCATCAACGGCGAGAAATACTCCGTTGCCCAGCTGAACTATTACTATTCCGTCAGCTACAACAACTTCTACAGCACCTACTATTCCTACGTCAGCTATTTCTTTGATACGGATGCGAAGCTTTCCGGCCAGATGTATTCCGAGGACATGACCTGGCAGGATTACTTCATCGAGACGGCTGTGGACACCATGACCCAGATCCAGATGCTCAACGACAAGGCGGACGAGGCCGGTTATGAGCTCGAGGGCGAGTATCTCGACGAATACAACGAGTCCCTGGCCGATCTGGAGACCTCCTGGGCCGCCTACGGCTACAGCAGTCTGGACCACTTCCTGTCCGCCAACTACGGCAAGGGCGTGACCGGCGATTTGGTCAAGACCGAGATGTACCGCATGTACCGCGCCAATGCCTACCTCGAATCCGTCTATGACGGCTTTGAGTACACGGACGAGGAAATCGCCTCCTACTACGCCGAGAACAGCGACAGCTACGATGTCCTGTCCTATGCGTACTACTTCATCAGCGCGTCCGAGTACACCGATGCGGCCGAGGCGCTCGAACAGACCGAGGCTATGGTCGACGCCGTGGACGGCACCGATGCCGACACCTTCCGCACCTATGTGGAGGAAAACTTTGACGGCGCCGCCATCTACGAGACCGACACCACCGGCAGCAACCTCTCCACTGTCTATTCCGAGTGGCTGCTTGATTCGTCCCGCGCGGCGGGCGACGCGGCCTACTTCGAAAGCGACGAGATGTACTACATCGTCATGTACATCGGCCGCGACACCAACGACTATAATCTCGTCAGCATGCGCCATCTGCTGGTCCAGGCTGTGGACGAGGACGGCGACGGCGTGTATTCCGACGAAGAGGTCCAGGCCTCTGTCGACACCGTGAACGGCTACTATGACGAGTGGCTGGCCGGCGACGCCACGGAGGACAGCTTTGCCGAGCTCTCCGACGCGTATTCCTCCGACAACGGCTCCGGCGGCGGTCTGTACGAGGATATCTACAAAAACCAAATGGTCGACCCGATTGACGAGTGGCTCTTTGACGAGTCCCGCCAGGCCGGCGACACCGCTGTCATCACCTATAACGAGGGCGGCAGCTACACCGGCACGCACCTGGTCTACTTCGTCGGCGCGTCCGACCAGACCTATGCCCAGTACGTGGCCGAGAACAATCTTCGCAGCGAGGAATACACCTCCTGGAACGAAGAGGCCATGTCCGCCTACAGCGCCTCCACATCGAATCTGTGGCTGGCCTGCAAGGCTCATTAATCCCGGCTGATTTTTGCACCAACGGCCCTGTCTCCCCGGGAGACAGGGCCGTGTTTATCGTATGATCCAAAGGAGGAACACCGGCATGGAAAAAATGCATGCCCGCACGGAGCGCCTTCTCACGCCGGAGCGCATGGCGGCGCTGCGGACGGCCCGGGTGGCCGTGGTGGGGCTTGGCGGCGTTGGCTCCTGGTGCGCCGAGGCGCTGGCCCGCTCCGGGGTCGGCACGCTGATTTTGATGGACGACGACTGTGTGGCGCCGTCCAATCTCAACCGCCAGGCGGAGGCCCTTCTGTCCACGCTCGGCCGGCCGAAGACCGAGGCGCTCGCCGCGCGTCTGCGGGACGCAGCGCCCGACACCGAGCTTTGTCTTCTCTCCACGCGCTATACGCCGGAGGGGCGCGAGGCGCTTTTTTCCCTCGGGCCGGATGTCGTGGCGGACTGCATCGATTCCGTCGCGGACAAATGCGATCTGATCCGCACGGCGATGGAGCGGGGGATTGCGCTCGTCAGCTCCATGGGCACCGGGGGCAAGCTGGATGCCGCTCGGCTGCGGGTCGGCGACCTGGCCAAAACCCAGACCTGCCCACTGGCGCGGGCCGTCCGCCGCGAGCTTCGCGCCGCCGGCATTACGCATCTTCCCGTGGTCTGGAGTGACGAGGAGCCGCTCGTCCGCGAGCATCCCCCCGGCAGCGTCATGTGGGTGACGGCCACGGCGGGCCTGCTTCTGGCCCAGACCATCGCGCTGCAGCTTCCGGTTTACAAATAAGATTCTTTGCGTTATAATAACGCGTTCTTTTTTATATTCAAAGGAGATGTACCATGAAGAAAATCGTTTCCCTTCTTTTGTGCCTGGCGCTGCTGATGAGCGTGACGCTCCTCTCCGCCTGCGGCAGCAAGATTCAGCAGTATACCGAGGACGAAATCACCGCCGCGGCCGAATCGGCGGCTGCGACCGCGACGACCGACACGACGACCGCCGCTGCGGCGGAGACGGTCGAGGACGATCCGGCCCCCGGCTGCGACACCTATGACGCGGACTTCGTCGTCTGCACGGTGGACGGCTCGGAGGTGACCTGGGAGGAATACTATTACTGGCTCAACTACAACCGCGAGTATATTCTCGCCTATCTCGGCACCATCGAGGACTGGAACAGCCAGTACACCGAGGACATGACCTTTGCCGATGTCCTTCTGGAGAGTGCCTCCAACGGCATTGCCCAGTATCACACCATGCAGACCTGGGCTGCCGAGCTCGGCGTGACGCTCAGTGAGGAGGACGAGGCGGCGATTGTCGAATATTTCGAAACCACGGCCGATTCCTACAGCGGCGACGGCGACGGCGTCTGCACCGAGGAGGAGGCGGCGGCCTTCCAGGAATATCTCGACACGCTGTTTGTCTCCCGCGAGCTGTATGACTTCATCACCGAGGTCAGTCTTCTCCAGTCGGACATCTATGTCGAGCAGTTCGGCGCCGATGCCGAGGCCATCACCGACGAGGAGGTCGAAGCCTGGATCGACGAACAGGGTCTTCTCTCCGCCAAGCACATTCTTCTTCTCACGAACGACCTGACGGACGAGGACGAGATCGCCGCCGTGCGCGAACAGGCGGAGGAGCTTTATGCCCAGCTTGCGGCTGTGACCGACCAGGAGGAGATGATTGCCCTCTTTGACACTCTGATGGCCGAGTACGGCGAGGACCCCGGCATGCAGTCCCAGCCCGACGGCTATGTGTTCCTGCCCGCGCAGATGGTGACGGAATTCTCCGATGCCACCGCCGCACTGGACGTGAACTACGGTCTGTCCGAGGTGGTGGAAAGCTCCTATGGCTACCACATCATTCTCCGTCTGCCCATTACGCGCGACTCTCTCGTGACGGACAGCAGCACCGGCTATTCCTACACCGTGGCCAGCCAGGTTGCCTCCGAACGTCTTACCGCCGACTTCTCCGCCCGTCTGGACGCGGCCGAAATCGTCTGGACCGAGGGTCTTGACCAGCTCGATCTGAACGCCCTGTTCAACAGTTGATACATATCGACACAGCAGAAAAGGGGCTGTAAAAAACAGCCGAAATAAAGGAAATGCCGGGTCTCAAAAACGAGATCTGGTATTTTCTTGTCCCAAAAGAGGAAGCAAAAGTCATAAGACCTAAAAGCAGGGACCACAAAGAGACACAGAGCCTTTATTAACTCTGTGTCTCTTCTCGTTGGGGACTTTTTTTACGGCCCCTTTCATATCATAAAGCGGGTTTAACGGGGGTAGTTTTGCTCTTTTTTTTGCAAAAGCACCCCCCATAAGTCGGTCTTAGGGGGGTGGTTTCGATATTTTTCGCAAAAACTACCCCCCATAATCTTGAAACAGGGGGTAGTTTGTGGTATTCTCTGTCAGGGAGGACTTATGTATGGATATTGAACTGCAGCCGGACCTTTACTTCCGGGAAAAATACCTTGCCAGACTCCGCGGGTTCTATCATGAAGCGGAGATCATTAAAGTCATCACCGGTGTAAGAAGATGCGGCAAAAGCTCTCTTATGCAAATGATCGTAAAAGAACTGCTGGACGCCGGGATCGATCCGGAGAACATTATTTTCTTCAATCTTGATAAACATCCGTATTTTGAGATCACGGCCGCGCAGCAGCTGGACAGCTTGATTGAAGCGCATACAAAAGCGCCCGGGAAAAAATACCTGTTTATCGATGAAATACAGAACATCCGGAACTTCGAGCCCGTTATCAATGCCTGGCGGGAAGAGGGTGACATATCCATCTTTCTGACCGGCTCAAACTCTTATCTTCTCAGCGGAGAATTGGCCACAAAGCTCACGGGCCGATACATCGAGGTCGCCATGTACCCGCTGACCTTTGAAGAATATCTGGGAATGAAAAAATTTCTGCAGATCCCCCTTTCGGACGACCTGCAGGAACTGACAAATTTTATCTATGACGGCGGCTTCCCCTATGCGCTTAAATTAAGAACCACAGAAGCCAGGCGGGAATATACCGAAAACCTGATCGAAGAGATCTATCAGAAAGATATCCGCTCCAGGCTGCGGATCAAAAACCGGTTCGCATTCGATGCCATCATGCAATACTTCATCGCCAATTTCGGGGCCTCCACAAACTTGACCCACATCGTCAGCGACCTGAACAAACGCGGCGTAAAAATTAAGATCGAAACCGCAAACAGATATATCGAAGCGCTGGAAAACGCAAAAATTCTGATCCGATGCGACCGTTTTGACATGAAATCAAGAAAAGCCCTGATGGGCGACAAGAAATATTATCTTTCGGATCTCTCCTTCTATTTTGCGGTCAACACCGACGGCAAAATCAACTACGGCCCCGTACTTGAAAACATCGTGCACAACTATGCTCTGACCCACGGCTATAAAGTCAGCATCGGAAGATTCGGAAAATTCGAATGTGATTTTATTTTAAGAAACCGAGAAACGGACTATGCCTATGTACAGGTGGCTTATACAATCCTCGCCGGTGAGGACACCGAAAACAGGGAGTACCGGCCGCTTGAAATGATAGCCTGGGATAATTATCCACGTTATGTTCTGACCACCGACAGGCTCATTCAAAAACGAAACGGCATCATCCACGCAAATCTTATGGACTTTATCAAATCTGAACAGGATTTCTGATTATAGTAAAAGGGACTGTAAAAAAGTCCCCAAAGAGAAGAGACACAGAGTTAATAAAGGCTCTATGTATCTTCTTTGTGGTCCCTGTTTTTGGGTCTTATGCCTTTTGTTTCCTCTTTTGGGACAAGGAACTGCCGGATCTCGTTTTTGAGACCCGGCAGTTCCTTTATTTCGGCTGTTTTTTTACAGCCCCTTTTCCTTTACCCATTGGACGGCGCAGTCGATGAAGGCGGCGGCGGCAGGGCCGGGCTCCGCGTGGGAGGGGATGGCCAGCGCGATGGTGCGGATGGCCGGCGGGGCCAGCTCCATTGTGATGACGTTTTCGCTGCGCCCGCGCAGCAGCAGCTCCGGCATCACGGAGATGCCAAGCCCGTTTTCCACCATGGCGATGATGGCATAGTCGTCCTTGGTCTGCAGATCAATGGTCGGCGCGACGCCCGCTGCGTCCAGCGCCCGCCGCAAATCCTGGTCCGAGGTCTCCAGCAGACTGATGAAAGCCTCGTCCGCCGCCATCGCGAGCGGAAACCGCGGCAGTCCCGCAAAGCGGTGATTTTGCGGAATGACGGCCATCATCCGGTCGTCGGCCAGCGGGATATAGCGGCACGGCGCCTCGCACGGCAGCGCCACAAAGCCCAGATCCACGCTGCCGTCCGTCAGCCACTGCCGCACGTCGTGATAGTCTCCGCTCATGATGCGGAAATCCACCCCCGGATAGCGCTCGCGATAACTTTTGATCATACCGGGCAGCCAGTGCACCGACACGCTCGTAAAAGTACCGATGCGGACCGTACCGGTCTTCAGCCCGCGGATGCCGGCTGCCGTCTGCTCCAGCCCTTCGGCCGCCCGCAGCAGCGCCCGCGCAGCCGGCAGCATCGACTCGCCCTCGTTCGTCGGCCGGATGCCGCCGCGTCCTCTCCGGACGAGACGAAAGCCGAGCTCCTCCTCCAGCGAGGCCAGCGCGTGGCTGACGGCAGACTGGGTGCATCCGAGCTCTGCGGCGGCCGCGGTCAGACTGCCGATTTCCACCACCCGGAGAAAAATCTCGTATTTTTGCAGATTCATATATGAAAATCCTTCATGCTTAATTAAATAATATTCATTTCATTGATACTATACCATGATTTTCGGCCCTTTCAAGCGTTTTTTCGCAAAAGTCGCTTGCGCGCGGTTTTCGGAATTTTGTACAATAAAGTATCATTGAATTTGGAGAAATTGTTATGGCTACTTCCGAACTGATTGTATTCATTGTCTATCTTCTTTTCATGCTGGGCATCGGCTTCTGGTTCTTCCTGCGCAGCAAGAATGCCGGCGAAAAGGATTATTTCCTTGGCGGCCGCCAGATGGGTCCCTGGGTTTCCGCCCTGTCGGCCGGCGCGTCGGATATGTCCGCGTGGGTGCTGATGGGTCTGCCCGCCAGCATCTATGCCTACGGCGTGGGCAAGACCTGGATTGCCATCGGCCTCGGCATCGGCTACGCGCTCAGCTGGATCTTTGAGGCGCCGCGTCTGCGCCGCTTCACCATCGCCGCGGACGATTCCATCACCATCCCGCAGTATATCACCAACCGCTTCCGCTCCACCTCCAAGAGCGTGCAGATTGTCTGCGCCGTCATCTTCCTGGTGGCCTATACGATTTACTCCGCCTCCAGTCTGAAGGCCTGCGGAACGCTGTTCAACACCGTCATCGGCATCCCCGCCAAAACGGCCATGTACATCGCGGCCATCATCGTGGTGGCGTACACCTTCCTCGGCGGCTTCTCCGCCGTCTGCTGGACGGACTTCTTCCAGGGCATGCTGATGCTTCTGGCGCTGCTGACGGCGCCCATCTTCGCCGTGAACATGCTTGACGCCGGCGCCGCTGCCTCCTCGGAGCTGCCGGAGAATTACTTCACTCTCTTCACCAGCTGGCAGGATGTCATCTCCGGTCTCGGCTGGGGTCTTGGCTATTTCGGCATGCCGCACATCATCGTGCGCTTCATGTCGGTCAAGAGCGAGAAGGCCGTCCGCAGCTCGGCCAAAATCGGCATTTCCTGGACCGTTCTGATTCTCATCTTCTCTGTGGCCTCCGGTATCATCGGCCGCCTGTTCCTCGGCTTTGACGAGGAAATCCAGTCCAACTCCCTTGTCTTCATCACCATGGTCCGCAAGATTTTCCCGGGTGTCATCAGCGGCGTGCTGCTCTCCGCCATTCTGGCGGCGGCGATGTCCACGGCGGACAGCCAGCTGCTGGCCTCTGCCTCCGCCTTTGCCAGCGACGTGTACAAGCCCGTCATCCGCAAGGGACAGGCCTCCGACAAGGAGATGCTCTGGGCCGGCCGCTTCGTGGTGCTGGCCATCGCCATTGTGGCGGTGCTGATTGCCTCCGCACCCAACTCCGGCACGATTATGGATCTGGTCGAGAATGCCTGGGGTATCTTCGGCGCGGCCTTCGGCCCGGCCATTATGCTCAGCCTCTTCTGGCGGCGCTTCACCTTCAGCGGCGCGCTCGCCGGCATCATTACGGGTACCGTGGCCGACGTTCTCTGGCTGGCGTTCCTCTCCGGCACCGGTATTTACGAGATTGTCCCCGCCACCATCCTCAGCCTGATTGTCTCCGTGGTGGTTTCCCTGTGCTCCAAGGAGCCTTCGGACGAGGTCAAGACGCTCTTCGACCACGCCAGCAAGGTCGCGGAGGAATAAATCCGTACTTTATCCCCGGGTCCCGCCTCTTTTTGGGGCGGGACCCTTTTCTTTGTCCCCGGTTTGTGTTACAATCTCTGCGTTATTTTGAAAGATAGGGAAGCGAGATTCCGTTATGATTTATTCCTCTATGGAACAGCTCATCGGCCATACGCCTCTGGTGCGGCTTGGTCGACTGGAGGCCCATTTTGCTCTCGGGGCGGAGCTTTTTGTCAAGCTCGAATGCTTCAACCCCGGCGGCTCGGCCAAGGACCGCGTGGGTCTTTCGATGCTGGACGATGCCGAACGGCGCGGCGTGCTGCAGCCCGGCGGTGTGATTATCGAGCCCACCAGCGGCAACACCGGCATCGGTCTTGCGGCGGTGGCGGCGGCGCGCGGCTATCGGGCGATCATCGTCATGCCGGACAGTATGAGTGTCGAGCGCATCCGTCTGATGCGGGCCTACGGGGCGCAGGTGGTTCTTTCCCCCGGCGCCGAGGGGATGGCCGGCGCCATTGCCCTGGCGCAGAGTCTGCAGTCCCGGACCCCGAACAGCTTCATTGCCGGCCAGTTTGAAAACCCGGCGAACGCCCTTGCGCACTATACCTCCACCGGTCCGGAGCTTCTCGGAGACACCGAGGGCCGCCTCGATGCCTTTGTGGCTACGGTGGGCACCGGCGGCACCATCACGGGCACCGGGCGCTATCTGAAGGAGCATCTGCCCTCGATTCACATCGCGGCGGTGGAGCCGGCCGGGTCCCCGGTCCTCTCCGGCGGTCAGCCCGGCCCGCACAAGCTGCAGGGCATCGGCGCGGGCTTTGTCCCCGCCGTGCTGGATACCGGCGTGTATGACGAGGTGCTTACCGTTTCGGACGAGGATGCCTTTTCCTATGCCCGTCTTCTGGCGCAGAAGGAGGGGCTTCTCTGCGGCATTTCCTCGGGCGCCTGTCTGTGCGCGGCGGTGACGCTGGCGCAGCGCCCGGATTTCGCGGGCAAGCGAATCGCGGCATTATTGACGGATACGGGGGAGAGATACCTTTCCTCCGGCCTGTTTGGGGAGGACTAAGACATGCAAGAGAAAAATATGGGGACCCTTGCGTCCCGTCTGGATGAAATCGCGGGGCGTCTCGGCGCCATTGGCTCGGCCCCGGCGGATGACCGCTGCATCGGTCTGCGCGAGAGCATGACGGAAGCGATCGAGAATCTGACCGTGGCGATGTTCCCGTTTCACTTCGGCGCGGCGCGCCAGCGCTTTTCCGAGGAGGAGAAACGCACCTGGGAGCTGATGCGGGCCTATGACGCGCTGTGCCGCGCGCTTGGCTATATGGCGCCGGACGCCGCCTCGGCGGAAAGCCAGGCCATGGAGCTCATTGAGGCGCTGCCCTCCATCATGGAGGTGCTCAAGACGGACATCCAGGCCGCCTACGAGGGCGACCCCGCCGCCATCAGCACGGATGAGGTCATCCTGACCTATCCCGCCTTCCGCGCCATCAGTATCTTCCGCATCGCGCATAAGCTCTACGAGATGCGCGTGCCCGTGCTGCCCCGCATGATGACGGAGTATGCCCACACGCTCACCGGCATTGACATTCACCCCGGCGCGACCATCGGGCCGTACTTCTTCATTGACCACGGCACCGGCGTTGTTATCGGCGAGACCACGACCATCGGCGAGCGCGTCAAGCTCTATCAGCATGTGACTCTCGGCGCGAAGAGCTTTGCTGTCGGCGAGGACGGCACGCTTGTCAAGGGCATCAAGCGCCACCCGGATATCGGCAATCATGTGGTCATCTATGCCGGCGCCACCATTCTGGGCGGCGACACCGTCATCGGCGACGACTGCGTCATCGGCGGCAATGTCTGGCTGACCCACTCCGTGCCGGCCGGACAGACCGTGCTCTCCGGGCGGGACAGCGCCCTGTAACCCGGCCGACGGATAGTATGTCCTGGCTTTTGCTCTCACTGGTCTGTGTGCTCGGCTGGGGCGCGGCGGACCTGTTTTACAAGCTCTCCACGGACCGCGAGGACGGCGTTTCCCATCTGAAGCTGGCCTTCTGGGTGGGGCTTGTGATGGGTGTGTGCGCCCTGGCGCTCCTGCCCTTTTCCGAAACACTGACGGCCGAAGGGGCGAACCCGGCCTCCGTTTTGCGTCTGGCTCTGCGCTATGCGCCGGCCTCCATCAGCTATATCGTCTCCATGGTCATCGGCTATGCGGGCCTGCGGTATCTCGAGCTGTCCGTGGTGTCCCCGCTGCAGAACGCCTCCGGCGCGCTCAGCGCGCTGTGCATGGTGCTCTTTTTCTCCCTGACCGGGAGAGGGGGAGAAGTCCGGACCGCCTTTTCCGCGATGGAGCTTGCGGGAACCGCCCTGGTCGTGGTGGGCGTCATTCTGCTCGCCGTGGCCGAACAGACTCTGTCCCGGCGGGAAAAGGCGCTCCCGCCCGCCGAACGCAAATACCGCTTCGGCGCGCTGGCGCTGCTGTTCCCACTGGCCTACTGTGTGTTTGACACCGTCGGTACGGCGGCGGACGGCATTCTTCTCGACGGCAGTTCCCCCCTCGGTCTGGGCGAGATTGACGTGCTGGTGCTCTATGGGCTCACGTTTTTCGTCGCGGGACTGGCGGCATGGATTGCGCTCTGCCTGCGGCGCAAACGGGCTTGGAATCCCTTCGCCCGGCGGGAATGGCCCTGCATGGCGGCGGCCTGCTGCGAGCAGTTCGGCCAGATTTTCTATGTCTACGCCATGGCGGCGCGGCCGGTTCTCGCGGCGCCGGTGGTGGCGTCGTACTGCATCGTATCGCTGCTGCTGTCCCGGTGGATACTCAAAGAACGCCTGACCCCCTCCCAGTATGTCTGTGTGGCGCTGGTGGTGGCGGGCATTGTGCTTCTCGGCATCGCCGAGGGGCTGGCATCGTAAAGGAGAAACAAATGAAAGCTCTTCTTATCAACGGCAGTCCCCATGCGGACGGCACCACGGCCAAGGCGCTCGCTCTGGTGGAGCAGGAGCTGCAGGCGGCCGGCATCGAAACGGAGAATTTCTGGATTGGGGCGGAGCCCGTGCGCGGCTGTCTTGGCTGCGGCGCCTGCCGCGACAGTCATCGCTGCCGCTTTACGGACGACCCCTGCGTCGCGCTGACGGAGGCTATGGCGGCGGCGGACGGCGTTCTGGTCGGCACCCCGGTGTATTTTGCCGCGCCGAACGGCGCTTTGTGCGCGCTGCTCGACCGCGTGTTTTATTCGGCCAGCACCTTCGGCCGCGAGCTTGGCGGCAAGCCGGCCGCGGCTCTCGCGGTCTGCTGGCGCGCCGGCGGCACATCGGCGCTGGACCGGCTCAACAAATATTTTACCTACAGCGACATGCCACTGGTTTCCTCCACCTACTGGAACGTGATGAAAAACACCGAGGACCGCTTCGGGGAAAAGGTCCTGCGCACTCTCGGACGCAATCTCGCCCGCGAAATCCGCCTTCACGCCGCCCCGTAACCGGACGGTACAACACAAAAAACCGCAAGGTATCCGTTTGATGCGAATGCCTTGCGGTTTTTCGATTGTGCGTTCGTTATTCAGTAATCCACGCTCTCCAGACACAGCCCGCCGGCGGGGGCGGTAGGTCCGGCCTTTGTGCGGTCCCGCGCCTCCAGAATGGAGGGCAGCGCCGCTGCCTCCAGCCGTCCGGCGCCCACCTCCAGCAGCGTGCCCGTCAGAATGCGCACCATGTGCTGCAAAAAGCCGGTTCCGTGATACCGAAAGGTCACAAAGTCCTTTCGCCGGGTGATTTCGATGCGGTCCACCCGCCGCACCGTGGATTTTTTCATGTTCGGATTGGAGCAGAAGGAGCGGAAATCATGCTCTCCGACCAACGCGGCGGCGGCTGTCTGCATTGCCTCCACGTCCGGCTGAAAATCCAGCCGGGTCACGGTACGTCGGTTGAACACGGGCTTCGTCGCCCCGATATAGCAGGTGTAAACATAGGTCTTGCCGACGGCGTTGTATCGCGCGTGAAATCGCTCCGAGGCCTCCTGCACCCGCCGCACGGCGATGTCGTCCGGCAGATAGCGGTTCATGTAATCCCGAATCTGGTCGCAGCTGAGGGCGGTATCCAGATGGGCGTTGGCAATCATGGCTTTGGCGTGCACCCCGGCGTCCGTCCGGCCGGCCCCGATCAGCTCCACGCTCCGGCCGGCCATTTCCGCCAGTACGCTCTCGAGCTTTCCCTGAATGGTGGCCTTGCCGGGCTGCCGTTCCCAGCCGTAATATCGACTGCCCTCATAGCAGATTTCAAACTTATAATTCATCGTCTCGCCCCGTTTTGTTTCGTTTCCTCTATTTTAACCGAAAGAAGCCCCCGCCGCAAGTATGGTTTGCCCTGCGCCCCGGTGTGTGGTATACTCTCCCCATCAGTCGCAAGGAGGAATCGCCTTATGGAACTTATCTCTTCGCTTCCCGCCGCTCTGCCTCGGGCAGAGGAGCTTTTCTGGCCCAATCCGCAGACTCTTCCCACAGAGCAGGCTCTTTCCTCTTTCGAGTTTTCCGCGGCGGACGTCGCGGACGCTTCGGCGCGTCTTGAACGCTTTGCCCCGCTGGTCGAGACGCTCTTTCCCGAAACGGCGCCGACCCACGGCATCATCGAGTCGCCCCTGACGGAGATTCCGTCCATGCGCGCGGCGCTCAACGCCTCCGGCGCCGCCATTCGCGGCCGCCTGTTTCTCAAACGGGACGGCGATCTGCCTGTGGCGGGCTCGGTTAAGGCCCGCGGCGGCATATACGAGGTTCTCAAGCATTCCGAGGATCTGGCCCTGCGCGAGGGTCTTTTGCGTGATACGCAGCAGGACTACCGTCTTCTCGCGTCGGACCGGGCCCGCGCCTTTTTCTCCCGGTACAAAATGCAGGTCGGCTCCACCGGCAATCTCGGCATGAGCATCGGCATCATGTCCGCCGCCCTCGGCTACGAGGCCATTGTGCACATGTCCTCCGACGCCAAACAGTGGAAAAAGGACCTTCTGCGCAGCCGCGGCGTCACCGTGATGGAATACGCGGGGGACTACGGCGAGGCGGTGGCCAATGGCCGTCGCCGGTCGGAGGCCGACCCCACCAGCTATTTTGTCGATGACGAGAATTCCCGCGACCTCTTTTTCGGCTACGCCGTGGCGGCGGAGCGCCTTCAGACGCAGCTTGATGCCCTGGACATCCATGTGGACGCCGCGCATCCGCTGTTTGTCTATATTCCCTGCGGCGTCGGCGGCGCGCCGGGCGGTGTCTGCTACGGGCTCAAGCTGCTCTTCGGTGACGCGGTCCGTGTCTTTTTTGTCGAGCCGACCCAGGCCCCCTGCATGCTGCTGGGCCTTGCCTCCGGGCGGCACGAGCGCATCTGCGTGCAGGACATCGGTCTGACCGGCAAAACCGAGGCGGATGGGCTTGCGGTCGGCCGCCCCTCGGCGCTCATCAGCCGCGTGGCGCAGTCTCTTCTCTCCGGCGCCTTCACGGTGGAGGACAGCCGCCTTACCCCCTGGCTGAGAACACTCTATACCACCGAGCGGCTTTTCATCGAGCCGAGCGCCTGCGCCGCCTTCATGGGGCCTTTCGCTCTCACAAAAACCCCGGAAGGGGAGGCGTGGCTTTCCCAAAACGCCCTTGCGGCTCTTGAGCCGCAAACCACCCACATCGTCTGGTCCACCGGCGGCCGCCTGGTCCCCGAATCGATTCGCCGCGAGCTGCTGAAAAGTGAAATTTAGCTGTTGACATTCCGTGATAATCTGCTATAATAACAAGGCTTTGAGCGGGAGTGCTGGAATAGGCAGACAGGCAGGCTTGAGGTGCCTGTGTTCGATTGGACGTGTGGGTTCAAGTCCCATCTCCCGCACCAAACTGAATGATTCCCCGTCAACCATTGGTTGACGGGGAATTTTTTGTGGAGCCGGTTGCCTTAAAGACTTTTGGCGACTAATTGGGGATCGTTGATAGCGTTATCAAGAAGACGGCTGAGAAACCCTGTGTAGCCTTTTCCGGTTGCCTTTGCTTTTTCCAGCGTTGCCGGCGTGATGCGGATGGCAACGACC
>R18__coassemble_2093_pt1 | contig 14693 bp, 10 predicted proteins | sample R18__metabat2_low_PE_004 | metagenome-assembled genome bin R18
CCACGGACACGCCGTAGCCGAGGAAGTTCATCGAGGCCTCCATCATGATCACGCCGCCCAGTCCGCCGGCCGCCGTGATGATAATCAGCGGCAGTGTGTTCGGCAGCACGTGCCGGATGGTCTTCCAGTACAGGCGCGAGCCGAACATCTCGGAAATTTTGACATACTCGCTGTCTTTCACGCTCATGGCGGCGGAGCGGATGGTGCGGCTGCCGCCGATGCCGCCGGGGATGGACATAACCAGAATCATCTGCCAGATGCCGTTGCCGAACATGCTGATCATCAGCACGGTGATGAGCATGCCGGGGATGCACTGCCAGGCGTCCACAATGCGCTGGACAATCAGATCAAACCAGCCGCCGATGACGGCGGAGAGCGTGCCGATCAGCACGGAGATGAGCGTGCTGAGCACCGTGACGCCCAGACATAAGACCACCGACGTGCGCGCGCCGTAAATCAGATAGCTGAGCACGTCGCGGCCCAGATTGTCCGTTCCGAGCCAGAACACCGCGTTTGCGGCCCGGGCAGCAGCCCGGTCCTCGGCGTTCATGAACAGATAGGGCTTGGCCAGCTTGTGCAGAATGTCCGTCGGAACCGTGCCGGCCGTCATCTTGACCGGAGCGAGCACGTCCGCGAATACCGCCACCAGAAGCAGCAGCAGCAGGAAAATCAGTCCCGCCGCGCCCAAAGGCTTTTTGCGGCAGAAGGAACGGATTTTCTGGCCGAAGCTGCGCCGGGATACAACCGATTGCGTCATATCAGCTGCCCTCCTTGTCCAGACTGACCCGCGGGTCAATCCATTTGTAGGAGATGTCTACCAGCAGGTTGACAATCATGGTGAACAGCGCGAACACCAGCACGCAGCCCTGCACCAGCGGATAGTCCCGCTTGCCGATGGCGGAGATGACCTGCTGGCCGATGCCGGGAATGGAAAAGATGTTTTCCAGAATGACGTTGCCGCCGACCAGACCGGCCACGGAGCTGCCGATGACCGTGATGACGGGGATTAGACCGTTTCGCAGCGCGTGGCGGAACAGAACGGTCTTCTCCCGGTCGCCTTTGGACCAGGCGGTGCGGATGTAGTCCGTGCGCATCACGTCCAGAATGACCGTGCGCACAATGCGCAGCTGCATGCCGGCCTGGGTCAGTGCGCCCAGAAAGGCCGGCAGCAGGAACATCTGCAGATTCTGCCACGGGTCCTTGAAAAAGCTGACATACTGGCTGGGCGGGGACCAGTTCCACCAGATGGCGGGATAAATCAGCACCAGAATGGCCAGCCAGAAAATCGGCACCGACATCAAAATCAGACTGATGACGCGGACGGCGTAATCGCTGATGGAATCCTGCCGCGCGGCGCAGAACAGACCGAGCGGGATGGAAATGAGGTTGGTGAAAATCAGCGTCAGAATGCCAAGCTCGATGCTCGGACCGAGCTGGCGGCCGATGGCCTGGGTGACGCTTTCCGTCTGGAACAGGCAGTCGCCCAGATCACCCCGGACGGCGTCCCACAGCCAGATGAAAAACTGCACAATGGCGGGCTTGTCCATGCCGAGCATGGCCTGAACCTGCTCGTAGGTGATGTCGTAATTGCCCTGGCACTGCAGCTGGTAGCGCAGCGCCTCCACGGCGTCGCCCGGCAGCATCCGCATCAGGAAAAACACAATCAGACACACCAGTAGGGTGGTCGGAATCAGAAGAAGAACGCGTTTGGCGATATATTTACCCAAGCCATTCACCTCCCTCTCCCACGCGGTGACAGGCCACGAAGTGGCCGGGCGTAACCTCGCGCGGGGTCGGTACGCTTTGGTGACAGTGTGACAGCGCCCACGGGCAGCGGGTGCAGAAGCCGCAGCCCTCCGGCGGATGGATGGGACTGGGCACCTCGCCCTCGAGCAAAATGCGCTCGCGCGCCAGGTCCACCTCCGGATCGGGGATGGGCGCGGCGGAAATCAGCGCCCGGGTGTAGGGGTGCAGCGGTCGGGCGTACAGCTCGTCCGAGGCGGTGACCTCCACAAAGCGGCCCAGATACATTACCGCCACATTATCCGACACGTGCCGCACGACGGACAGGTCGTGCCCGATGAAGATATAGGTCAGACCAAGCTGGCGCTGAATGTCCGTCATCAGACCGACAATCTGGGCCTGGATGGAGACGTCCAGTGCGGAGACAATCTCGTCGCAGATGAGGAACGAGGGGCTGACGGCCAGGGCGCGGGCGATGTTGATGCGCTGGCGCTGTCCGCCGGAAAACTCGTGCGGATAACGGCCCGCGTGCCGGGGGTTGAGACCGACGATGCTCATCATGTGCTCGACCAGCTCGTTTTGCTGCGCCTGGGTCATGGTCCGGTCGATGCCCTGGATGTGGGCGCCCTCGAGCAGAATGGAACGCACGGACATGCGCGGGTCCAGGGCGGCATAGGGGTCCTGCGTAATCATCTGCATGCTGCGGTGGTATTCCCGCAGAGCGGCCGCGCCGGCGCGGGACACGTCGTGCCCCTCGAAAATCACACTGCCGCCGGTGTTGCGCAGACGCTGCATGACGCATTTGCCCAGCGTGCTTTTGCCGCAGCCGGACTCGCCTACGATGCCGAGCGTTTCGCCGCGGCGAACCGTAAAGCTGACGCCGTCCACGGCGCGCACATAGCCGACGGTGCGCCGCAGAAGACCCTTGGTAACGGGGAAGTACATTTTCAGGTCGTCGACCCGAAGAATATCGTCTTTTATGTTCAGAGGCGGCTGCGCGGTGGGTTCGTTCATGCGTCGCGGCCTCCCTTCGTTGTCTCGTTGATATGGAAGCAGGCGCAGCGGTGGTCCGCGGTCAACGTCTGCATGGGCGGGCGGCCCCGGGTGCAGGTCTCGGTTTCGTAGGCGCAGCGCGGGGCGAAGGGACAGCAGTCGGCCGGCATGGCGCTCATGTCGGGCGGCTCGCCCCGGATGGCGTACAGACTGTCGCTGCGGGGCCGATCCAGCCGGGGTACGGCGCGGATCAGACCCTGGGTATAGGGGTGGCGCGGGTCGCGGAAGACCTCGCGCGTGGGGCCGTCCTCCACCAGCCGGCCGCCGTACATGATTTTGACGGAGTCGGCATAGCGGGCGACGATGCCCAGATTGTGCGTGATGATAATCATCGTAGTGCCGGTTTTGCGGCGGATGGTGTTGAGCTGCTCGAGCACCTGCGCCTGCACGGTGACGTCCAGCGCGGTGGTGGGCTCGTCCGCGATCAGAAGCTCGGGCCGGCAGCTCATGGCCATGGCAATCATGACGCGCTGCTGCATGCCGCCGGACAGCTCGTGCGGGTATTGGTCGATGCGCTTTTCGGGCTCCGGGATGCCGACCAGCTCCAGCAGCTCCAGCGTGCGGGCGCGCTGCTCAGCGCGGCTGCAGCCCTCGTGCAGGGCCAGCGTCTCGCCAATCTGGCGGCCGACCGTCATGACGGGGTTGAGCGCGGCGGAGGGCTCCTGAAAAATCATGGAGATGCGCTTGCCGCGAATCGCGCGCATCTGGGCATCGGTATAGCGCAGCAGATCCTCGCCGTCAAAGAGAATTTCCCCGCCGACAATCAGACCGGGGGGATAGGGAATCAACCGCAGCACGGACAGCGCGCTGACGGTTTTGCCGGAGCCGGATTCGCCGATGATGGCGGCGAATTCCCCGCGCCGGACGGTATAGCTTAAATCGTCCACGGCGCGGACCGGATTTTTGCCGGTCAGAAAGGCCGTGCGGAGGTGGCGGACCTCCAGAATGTTGTCGGTGTCGGGCATGAGCTCACCTGCCTTGTCAGGGTGGGGCGGCAGCGCCGGTCCGCGCCGCGCGGCGCGGACCGGTGTGTCGATGGGATGCGGGAGTCTCCCCCGGAGGCGGATGCCGATGGCCGGGGGAGACGGGGGTTATGCGCCCCTGACATTCAGGGGCGTGGCTTGAGCGCAAACGGCTCAGCCGTTGACCCACAGACGGGCCAGCTCGGTCTTGAAGAAGTGGTAGGCGCTCATCAGCTCGCCGTTCTCGCAGCCGCCGATGCGGGCGGAGAAATACTCGTCCGTGGTGGACACGCCGCTGAGGGCGATGATCATGTGCTGCGCGGAGAAATAGGCGTCGGCATCGTGGGCGGCGGCCGCCTGCTCGGAGGGGCTTTCGGCGTCACGGGTGGCAAGCAGCAGCTCGTCGAAATAGGTATCGTAGCCGTAGAAGCAGTAGGCAAAGCCCGTGGTGGCATAGGTCTGGAAGGCAAAGCCGGCGTCGGAGGCGCTGCCGAGGTTCATGTTGAACTGGCGCGGATCGGTGGTGGCGTTGTCGCCGGACTGGACCTCGCGGCCCTCGGACATGTCCGTGAGGATCTCGATGTTCATCGTGATGCCGACGGCAGCAAAGTAGCCCTTGGCCAGCTCGAACAGATCCTGGGTGGCGGAGGTGTCGATGGCGACGGTGAATTCAAAGCCGTCGGGGTAGCCCGCCTCGGCAAGCAGAGCCTTCGCGCCCTCGGGGTCATAGGTGTACTCGTCGAGGAGCTCGTCGTCCCAGTCGTCCACAGCGGACCAGCCGGCCAGCGTGCTGTCCCACAGACCGGGCAGAATCACGGAATCATAGCCGTAGTAGGCCGTCGCGACCTCTTCGAGATTGATGGCCTTCTGCATGGCGATGCGGACGCGGACGTCGCTGAACGGCTCCTGGCAGAGCTTCAGACCGATGCCGTCCGCCTGGTAGGGGTACTGATAGGTCTGGTAGTCGGCGTTGGCCTCGAGCTGGGCCACCTCGGAATCGGAGAGGTTCGCCACCTGGGAGATATAGTCGAGGTTGCCGGCCAGGAAGTCGGCCAGAACGGCGGTGTTGTCGCCGTACTTCTGCAGCGTAACGGTGTCAAGGTAGGGGAGCTTGTTGTCGGGGTAGCGCTCGTCGTAGTCGTAGTAGTTCTCGTTTTTGGTGAAGGTGTAGTGGTTGTCCGCCACATAGTCCGTCAGAATGTACGGGCCGGTGCCGCAGGCATAGTGCCAGTCCAGCTTCTGCTCGTCGGTCAGTGTGTCCCATTCGGGGCCGGTGATGTTGACCTGGGCGATGATGAACTCGGACAGCTTGGTCTCGGAGGCGGAGGACATGTGGAACACCAGCGTGTAGTCGCCGATGACCTCGATGGGCTCGCGTTCAAACTCGACGGCGATGTTGTTGCCCATTTCGTCCGAGGTGATCTCCGGCGTGTCGAGCAGAGAGTACAGACGATTGTTCCAGTCGCCGTCGATGACGACATAGTTCGTCACGTCAAAGCCGCTGCCGGTGCCGACCACGCGGTCGTAGGAGTACTTGACGTCCGCGGCGGTCAGATTGCGCGCGCCGAAGATGTCGTACTCGGGGTCCTTGGCCTGGAAGTAGATGTCGTCCCGGATGGTGACGGTCAGGTCGCAGGCGTCGGCGTCCCATTCCCAGCTGTCGGCAATCTGGCCCTGGGCGTAGTCGAGCGTGTAGGTGTTCGACTGGAAGGCGCAGGCCGAGGGGTCGTCCAGACCCCAGTCCATCGTGAACAGGTATTCCAGCCACAGGGAGTAGGTGTACTGCTCGCCCATGGCGGGGTCGAACACGGTGTTGAAGTCGCTGTAGTAGAAGGTGGCACTGCCGCCGTAGACAGGCTCACCGTCTGCCGCGGCGGCGACGGGTTCGGCCGCGGGTTCTTCGTCCGCGGGGGCGGTCTCCGTGGTGTCGGCTGCCGGGGCTTCGGCCGTGTCGGCCGGTGTCTCGGTCGCGGCGTTGTCACCGCAGCCGGCCGTCAGCGCCAGCAGCATCACCAGCGCCAGAAGCAGAGCAAGAGTTCTTTTCATTCGGGGTATCCTCCTTCAATATAATATGTGTTTTCGATTCCATCTTACTACGAGGATGAAGTGTCTGACAAGAATCGAATGTAACAATTCTATTTCAATTTACGGCAATAAAAGGGGGGACAAATCGTGCGATTATTGACATAACGGAACTGAAAATGATATGTTAAACCCAAAAGTATGCCAACAGGAGGGGTTGCTTGTGAACGAAGCGGGGATGAAACTGGCGGAGGAGCTGGCCCGGCGGGAATACACGGCGATGGAATACCGCAGTCAGCTGGTGCGGATGCGGAACATGGATCTGGTCTGCCACTGCTCGGCGGAGATTGACATGGGGACACTGCTGTATTTTTCCGTCAACGACCTGTATCTGGGCAGAGGGAACTATGTGGTGCTGCTGTTTTCCGAAATCAGCGAGAATTCCTCCCGCCAAGAGGAGGGGCGGGATGTGTTCAGTCGGATGTATACCTACGCCATCATCGAGACGGTGGCCAAGGAACTGCTGACAGGACACTATTCCTTCTTTTCCTCGGAGCTGGATGGGCGGCTGGCCTTTATTTTAAGCTTTCCCTTCGGGCTGCTGCCGGACCGGTCCATCGTGGACTATCTGGGGGACAACTGCATCGAAATCAGCGAGCGCTGCCGGGAACGCTACGGCATGGAGGTGGTTACCTATATCTCCGAGCCGATTGACAACGTGCATCATTTGAGCGCCATCTATACCAAGCTGCTGGAGACGGCCACGCTGCACCGGTATATCGGCCGCCGGTTTGATAAGCCGGTTTTCAACGTGCCGACGCCGCAGCCGACGGAACAGGACCGGCGCATGCTGTCCATGCGCGATAGCGCCCGGGCGCTGGTCAGCGCCGTCATCAACGGGGATGACGCCCACGCGCTGGCCCGCGAGACGCTCGACGCCATCGCCCGCAGCGAGGCCAGCGGCATCGACAATCTCAAGCGGCACTGCGGGGATTATTTCGAGCATATCTGTACGGCGGCGGCGCAGATGGGACTGCGTCTGGACACGCAGACGCTGCGCACGGAGCAGTTTCATGTGCTGTTCGATTCCGTCCACTGGTCAGAGCCGGTGGACTGGATGCTCGGCTTTGTGGACCGGCTGCGGGAAAGCAGCGCGGAAAGCGGCCGTCTGGCGGCGCGGCGCCGCTTTGACGAGGCGGTCGGCTTCATCAATCGGGAACTGGCGGATCCCGGACTGACGGTGGAGCGCTGCGCCGCGGCGGCGGGCTGCAGCGTGTCCGCGCTGGCCAAGCTCTTTCACCGCCATCGGGACATGTCTGTGGCGCAGTATATCCGCGAGCGCCGGCTGGAGCAGGCGTATGAGCTGCTGCGGGAGGGCTGCGGTGTGGGGCAGACCTGCGAGCGGTGCGGCTTTGGCAGCACGGAGACCTTTCACCGCGCCTTCAAGGCGCGTTATGGCATCACGCCGGGCCGTCTGCGCCGGGGGGCGGAGGGGGAAACAACCGCCGATAACGGGGCCGATACGCGCTCCGAGCCGTGAACGAAGCCGCCGCCCCGACCGGGAGCGGCGGTTTTCATTCCGGTTTAACCCCGGACTGTTATAATACTGAAAACAATTACAACGGGAGGGATGAACATGGCGGACCGGGAGATTTCCCGCAGAAAATTTCTCAAGGGCGCGGCGGCCGGCACTACGGGGGTGGCGGCGGCAATCACGCTCGGCGGTTTGGTGACCATGGCGGAGGATGTGGATGCGGCTTCCTCGGCCTCGACCGCTCTCGAGGAGGAGAGTGAAAAGGAGATTGTCCGTGTCCTCGACGGCGAGGGCGTCACGCCCATCACGGAAACGCTTTACTCCACCGCGCAGTGGCGGCTGAAGCCCGACCCCGTGGACGAGTCGCTCATCGCGGAAACACTGGAGGCGGATGTGGTCGTGCTCGGCAACGGCTATTCCGGCGCGGCCTGCACGCTGTGGCTGGCGGAGCAGGGGTACAAGGTCATCACGCTGGAAAACCAGGCGGAGGGGTCGTTCAGTCTCTTCGGTGGGGACCAGGCCGTCATCAACTCCAAGTACATTCAGGAGCACTACGGCGCGCCCGAGGTGGATCCGCTGGAGTTTTACGAAAACTGGATGATCAACTGCTCCAACTACGCCAATCAGACGCTGTGCATGAAATTCGCGCAGTATTCCGGCGACAGCTTTGACTGGCATTTGAGCCACACGCCCGAGGATGTGCGTGACAGCATGTTCGGCGCGCCGTCTTATTGGGACAGCGAGAAGAAATCCATGCGCGACGGCATGCTGGACAAAATCGGGCCGCTGCGCTTTTACGCGCCGACGCTCCGCCCGAACCAGGCCACGGTGGCAAAATACAACCGCGCCTTTATCGAGGAGCAATCCGGCACCGGCAGCCGGCATATCTTTGCCTGTCACGCGGAGTATCTGGAAACGGACGAGCAGGGCGCCGTCACGGGCGTGGTGGCGCTGCGAAACGACACGGGGGCGTATCTGCGCGTCAACGCGAGGGCGACGGTCCTTGCGACGGGCGGCTTCGGCTCCAACATGGAGATGGTGCAGGATCTGCTGCCGGATCTGCTTTATTACATGCAGGACCACGATGCGCTCCACGCGCAGCAGACCGACCGCGACGGCAGCGGCATTGCCATGGCGGTGCAGATTGGCGCCAAGTTGGAACAGGGGCCCATTCCCACCATGGACGGCCGGCTGACCTGGCTGAACGGCGGCCCCGGACAGGGCGGTTCGCCCGGGCATCCGCAGGGCGTGTGGTTCGACGGCTACGGCAAGCGGTTCCAGAACGAATTCTGGGGCACGATCGAGCACCGCGGCTTCCCGAGTCTGTTCATGAACCGCGACACCATCTACTGCCTGTACGACGACAATCTGACGGAGTATCTGCGCCATGTGGCGCCCGCCCACGGCTCCACCGACCCAACGGAGGCCAATCTATCCTCCTGGCGCAAAAAGCTTGACGCCGCCTATGCCGCGAAGGGCGAGGTATACGACGCCGGCAGCGGCATTTATCTCTATGCCGGGGACACGCCGGAGGAATGCTGCCGCGCCGCCGGAATGTCCGAGCGCGTGCGGGAGAATCTTCTGGCCTCGCTTGCGCGCTATAACGAATATGCCCACGCCGGCCGGGACGAGGAATTCGGCCGCGCGGCGGAGGTACTCTTCCCCTGCGAGCAGGGTCCCTTCTATCTGCAGGTGGTGCAGGAAAACGCGCTGATCGCCAACTATATGGTCACGATGGGCGGTCTGTATGTCGATGGGGAGAGCCGTGTTCTCGGAGAGGAATTTCTGCCCGTGCACAATCTGTTCGCCACCGGCAACACAACCGGCGGGCGCTTCGGACGGGATTATTTCACGCCGACCAACGGCGTGTCCATCGGCATGGCGGTCTGTCTCGGCCGCGAGTGCGGCAAATCGGTCCAGCGTCAGCTCGAGGGCGACATCTGGTATCTCGAGGACGATGACCGCCCGACGCAGATCGATATGTCATCCTCGTCCTCCTCGTCCTCCTCGGCCTCGGGGGAGGCAAGCGGAGGGCCGTCCGGCGGCTGACGAAGCGCGTTGATTGTTACGAAATTACCAAAGAGCGCCCCGCGGGGGCGCTCTTTTTTTGGATGGTATGCGGACTTGTCCGCGGTGGAGGGACATGCTATACTCTGCGTAGATTGAAAATGGGAAGAAATCGGCTTTTCCGGAGCGGTGAGGCTGCTCCGATGTGTGTTGGGAGGCTTTGTATCGTATGTCTATATCCAATGTGATTGCGCTGTTGGGCGGCGTGGCGTTGTTTCTGTTCGGCATGAGTCTGATGGGCGACGGGCTCAAGCGCGTGGCCGGCAACCGGCTGGAGCTGGTGCTGTATAAGCTCTCGAGCACGCCGCTCAAGGGTATTTTGCTCGGCACGGGGGTCACAGCGGTGATTCAGTCCTCGTCCGCAACGTCCGTGATGGTGGTCGGCTTTGTCAACTCCGGCATGGTCGGACTTCGGCAGGCCATCGGCATCATCATGGGCTCATTCATCGGCACGAGCGTCACGGGCTGGGTCATCTGTCTGTCCGCTATCGGCGGCAGCGCGGGCGGCTGGGCCTCGCTGCTGTCCACGAGTACGCTGACGGGTGTGATTGCTATCGCCGGCATCGTGCTGCGGATGTTCTGCAAAAGCCGCACCAAACAGTCCGTTGGGGACATTCTGCTGGGCTTTGCGGTGCTGATGTACGGCATTTCCGCGATGGGTACGGCGGTGGCGCCGCTCAAGGAGAGCGCGGCCTTTGTGGAGGTCATGACGCGCTTTACCAACCCCGTCCTCGGTCTACTGGCCGGCATTGTCATCACGGCTGTTTTGCAAAGCGCCTCCTCGGCGGTCGGTCTGCTGCAGACGCTGGCGGTCACGGGGGTCATCGACTTTGCCATGGCCTTTCCGATTTTGCTGGGCATGGGCATCGGCGCGTCGGTGCCGGTGTTGATTTCCTCGCTGGGCGCCACAACGGACGCCAAACGCTCCGCCTGGTCGTATCTGGTCATCAGCGTGCTGGGCGCGGCGGCGGTGGGGGCTGTGTTTTATATTCTCCACGCCGTCTTCTCCTTCTCCTTCATGGAGGCGGATCCCTGGTGGATGACGGCGGTCAGCATCGCGCTGGTCAACAGTCTGTTCCGCTTTGCGGCGGTGCTGGTGCAGGCGCCGTTTATCGGGCGGATTACGCGCTTTTTGCAGCGGGTCATCCCGGAAACGAAGCAGGAGCAGACCATGATTCCTCCGCTGGAGGAACGCTTTTTGTCAAACCCCACCGTGGCGCTCGACCACGCCCGCACGGCGGTGTTCGCCATGGCGGACACGGCGGAGGAAAACCTCTCGGCGGCGATGGATCTGCTGCGCAGCTGGTCGGAGGAGGGCTTCCGGGCCGTGGAGGCGCGGGAGAAGGTCGTGGACCGGTACGAGGACCGGCTTGGCTCTTATCTTGTCCGCATCACGCAGACGGCGCTGCCGGAGCAGCAGGCGGCGGAGGTGTCGAAGTATCTGCACGCCATCGGCGACCTGGAACGCATCAGCGACCACGCGGTCAACATTGCCGAGTGCGCGCAGGAACTGCAGGAGAAAAAAATCGTCCTGTCCGATGCGGCCTATCGCGAGCTGACCGTGCTCGGCGACGCGCTGATGGAGATTTTGTCCATGAGCATGAAGGCCTTCGGCTCAAACGATCTGGACATGGCCTTCCGCGTCGAGCCGCTGGAGGATCTGATCGACACGCTCTCCGATGAGCTCAAGCTCCACCATGTCGAGCGGCTGCGCCGCGGGCTGTGCACCATCGATCACGGCTTTGTCTTTAACGATCTGGTCACCAACTACGAGCGTGTCAGCGACCATTGTTCCAATCTGGCCGTTGCGGTCATCGAGCTTGACGCCTCCGGCGTGTTCGACACGCACGAATATCTCGACAGTGTCAAGGACCTCCACTCCGAGCGCTTCCACGAGCTCTACGAGTGTTACGCCGCCAGGTATGTGATAGAGACGGAATAAAACATCATAAGGCAAACACAAAAAAGAGAGGCAGATGCCTCTCTTTTTTTGTGTGTTTTTCATGCTTATGACTCGGGGTCGGCTTCCTTCCCGGAGAGGGGATAGGCGAAGCGGAGCAGGAGGAAGATGGCGAGGTAGAGGAGAGCCGGGACGAGGACGGAGTAGGTGTACATCTGCGTCAGCGTGTCGCCGGTGATGTTGGAGATATTCAGAACGTTGTCTTCGTAGCCGATTTTGAACAGGGCGGCGTTGACGAACACGGCGGCCACGCAGTGGCCCAGCTTGCGCATGAAGGAGAAAAAGGCGTAGGCATAGGGCTCCTCCACGCCGTGGCTGGCGGCGGCGTGGTCGATGGCGTCCGCCGCCAGCGACCAGGTGAGCAGATAGAGGAACGTGGTTCCGATACCGGAGATCATCAGTCCGGCGATGTACAGCCAGACGTTATCCGTGTGCAGAAGATATAAAATCAGATTGCCGACGCCCGCGGCCAGAACGCCGTAGGCGCAAAGCTCCCGCTTGCCGAAGCGGCGGCCGAGCCGCGCCGCGCAGAACATGAACACGGCGACCGGTACATACTGCGCCGCCGTGGGCAGCATGGTCAGCTGCGGCCGGTTGAAGTAATACTGGAACAGATAGGTGCTGTAGCTCATGGAAAACTGCTGCGAGGCCAGATACAGCATCGCCACCACGGAGCAGATCATGAAGGGCCGGTCCGTAACAAGCGCCCGGACGCTGCGCCGGTATATGTTGCGCTGGTCGGTTTTGCTCGGCTCGATAATCCGTTCCTTTGTGCTGCGGTACAAAAGCCAATAGCCGGCCAGCGAGAGCGCCGCGATGGCGCAGACGCCGCCGAGTATGATGGGGTAGCTCATGTGCTTGATGCCGTCGGCGTCGGTTTTGTAGCAGAGACTGATGAGAATCAGGGCGGGGATCGCGCCGAACACGCCGCCGACCGAGCGTGCGACGGACAGCGAGGAGCGGTCGGTGCTGTCGTCGGTGATGGCCTGGGCCAGCGAGCCATAGGGGACGTTCAGACAGGTATACACCATGCCGAACAGTACATAGGTCACGCAGGCGTAGGCAAAGTAGCCGGCCCGGGAAAGACCGGGAAGCCGGACAAACATCAGCACCGTGCACGCCGCCAGCGGAACGGCAAACCATTTGAACCACCGGCGGTAGCGTCCGGTTTCATCCGGCCGGAGGCGGGCGATGACGTGACCGCAGATGGTGTCGTTCGCAGCATCCCAAAAGCGCGCCAGCACGAACAGCAGCAGGATGGAAATCACGTGGATGCCCAGAATGTCGGTGTAGTATTTTTGCAGCACGGACTGAACCAGTCCGAAGGTCACGCCGCTGGCCGCCTCGCCCAGTCCGTAGCCGAATTTCTCCCGGAAGGAAAGCGCGGGAAGGTCAGATTTCTTTTGTTCTGTCATGGGTGTCTCCTTTTTCCGTGTGCCAGAGCCGGGCGTATTTCCACGCTTTGAAGCTCCGGCCTGTCAGACCGTAATAGGCTTCTCCCACGGTGAATAACAGAATGTTTCCGTACAGGACGGACAGAGAATGGATGTCCCGGAAGGGAAAGATGCGCTCGCCCAGCTCCATCCGGTCTCTGTACAGACGAAGCTCCGCTGTGCAGAGCGTGTGGTTGATATAGTTCTCGTCCATTTGATATAGCTCGACCCCGTCCACCCGGTCAAGACAGGCGTCCTCGCCGGCCGCGCGGACCCGGTCGTCGTACTCGCGCTCTATCCAGCGCATCCAGTCGAGCACGTTGTCGTAGGGGAGCTCCGAGCCCTCGAGAAAGCCGCGCTCGGTGTATTCGCCCGCGAGAGAGCACCGCGCGCAGAAAAGACGATTGCCCTCCGTCCGGATGCTGTCCTCCGCGCCGCAGCGGGGGCACAGAAACAACACGGATTCCAGACCCTCCGCAAGACGCCGGCCCTTATAAACCCATTGCCTGTCCCGCTGGGTGCGGTAGGCGTTTTCGTAGGTGTCGCGGTTGATGAGCGCGGTGATTTCCGCGGCGGACAGGTCCCGAAGACGGGCGGCGGAGTAGACCCCGGCGACGTGGCCCTCCGTATGACCGCGGCGTCGGTTGCCCCGGGCCCAGCGCGGATAGGTGAAGTATCCGCCCGTGATGTGGTAGGTGACCAGACCGCAGCCCGCTTTTTTGACCAGCGCGCCAAGCGTTTCGGGGGCGGGGATGGTCTCGCCGTGATACGAGCGCTTGCCCTCGTAAAACAGGCACAGCCGCTCCCCGGCGGTCAGCCGCTTGAGCATCCGGCGGACGGCGGGCAGTGTCGAGCCGCCCTTTGGGACGGGAACCGGGTTGAGAAGCCGGCGCAGAAGACGGCCGTAGCGCGGGTTTCGCAGCAGATGCTCGCCGCAGACAAAATACACCGGCTTGGGACAGGCGGCCATGACAAAGAGCATGTCGTCCTCGGTGGTGTGATTGGACACCAGCAGAAAGGATTCGTTGGTTTTGGGAACCCGGTCCGTCCGAAAGCCGTACCGGCATTTCAGAAAGGGCCATAGCAGCAGGCGAATCACGCCGTATAAAATCGCATAGAAGGTGGATTGATTCATGGCAAAGCTCCGTGGTAAACATTCAAGATGAGAGAATACCGGACACAGTATATACCCACACAACACAAATGTAAATTTATTTATTTAAATTTCTTGCAGATTCCTGTTTTCTGAAAAAATTTACAAATGGGACTGTTGCTGCGGTTGAAATTGTGGTACAATAACAAAAATTTATACATTGTGGGCGAAAGGAGGGTGGTCATGGGACTGTATTATCTGCAGACGAACATCATCTGCATCGTGGTGCTGCTGGTGATTATCGTGGCGCTGCACAAGCGTGGGTCCACGATGACGGCCCGCCGGCTGTCCTTTATGCGTCTGGTCGGCATCTGCATGCTTATCTGCCTGTCGGACATTTTCGCGTGGAGCATGCTGGGGACTCAGTTCCCCAAAACAGCCGCCGTGCTGCAGCTGTCCAACATGCTCTACGACTTCGGCATCACCTGGGAGGGCTACGCTTGGCTTGAATATGTCGAGCTGAGCACCGATACGCTGGAAAACTCGGCTCGTCGCCGCAGCTGGGTCAAAATGCTGCCGCTGCTTGTCATGGGCGCGCTGCTGCTGACCAATCCGCTGACGGATTTTGTCTTTGTGATTGACGAGACGAACAACTACACCCGCGGCGCCGGCACGGTGATTCACTGGATTGTTTCCTGGGGCTATATGTTCTACGCCACCTTCAAGGTATGGCGCGCCATGCGCCGCTGCTATTCCCGGACGGAGAAATACCAGGGTTGCGTCCGTATAATGGTGTAAAATTGAAAACAAAATAGAGCCAAGAGCT
>R18__coassemble_2130_pt1 | contig 14235 bp, 9 predicted proteins | sample R18__metabat2_low_PE_004 | metagenome-assembled genome bin R18
GTCACGGTCTTGCCGCTGCCGGATTCCCCCACCAGACCAAGCCGCTCCCCGGGCTTCATCCGCAGCGAGATGCCCCGGACGGCTTCCTTTCCGGTGGACGGGAAGCGCACATGCAAATCGTTGATTTCAAGCATGGCTCCGCTCCTCCAGTCCGTCGCCCAGCAGCGCAAACCCCAGCACCAGCAAAATCAACGTGATGCCCGCGGCCAGCGCATACCACGGCGTTGTGGTCAGATATCCCTGGGCCTCGTTGAGCATGCGGCCAAGACTTGCGTCCGGCGGCTGCACCCCGATGCCCAGATAGCTCATCGACGCCTCGGCCAGCACGGCGTTGTTAAAGCCGATCACGGCCGTCGACAGCAGCAGCGGCCGGATGTTCGGCAGAATGTGCACGAACAAAATCCGCATATCGCGGATTCCCATCAGCTTCGCGTTGGCCACATAATCCCGGGTGCGCTCCCGCGCCACCTCGGTCCGGACCATGCGCGCATAGCTGGGAATGAACAAAATCCCCAGCGTCAGAATAATCTTGTATTTCCCGCTGCCGAACAACGCAATCAGCACCAGCGCCAGCAAAATGCTGGGGAAGGCCGTAATCGTGTCGTTCAGCCGCATCAGCAGCTCGTCCGGCCAGCCGCCGTAATATCCCGTCAGCCCGCCGATGATCAGTCCGAACACCACACCGATGAGCACCGTGCACGCCGCAATGACAAACGTGGTTCCGGCCCCGCGCAGCACGCGCGAGAAGATATCCCGGCCGAAGTTGTCCGTCCCGAACGGATGGGCGAGCGACGGCGCGGCCTTGACACAGGTGACATCCATCCCGTCCGGGTCATACGGCGTCCACACGCACCCGAGCAAAATGAACGCCAGCATAATCCCGGTCAGAATCAGCCCCAGCCGTAAGGTTTTGTTTTTTGTATGCTTCATGACAGACGAATCCTCGGGTCGACAAGGCGGTTGACCAGGTCCGCCAGATAGTTCATAAACACAACCACAAAGCTGATGATGACCACGATGGCCTGCACCACCGGGTAATCCCGGTTGGAGATGGACAGCAGCAGCATCCGTCCCATCCCGGGGATGACAAACACCTGCTCGATGATAATTGACCCCGCCACAATGTCCGCCAGCGTCATCGCGACAAACGTGATGACGGGCAGCAGCGCGTTTCGCAGCACATGGCGGCGGATGACCACCCGGCGGCTGTTGCCGCGGCTGAAGGCCGTGCGGACATAGTCCTCGTCCTTCAGCTGCTTGACAATCCCGGCCCGCAGCAGCCGTGTCACCATGGCGGCCTTCGGCAGCGCAATCGCCAGCGCGGGGAAGACCAGATACCCCAGCCCGCCCCAGAAGTCCTCTCGCAGCGAGATATACTGTCCCGGAACGAAAACACGAAATACGATGCCGAACAGCCAAGTCAGCACGATGCCCAGGAAAAACGGCGGCACCGCCATCATCACCTGGTTCACCCCGGACAGCGCCCGGTCGATGCCCCGGCCCTCCATCCGCGCCAGCGCAATTCCCGCCGGTACGGCCAGCACGATGACCATCAGCCAGCTCATAACACTCAGCGCGGCCGTGGCCCCAATTTTTCCGTCCAGCACCTCGCTCACGGGCATGTCATAGCTGTAGCTGGTCCCGGCATCGCCCGTGACAAAGCCGACCAGCCACCTTCCGTAGCGCACAAAGACATTCCCCGTCAGTCCCAACTCCTCGCGCAGCGAGGCGGCCCGCTGCTCGGTCCAGTCGTCGCCGAGCCGCGTGGTGGTGGGGTCGCCGGGGATAATCTGAAACGCCAGAAAAGGCGGCATGGAAATAATGACGAGGGTGCCGATCAGCACCCCCGTTTTTTTGACAATCGTCCGCACTTACTCGGCAAAGCGCAGCGTGGACAGATCCATCACGTACAGCGGATAGAATTCGTATCCCTCCAGCGCGGGATTCATCGCGACAAACTCCGCCAGATCCTGGATGTACACATTGGCGGCCTGCTCGGTCAAAATGCGCTGGCACCGGCCGAAAAGCTCGGTCTGCTCCGCCTCGTCGGTGCTCGCGACAGCCGCCGCGTAGGCGCTGTCGTATTCTTCGTTTGCAAAGCCGATGAAGTTCTTGCCGCTATCCGACGTAAAGCGCATCAGCATCGCGCTGGCGGTCAGCGTGGAGGCGTCCATGCCGCACACGGTGGCCTCAAACTCGCGCCCCTGATACACATCGGTGTACCAGGTGTTCCACTCGACCAGATTGATTTCCGCCGTGATGCCGCCGGCCTTCAGCTGCTCGGCCAGTACCTGGGCGGTGTCCACGTGCGGCGTCATGTTCGACGGCACCGTGATGGTGAACGTGAACCCGTCGGGATAACCGGCCTCCGCCAGCAGCTCCTTGGCCTTTTCGACGTCCGGCGTGTAATAATCCGTCAGCGTGTCGTCAAAATACCGGCCGAAGGCGGGATACATGCTCGACCCCAGCGCCGTGCCGTGGCCCTCACCGGCCAGCGCAATCACGGCGTCCTTGTCGATCAGATAGCACAGCGCCTGACGCACGCGGATGTCGTCAAAGGGGGCGACGGCATTGTTCAGATACAGCGCCTGCACCAGATTCATGCTGCCCTCCAGCACGGTCAGCTCGGTCAGCTCGGCCACCTGGCTGGCCTCCAGATGGTTGGCCAGATCGATGGCGCCGGAGCGCAGACTCATCACCATGGTCTCCGAGTCCTCGATGACCTTGTAGGTGACCTTGTCCAGATAGGCTCCCTCGCCCCAGTAATCGTCAAAGCGCTCCAGCACCAGACTTTCCTGCGGTGTGCGCGTGACATAGCGGAACGGACCCGTGCCGATCAGCTCCTCGGACGGATCGTTCCCGTCGGGAATAATCGCGACGGTCATATAGGCGAGAAATTCGGTGTCAGGCGCGCTGAGCGTGACGATGATGTCATCGCCCTCCGCGCGGACGGAGGCGACGCCGCTCAAGGTGGCGACCAGGGGTTCTCCGGTTTCCAGTCCGGCAGCTCTTGTCAGAGAATACAAAACATCCCCGACCGTGACCGCAGCTCCGTTGTGGAACAGGACGCCCTCACGCAGGGTGAAGGTGTATTCATCGCCTGTCTCGTTCACGGAATAGCTCTCGGCAACGGCGGGAATGAGATTACCGTCTGTATCGGGCTTTACCAGCCCTTCAAAGACATTGAAGAGGACCTCTCTGGTTCCTGCCGACGCCGAGGAGACGTGCGGGTCAAGACTGCTGTCCGGGTCTGCGGAAATGCCGACGGTGATTTCGTTGCCGCTGGCGCTTTCCTCGGAGCTGACGGATGGGGTGGTGGTTTCGGTTTCTGCCGCCGACTCGCCGCCTCCGCATGCGCAGAGTGCCGCTGTCAGGCAGATGGCCAAAATCAGTGCAAAGATACGTCTTTTCATGGGGAATAAGCTCCTTTACCCAAAAATGGCTCTCTATTCAGTTGTATAAAAAGCAAGGTGACTTTACCATAAAATACAGGTGCGGTCAAGAGCCAAAAACCGCCGTTCCGCTCCGGCGAATTTTTCTTGAAAAACGGAGTCCCATCTGATATAGTCAAATTAAATAAATCAATTTTTTGGGAAAGGACTTGACGGCCATGCTGTGTACCGCTACAATCGCTCAGCTCAGCTCAGCTCAGCTCAGCTCAGCTCAGCTCAGCTCAGCAGGCTGATTCTGTCCTTTTTTCCGGCTCTGTCCTTATAATCCACGGGCGTACTGCGTTCCTTCGGGGCTGCAGTGCGTCCTTTTATTTTTCATAACAAGGAGGCGTCTGTCATGAAAAAAACGCTTGCGGCCCTGCTCGCTCTGGTGCTGTGCGTCGGTCTCCTGGCCGGCTGCGGGGACCGGACGGAAAAAGAATCGGTCGAAATTTTTATCAATGTCCCGATTCTGACCTGCGACTGCGTGGCAAATCCCGAGCTTCTCGATTCGTCCGATATTATCCAATATGCCTGGGACCTCTTTGCCGCTCAGTATGACAAGTACGATGTCTCTTTGCGTGACGGAACGGTCTACAACTTCGAGCAGACCGCTTACCGGGAAAATATCCCCGACACCTACGGCACGGATGATTGCCCGGACCTGACCTTCGGCGGGTACTTTGCCATGTCCGGCTATATCTATGACGGCTATGTCGTTCCGCTGGACGATATTATCACGGACGACATCCGCGCGGACTTCTCCGACGCCACCTGGGCCCAGTCGCAGGGCTCCAATGGCAAGACCTATCTGATGCCCTTCTACGCGCTGCAGAATATTCTCTGCTACAACAAGGACCTTTTCCGCCAGTGCGGGCTGGATGAATATATTGCCGAGGACGAGGTGATTCAGGGCTGGTCTCTGGACGAATGGGAGACCATTCTCTCCACCCTGCAGGCCAATCTGCCCGCCAACTGCTACCCCATGATGATGTACGCCAAGAACGAACAGGGCGACACGCACACCATGGTCCAGCTGCGCTGTCAGGGGTCGACGGTCTTCGATGACGACGGGCTTTTCAATCTGGAGACAACCGAGGGCATCGCCGCTCTGCAGTGGCTGAAGGACAATTATGACAAGGGCTATTATCCTGCCGGCTGCGAGGATCTGGAAATATCCAACATTACGGAAATGTTCATGAACAACCAGATCGCCATCTATGTCTGGAACAGCGCTCTCGCCACCAGTATGTTGGGTCTGGATCTCGGCTATGTCAATTTCCCGTCCTCCACGGCAGCGGGCGCAAACTCCAACTGGATTACCGGCTTTATGGCCTTCGATAACGGCGATGAAAAAAAGCTTGAGGTGGTCAAGGATTTCCTCCGGTTTATTTATGAAACACCGGAGCTTCTTGATCTGTCCACCGGCGGCCAGCCCTGTTCCATAAGCGTGAACGAGCGCTGGGCGGACGAGCTTCCTCTGGGCCGCCAGCTGGCCCAAAACGACCAATACGCCGTGGACTTCACGGCCAATAACCCCAATTGGTCCGGAGTGCGTCAGGCCTTCTGGCCCCACATTCAGGCGCTGCTGTCCGGGGAGGAAACCGCCGCGCAGGCCGCCGCCGGCATCGATGCCGACTGCAACGCGGCCATTACCTCCGTCACACGAACGCTGCACGAATAATGGCCATCCTTCTTTATCCGAGGTGTGTTTATGCCGGGTAATAAACAAACATTCATACCGAGACAGCTGCCGAAGTCTGCCATCATCATTGTTGTTGCCGCGCTGGCTTTGATGGTATCTGCCTTCGCCGTCCTCATTTCCGGCGTGAACGACCAGATTCTCGCCAGCAACATCCGCACCATGGAGGAACTGGCGCTTCACGACCAGCGGAGCATCCAAAACAGCATCTCCCTCCGCTGGGACACCATGCAGGGCGCGGCCGTCGCCCTGGAGGACCGCGACTGGCAGACGGAGGCGGAAATCCCCACCACGCTGAAGGACTTTCTCGACAGCATTCCCTCGGTGGACAAGATTATTCTGCTCGACGAGGAGGGGACGGAATACGGCTCCTCCGGTCTGGTGCGGCAGGACAGCTATCTGATGGACATCTGCGCGGAGCATACCGAACGCTTTATCGAGCGCGTCAACACCACATCCTACTTCCGCGAAAATCGCCAGGAGACGCTGTTTGAGGCCATTCCGGTCGACTTTGACGTCTGCGGCCGCCATATGACCTGGCTGATTTGCGAGTTCCCGATTTCCACCCTGGAGTCGGAGCTGAAAATCGACAGCTACGACGGCGAGGGCTTTTCTTCCGTCATTGATGCGCAGGGCAACTATATCATCAATATCGCCCGTACCCACAATTTCGGCACCTACGACAACTTTTTCTCCGATATGGCGGATGCGGATATCGAGGGCTACGAGAGCGTCGAAGCATTGCGCGATGCTACTACTACTACTACTACTACCGGCGCCCAATCGGTGATTTATACCAGGGACGGACAGGAGAACATCATGGTCATCACGACCATCGACTATGCCGGCTGGTATTTTATCACCACGGTTCCGACCTCGGTTTTCTCGGAACAGGCCAACGCCATTCTGGGCATTTTCCTGGTGCTGCTGGCGGTGGTTGCTGCGGTAGTGGTGGCGATTGTGTATGTCTTTTTCCGCCGCCGACAGGAGCGGGAACGCCTGCGTCTTGCGGAGGCGGGAAGCCGTTCCAAAACGGAATTCCTCTTCAATATGTCCCATGATATCCGCACGCCGATGAACGCCATTCTGGGCTATACGGATATCGGTTTGCGCCACCGGGACGATGCCGAACGGACCGCCGAGAATCTGACCAAAATCCAGACCGCCGGACGCCATCTTCTCAATCTGATCAACGACATTCTGGAGATGAGCCGCATCGAAGCGGGCCGTCTGGAGCTTGCCTCCGACCCTTTGGACCTGCGCGAGGTTGTGGACGGCATTGTCCAGATGAACCAGACTCTCGCCATGGCCAAAAGCATCGATTTTTCGGCCGATATTCAGCTGCAGCAGCCCTATGTCTATTTTGACGAGCTGCACTTCAATGAGATTATCATCAACCTTATCTCCAACGCCGTCAAATACACTCCCGACGGCGGCAAGGTCCGCTTTACAGCCCACCAGACCGACGCGCCGACCGACGGCGTCGCCGTCTATCGCTTTGAGATTGCCGACAACGGCATCGGCATGTCGGAGTCGTTCCAGACCCATCTGTTCGAGACCTTCTCCCGCGAGGAAGCGCCCGGCGTGACCAGAATTGAGGGCACCGGTCTGGGCCTGTCCATTGTCAAGCGCATCGTGGACCAGGCAGGCGGCACCATCTCCGTCCAAAGCAAACAGGGCGAAGGCTCCACCTTTGTTGTTCAGCTGCCGCTGCGGATGATGACCGAGGAAGAAATCGAGGCCTTCGAGACCGCCGCCAGGGCCGCCTCTCAAATTCCCTCGGAGGAACGCTTCCGCGGCAAACGGATGCTGCTTGTCGAGGACAACGCGATGAACCGCGAAATCGCGCTGGACATTCTCTCCGACGCCGGCTTTGTCGTCGAGGAGGCGGAGGACGGCGATCTGGCTGTCCGGGCCATCGTGGAGAAGGGGATAGAGTATTATGACTTTATCCTCATGGATATCCAGATGCCCGTCATGAACGGTTACGAGGCCACGCGCGCCATCCGCGCCATGCAGGACGGTGACCGCATTCCCATCATCGCCCTCTCCGCCAACGCCTTCGCCGAGGACCGCGAGGCCTCCCTCGCGGCCGGCATGAACGACCACGTGGCCAAGCCCATCGACATCCCCTCCCTCTTCGCCGCCCTCGCAAAATTTGTGTAACTTGTATAACATAGAGCAAAAAAAGAGCTGTCTCGTTGGGACAGCTCTTTTTTCGTAGGTTGTTTTATTTTGCGAATTCCACGGCCTTGGTCTCGCGCAGGACATGGACCTTGATCTGGCCGGGGTAGGTGAGCTCCTGCTCGATTTTCTTGGCGATGTCGCGCGCCAACAGCGTCATCTGGTCCTCGGATACCTCGTCGGGCTTGACCATGATGCGGATTTCGCGGCCGGCCTGGATCGCGTAGCAGGAGTCGATGCCGGGGAAGCTCATCGTGACTTCCTCGAGCTTCTGCAGCCGCTTGACATAGTTCTCCAGGTTTTCACGGCGGGCGCCGGGGCGTCCGGCGGAGATGGCGTCGGCGGCCTGCACGATGCAGGCGATGACCGTCTGGGCCTCCACATCGCCGTGGTGGGCGGCGATGGCATGGACGATTTCTTCGGATTCCTTGTACTTGCGGGCGATGTCCACGCCGATGGTGACGTGGCTGCCCTCAACCTCGTGGTCAATGCTCTTGCCGATGTCGTGCAGGAGACCTGCGCGCTTGGCGGTGGCGATGTTCACGCCCAGCTCCGCGGCAATCAGCCCGGAGATGTGGGCGACCTCGATGGAGTGGTTCAGTACGTTCTGGCCGTAGCTGGTGCGGTATTTCTGACGGCCGAGCAGCCGGATGAGCTCGGGGTTAAGCCCATGGATGCCGGTCTCGAATACGGCGCGTTCGCCCTCGGCCTTGATGGTGGCGTTGACTTCCTTCTGTGCCTTGGCGACCATCTCTTCGATGCGGGCGGGGTGAATCCGTCCGTCGGTGATGAGTTTTTCCAGCGCCAGACGGGCAATCTCGCGCCGGACGGGGTCAAAGCAGGAGACCGTGATGGCCTCCGGCGTGTCGTCGATGATCAGATCGACGCCGGTCATGGTCTCGATGGAACGGATGTTGCGTCCCTCGCGGCCGATGATGCGGCCCTTCATCTCGTCGTTCGGCAGGGGAACCACGGAGACGGTAATCTCGCTGGTGTGGTCTGCGGCGCAGCGCTGAATCGCCAGCGCGATGATGCGGCGGGCGCGCTCGTCCGCCTCGTCCTTGGCCTGCTGCTCGATCTCGCGTACGCGCAGCGCCTGCTCGTGGGTGACCTCGCTGGCCAGTGTCTCGATCAGATAGGCCTTGGCCTCCTCCGTGCTGTAGCCGGAAATGCGCTCGAGCATTTCAAGCTGGGATTTCTTGATCTGCTTGATCTCTTCCTGCAGCGCCTCGGCCTCGGCAATCTTTTTGGTCAGAACGTCGTTCTTGCGGTCGATGGCGTCGGTCTTTTTGTCGAGGTGTTCTTCCTTTTGCTGCAGCCGGTGCTCCTGCTTGGACAGCTCGGCGCGGCGTTCCTTCACCTCGCGGTCGTGCTCGGCGCGGCTGCGGTGAATTTCTTCCTTGGCCTCCAGCAGCGCCTCGCGCTTTTTGCTTTCGGCTTGTTTGATGGCGTCGTTGAGAATGCGCTTGGCCTCGTCCTCCGCGGAGGCTATTTCACGCTCGGCCACGCGCTTGCGGTATTGGATTCCGAGAACGAACCCACCGGCCAGAAACACGATAGCCACAGCGAACAGACCGATAATGAGTCCGATATTCATTTGTGTCAGACCTCTCTCCTTTCTTTTTTTCAAAATAAAATGATTACGGCGGGCATCAAGCGCCCTGTCCGAAGAAGCAAATCAACGACCCGCGGCGAACCCCCGCCGAAGGACATTAATAACTTAAGGCAACACCACATAATTCTGGTGCGTAAGATGCGCGGGAAATTTTTCGGCATACCCGCCATGCGAAGCGGCGGGCATGCCGACGGTCTCCTTTAACCGCCGGCAGATGAAACAAAAAGCGCATGGCTCTCATACTCCCGAGAGTTATGTCGGCCGCCGTTCCTTTTGCGGCCGACTGGGAATACTTTGTGTATTGCCGAGCATTTTTGTGAAATATGCCGGAAATATTTCCAAGCAGATTGCGTGCCGAGAATTGTGCGGGATTGCCTTGCTTATTTTATTACTTAAACAGTTTTATGTCAAGCACGAAAAACCGCCCGGACCATCGGCCCGGGCGGAAATATAATGCCATATTCAGAAGATGATTTTATACAGTTCATAGAACACCGGTACCAGCAGCGCCGGCAGATAGTTGCCGGTTTTCAGCCGGTTGCCGAAGGCCAGATTGATGCCGATGCAGAATATCAGCACGCTGCCCACCATGTTCAAATCGGCAATCAGCGCGTCGCTGATGACCGGTCCCACCAGCATGCCGACCAGCGTCAGCAGCCCCTGGTACACAAACAGCGGAATGGCGGAAAACACGCTTCCGACCCCGCACACCGAGGCCATTACCATCACCGTGATAAAGTCCAGCACGCTCTTTGTCAGCAGCGTCGTGCAGTCGCCGTACAGTCCGTCCTGAATCGACCCGATAATCGCCATCGCCCCGACGCACACAATCAGCGACGCGTTCACAAATCCCTCTGAGAACGATCCGTCGCCGTCCTCCCGCACGGGCAGCCGTTTTTTCAGCCGGTCGCCCAATCGCTCGAGCCCCGCCTCGATGTTCAGCGCCTCGCCGGCGAGTCCGCCCAGCACCATCGAGATGACCAGCAGCATCAGTCCCCGCGTGCCCAGCGTGCCGTCCTCCGACACCGTCAGCATCTCGCTGAGCGCGCCGGAGCAGCCGATGAAAATCGTGGCCACGCCGCAGGCCTTGGTCAAAATGGCGCGAAAGCGCTCGCTCAGTCCTTTTTTGAACAGTATGCCGACCAACCCGCCGACCACGATGGCGGCCGTGTTGACAATCGTACCGAGTCCTCTCACAATCGGAATCCTCCCGCCGGGATAAAGATAAACAGAAAGTTAGGGCAACACCGCATAATTCTGGTATGCAAGATGCGCTAGGAAATTTTTCGGCAGATGAAACAAAAAGCGCAGGGAATACTTTGTGTATTGCCGAGCATTTTTGTGAAATATGCCGGAAATATTTCCAAGCAGATTGCGTGCCGAGAATTGTGCGGTGTTGCCTTATAGGCATTATACGCCCGCGTTCTGCGGATGTCAAAAAAGTTTTTGTCCCCCTTGCGCTAGGGGGGTAGAAGTGCGGATTTACAAAACAACACTTTTGTATTATACTGTGGTTAAATCGGAGAAGTTGTACACTCTATGTAAAGGGGACAATGCCATGACCGACCCCCTGGTTCTTGTTTTTGACATCGGCACCCAAAGCACGCGCGCCGTTCTGGTTTCGCCGGACGGCACGGTGGTGGACCGCGAACAGCGGGTCTATCACCCGGCGTATTATTCCACCCAGCCGAACCGCGCCGAGCAGCGCCCGGAGTTTTATTACGAGCATATCTGCGCCGCGTCCCGCACGCTGATGGAGCGCAATCCCGCCTATCGCGAGCGGCTGTGCGCCTGCGCCATCACGGTTTTTCGCGACAGCGTCGTCTGCCTCGATCGGGAGGGCAAGCCCCTCACGGACTGCATCCTCTGGCTGGATAAGCGCGAGGCCAGGCACCTCCGCCCGCTGCCGCTGGGGCGGCGGATTCTGTTCCGTCTGGTGGGCATGGGTCCCTCGGTGGACATGCTGCACCGCATGTCCGTGTGCAACTGGCTTGCGGAGAACGAGCCGGAGCTCTGGGACCGGACGGATCGCTATGTCATGCTCTCCACGTATCTCCAGTTTCGTCTGACCGGCCGCATGGCCGACAGCGAGGCGGCCCAGATGGGCCATGTTCCCTTTGATTACAAGCATCGCACCTGGGACAAAAACGGTCTGTCCCGCTGTTTGTATAATGTCCCCAACGACAAGCTGTGCGAGCTGGTGCCCGGCGGCACGACGCTCGGCCCCATCACGGCGGAGACGGCGGCTCTCGGTGCGCTGCCCACCGGTCTGCCGGTCATCGCGACCGGCTCGGACAAGGGCTGCGAGACGCTCGGTCTCGGCGTTCTGCGCCCGGACGAGGCCTCCCTGTCCTTCGGCACCTCCGCCACGGTCCAGTTTGCCACCCGGCGGTATTTCGAGCCGGAGCCCTTTCTGCCGTCCTATCCCGCCATTCCCCATGATTTATACAATGCCGAGGTCCAGCTCTACCGCGGCTACTGGATGCTCAGCTGGTTCAAGAAAAACTTTGCCTCCGAAGTCTGCGACGAGGCGGAGCGGCTCGGCTGCTCGGCGGAGGAACTTCTCAACCGCCATCTCGACGAGGTGCCGCCCGGCTGCGACGGGTTGATGATGCTGCCCCACTGGGCGCCCGGAGTGTCCACGCCCGGCGCGCGCGGCGCCATGATCGGCTTCAGCGACGACCACGGCAAATACCATGTCTACCGCGCCATCATCGAGGGCATCAACTTCGGTCTGATGGAGGGGCTTTTGCGGATGCAGAAGCGCTCCGGTCAGCGCATCCGTTATCTGTATGTCGGCGGGGGCGGTTCCCGCTCGGACGAGATATGCCAGATTACGGCGGATATGTTCGGTCTGCCCGTGCGCCGCATCCACACCCAGGACGCCTGCTCCCTTGGCGCGGCCATGTGCGTCATGGTTTCGCAGGGCATCTGGCCGGATTACGAAACCGCTGTCGCCAACATGCGCCGCATCGATAGAGAATTTCAGCCCGACGCGGCCCGTCACCAAATTTACGAGCGGCTCTACCGCACCGTATACGCCCAAACCTATCGCACGCTGGCGCCCCTGCATCGGCGCCTGATCGCTCTGACGGAGCGGACGGGGGACTGAGCCCGACCGCCCGGTGTTATTCATAAGGAGGTTATTTCTATGAATACCAAACACAAAATTCTCTCTCTTCTTCTGGTCCTGCTCATGGCGGCCACGATGCTCCCCGTCAGCGCGGCGGAGAGCGCCGACGCCGAGGCGGTGGATTTCTTCTCCGCGGCAGAGTCCGCTGCTCTCACGGCGGAGGAGCTCACCTCGCTCGATGAGCAGCCCGCTGTTGAGACGGATTCCAAGCCTCTCAACGGCGACGGCGAGTCGGAATCCGGCCCGGACTTTTCCGCCCTTGAATCGAACGCGGTCGCCGCGCTGGTCGTCGGCGAGTCCGTCACGGGCTTCTCTGCGCTGGACGAGGCCTTTGCGGCCGTGACCTCGACGGAGGACGTCGTCTATCTCCTGGCCGACGCGGCAGGGGAGTACACGTTGGACGCCGCCTGCGCCTTCACGCTGGATTTGAACGGCTTTGCGCTCGACGGCACGCTCGACTGCCTCACATCCCTTGTCCTCGCGGACTCGTCCGAGAGCGGAACCGGCTGCGTCCGCGCGCCGGAGGGCTCGTCCTGGGCGGTCTGCTGCCATGAAGCCTTTGCGCTCGTCGGCGGCACCGTGGAGTTTGTCTCCGCCACCCCGGCGGAGGAGGGCGCGGCGGCCCTGTACGTCGCGGATGGCACGGCTGTCCTTCGCGGCGGCGCTGTCACCTCCGCCGGCATGCTCTTCGCTCTTTCGCAGGAGGAAACAGCCTCCGTGCGTGTGGAGGGCGGCTGCCTGTTCGCGGAGGGGGGGCCGGTCGCCGAGGCCGATGCGTCCCGCGTCCGGCTGACGGGCGGCGTATACAATCTCGCCGTGGAGCCGGGCGACGACTGCGTCCTGTGTCCGAACACGGACGCGAGCACCTCCTCGCTCTATCCCTACCGCGTGGTCGAGGGTCCCTTCTTCTATGGGGCGAACGTATCCTGCCGCGAGGGACTGGTTATAAAATATTATGTCCTCGTGCCCGCCGCGATGGCGGCCGAGCCGGAGCAATACGGCGTTCGCTTTGACGACGGCGAGCTTCTGCCTCTTTCGGCGGCGGAGAGCGCGACGGTCGGCGGCTGCGAGTGTCTGTGCTTCTCGTTGGCGCTGGTGCCGAAGGATATGGCCACCGCGGTCAAGGTTTCCCTCGAGGGGATAGACGGCACGGTCTATGCTCAGCGCGAGGATTATTCCGCCGCGACATATTTTGAGAACATCCTGGCCCGCGAATCGTCCTCCGACGCGCTGCGCGAGCTTGCCTGTGCCGCGCTCAACTACGGCGCCGCGGCCCAGACGTACTTTGCCTACAACACCGCCGCTCCCGCGAATCTCAATCTCTCCGCCGAGCGGCAGCAAATCCCCACTGTCACGCCGGACCAATCCTGGCGGGCGCAGTATGACGCCGAGGCGCTTTCCGCCTGCGGCTTCTCCCAGCCGCAGCTGCAGCTGGTGCTTGGCAGCCGCGTCGGTCTGCGGCTGTATCTGCTCCCTCTCGAAGCGGCGGACACGGAGCTTTGCTCGGCTGAGGTCAACGGGGAGTCTCTGCCTCTCGCGTTCGACGAGGACACGGGGCTTTGCTATGTGACGCTTGACGCTTCGCTCTTCCCGCGCCTTGACTCCCTCTGCACCGTCACGGTCTCCAACGGCTCCGTCAGCGCGGAGCTGACGCTGGGCGTGTGCTCGTTCCTGTACGTCAATCTGGACGGAGGCGACGCGCTGGCGGACCTGTGCTGCGCGCTGGCGGTGTTCCGCCAGGCGGCGGAGCGCTACTACGGCCTGTAACCGAAGGAGCGCGCCATGGATAAAAGACAAAAAACCATTCTTCTGCTCGTCGTGGCAGGGGTGGTGCTGGTGGCGCTGATTGTGTTTTGCATTGTGGTGCTGTGTTCGCTGTCCGGCGGCGGCTCCTCGACCGACGCAACGCCCGCCTCCTCTCAGACGCAAACCGTCACTCCTGCCCCGGGGATGGTCACCACGGAGCCGACCACCCGCCGCGAAACCGTCGCCGGTACCACGCCGGATGTGACCATCGCGACGCCCGAGCCGGTCGTCACGCCCACGCCGGATCCCACCAAAGACCCGGCCTCTGCGGCTACGGTCGCCCCGGACACCCAGAGCACGCCGACACCGCGCATCACTCCCACCCCCCAGCCGGCCATCACGCCCGTGCCGACCACTCCTACCC
>R18__coassemble_2159_pt1 | contig 13939 bp, 9 predicted proteins | sample R18__metabat2_low_PE_004 | metagenome-assembled genome bin R18
GCGGAGCCCGCTCCCGCTGGTGAGGCGGGTCCCATTGCGGAGCCTGTCCCCGCCGTCGAGGAAGCTCCCGTTGCGGAGCCCGCTCCGGTCGTCGAGGAAGCTCCCGTCGCAGAGCCCGCTCCGGTCGTCGAACCGGACCCCGCCGAAGAACCCGCAGCGGAGTAAATTCCATCCCATATATATCGGACGCCCTCCGGATTTCCGGAGGGCGTTTCTATGCTTCCTATGTTATTACGATTTATTCAACCGGGTCGAAAATGCGGGTGCCGGTTCGTCCGGCAAGACCGTCAAAGGCCTTTTCCAGCTGGGTGATCAGCGCGATGCGGCCGCGGCCGGATTCGGCGAATGCCACCGCCGCCTGTACCTTCGGCAGCATGGAGCCGGGGGCAAAGTGGCCCTCGTCGATATAGCGGCGCGCCTCGGCCGGGGTGATGTCGCCGAGCCATTGCTGGTCCGGCTGACCGAAACGGATGGCGGCCTTTTCCACCGCAGTCAGAATGATGAGCATGTCCGCCTCCAGCTGCTCGGCCAGCCGCTCGGAGGCAAAGTCCTTGTCAATCACGGCGGGCACGCCGCGCAGATGGTATTTGTCGTCCCACACGACGGGGATGCCGCCGCCGCCCGCGGCGATGACGGCGTGCTTGCCGTCGAGCAGAGCGCGGATGGTTTCGATTTCGATGATTTCCACGGGCTTCGGGGAGGCAACCACGTGCCGCCAGCCGCGACCTGCGTCCTCCATCACGTCGATGCCCTTTTCGTTATGAAGCCGCATGGCCTCCGCCTCGGTCATAAAGGCGCCGATGGGCTTGCTGGGGTGCTCAAAGGCGGGGTCGTTCGGATCCACGGACACCTGCGTCAGCACTGTCGCCACATGGACGCCGACGCCGCGACGGTCCAGCTCCTCGCCGATAAGATTTTGCAGGTCATAGCCGATATACCCCTGGCTCATGGCCACGCACATGGAAAGCGGCATGATGTCGCTGCCCGGGTCGCTGCGGTGATAGGCGGCAAAGGCGTTTTGGATCATGCCGACCTGCGGGCCGTTGCCGTGTGTGATGATGACCTCGTTGCCGTCCGCGATCAGATCGGCAATGGCCAGCGCCGTGGTTTTGACGGCGCTCATCTGCTGCTCAAGATTTTTGCCCAGCGCGTTGCCGCCCAGGGCAATGACGATGCGTTTGTTCATCCGATGTGAAACCTCCGAAAGGGGAATAGTAAATCGTACGGTTTTTATGTGTCACAATTATAACAAACCGGAAACGGTGTTTCAAGTACTTCTGTCTTGACAAACGCAAGAATTCATGTATTATTGTATACAGTTATTTGGATACACAATCAAGGAGGTGTACGCATGCTCGAGCTGTCCACCAGAAGCAATCTCCTGGAGGAGAACGATTACCGCTATTCTCTTCAGGATGTGGCGGAGCCGGTTTTGTACCGTGATGTCTACAGCTACGAGGAGGTCCCCAAGGTGGCCTTCAACCACCGCCGCGTGCCCATCGCCATGCCGGAGGAAATCTGGATTACCGATACGTCCTTCCGCGACGGGCAGCAGTCGGTCAACCCCTATACGACAAAGCAGATTGTCGACCTGTTCAAGCTGATGAGCCGCCTCGGCGGCCCCTACGGTTTGATTCGCCAGACGGAGTTTTTCATCTACAGCAAAAGCGAGCGCGAGGCCGTGGAAAAGTGCATGGAGCTCGGCCTGCGCTTTCCGGAAATCACCACCTGGATCCGCGCCTCGCGAGAGGACTTCCGCCTCGTCCGCGACCTCGGCATCCGGGAGACCGGCATTCTCGTCTCCTGCAGCGATTATCACATCTTCAAAAAGCTCAAGATGACCCGCAAACAGGCGATGGAGCACTATCTGGCCACGGTGCGCGATGCCTTCGAGGCCGGCGTCATGCCGCGCTGCCATCTGGAGGATATCACGCGGGCGGATTTCTACGGCTTTGTGGTGCCCTTTGTCAACGAACTGATGAAGCTCTCGCGCGAGGCGGGCATTCCCGTCCGCATCCGCGCCTGCGACACTATGGGCTACGGCGTCCCGTATCCGGAGGTCGCGCTGCCCCGCAGCGTCCCCGGCATCATCTACGGTCTGCAGCACTATTCCGACGTCCGGAGCGAATATCTCGAGTGGCACGGTCACAACGATTTTTACAAGGCCGTATCGAACGCGGCGACGGCGTGGCTCTACGGCGCCTGCGGCGTCAATTGCTCGCTGCTCGGCATTGGGGAGCGGACCGGCAATGTCCCGCTGGAGGCGATGGTGTTTGAGTATGCCTCGCTTCGCGGCTCTCTGGACGGCATGGACCCCACCGCCATCACGGAGATTGCCGATTATTTCCGCCACGAAATCGGCTACAACATCCCGCCTATGACGCCTTTTGTGGGCCGCAGCTTCAATGTGACCCGCGCCGGCATCCACGCCGACGGCATGATGAAGGACGAGGAAATCTATAACATCTTTGACACCGCCCGTCTTCTCAACCGGCCGGCCGGCGTCATGCTGGGCAAAAATTCCGGTCTTGCCGGCATTGCCTACTGGGTGAATCAGAATTACGGTCTGACGGGCCCCCGTCAGGTGACGAAGACCACTCCGGTCGTCATCGCGCTCAAGGCCTGGGTGGACCGGGAATACGAAAGCGGCCGTACGGCCTCGCTTTCCACCGAGGAACTGGAACAGCGTTTGGCGGAGCTGGGCTTTGACCCGCTGACCGCCGGGGAAGGAGAATGATATCATGGCCGACCACAGAACCATATCTATCGCCGACCAGATTTTTGACCAGTTGGAGCGGGACATTCTGTCCGGCCGCTATCAGCGGGGCGAAACCATCAGCGAGCTGCAGCTGTCCCGCGAACTCGGCGTCAGCCGCACCCCCATCCGCGAGGCGGTCCGCCGCCTTGAGCAGGAGCATATTCTCGAGGAAAGCAGCCGCGGTCTGACCGTCGTCGGCATCACGCACGAGGATATTCTCGATATGTACGAAATCCGCGCCCGGCTTGAGGGACTGGCGGCGGAGCGCGCGGCGGCCAACATCACGGCCGAACAGCTGTCCGCCATGGGCGAGCTGCTCGAAATGCAGAAGTACTACATCGACCGCCAGACGGAGACCGGCCGCGATTACTCCGAAAAAATCCGCGAGCAGGATTCCCAGTTCCACGAGGCTCTCTATGAGTCCTGCGGCTCCCGGGCGCTGGCCGACACGCTCCTACCCATTCACAAAAAAACCATGAAATACCGCATGGCCTCCGTCCGCCAGAGCAGCCGCGCGCGGGACTCGCTGGCGGAGCATATGGAAATATACGAGGCGCTGCGCCGCGGGGACGGCGCCGCGGCGGCGGAGCTTGCCTGCCGCCATGTGGAAAAGGCCCGGTCGCGCATCGCGGACATCCGGGGTTGAGGAGGAAAACATCATGCCCTACACACTTGCGCAGAAAATCATTTCCGAGCATCTTCTTTCCGGCACCATGCAGCCGGGGGAGGAAATCGCTCTTCGCATGGACCAGACGCTGACCCAGGACGCCACCGGCACGATGGCGTATCTTGAGCTCGAGGCCATGGGCATCGACCGCGTCCGCACGGAGCTGAGCGTGGCCTATGTCGACCACAACACACTGCAGTCCGGCTTTGAAAACCCGGACGATCACCGATACATTCAGTCCGTGGCGGCCCGCTACGGCGTGCGCTATTCCCGCCCCGGCAACGGCATCTGCCACCAGGTGCATCTCGAACGCTTCGGCGTTCCCGGCAAAACGCTGATCGGCTCCGACAGCCACACCCCCACGGCGGGCGGCCTGGGCATGCTGGCCTTCGGCGCGGGCGGTCTGGACGTGGCGGTGGCCATGGGCGGCGGCGCTTACTGCATCACCATGCCGAAGCTCTACCGCGTGGAACTGACCGGGCGCCTCCGGCCCTTCGTCACGGCCAAGGACGTCAGTCTCGAGATTCTTCGCATACTCTCCGTCAAGGGCGGCGTCGGCGCCATCCTCGAGTGGGGCGGCGAGGGCGTTAAGACGCTGACCGTGCCCGAGCGCGCCACCATCACCAACATGGGCGCGGAGCTCGGCGCCACAACGAGTCTTTTCCCCTCGGACGAAATCACGCTTGATTTTCTCACCCGGCAGGGTCGGGCGGAGGTCTACCGCCCGCTTGCGGCGGACGCGGACGCGGTGTATGACCGCGTGATTGAAATTGACCTGTCCGCGCTCGAGCCGCTTATCGCCTGTCCGCACATGCCGGACCGCGTCGTACCCGTCTGCTCGCTGCAGGGGACTAAGGTGGACCAGGTCTGCGTCGGCTCCTGCACCAACTCCTCGTTGACGGACATGCGCCGCGTGGCGGCCATCTGGGCCGGGCGCACGATTGCTCCCTCGGTCTCCGTCTCGGTGTCGCCGGGCTCCCGCCAGGTGCTGTCCATGCTGTCACAGGACGGCTCTCTGTCCGCGATTCTCGCCTCCGGCGCCCGGCTGCTCGAATGCGCGTGCGGCCCCTGCATCGGCATGGGCTTCAGCCCCAATTCCGGCGGCGTCAGTCTTCGCACCTTCAACCGCAACTTCGAGGGCCGCAGCGGCACGGCCGACGCGAAGGTCTATCTGGTCTCGCCGGAGACGGCGGCGGCCTCCGCCCTCACGGGCGTGATCACGGACCCGCGCACGCTGCCGCCTCTGCCGGAGCTGCCTCTGCCGGAACGGTATCTCGCCGACGACAGCGCCGTGCTGCTGCCGCCGCCCGCGGCGGAGGCGGCGTCGGTCGAGGTGCTGCGCGGACCGAATATCCGCCCCATCCCGGAGGGACGTCCTTTGCCGGACGCGCTCCGTCTGCCCGTGTCGCTGAAGGTGGGGGACGACATCACCACCGACCACATCATGCCCGCCGGGGCTAAGATTCTGCCCTATCGCTCCAACGTGCCAAAGCTGTCGGAATTCTGCTTTGCCGTGTGTGATCCCGCCTTTTCCGAGCGCGCCAAAACTCTTGGCAGCAATGCGGTGGTGGGCGGTCTCAATTACGGCCAGGGCTCCTCCCGTGAGCACGCGGCGCTGGTGCCGCTGTATCTGGGCGTGCGCGCCGTGGTGGCCAAGAGCTTTGCCCGCATCCACGTGGCCAACCTCATCAACGCCGGCATCGTGCCTCTCGTGTTCGAAAACGCGGCGGATTACGACGCGCTGTCGCAGGGCGACGTGCTGGAGCTTTCGGACATTCACGCGGGGCTTTCCTCCGGACGCGTTGTTGCCCGCTGCGGCGAGCGGGAAATCGCTCTGACCGCCCGCTTTACGGACCGCCAGAGGGCCATCCTTCTGGCCGGGGGTCTTCTCAATTACACAAAGGAGAATGCGGTACTATGACACAGGCTATCGACCGGGCCGTAGAGGCCTTTCGTACTCTCCTGACGGAGCAGCTGGCCCGTCAGAACGCCATGGAGCAGGCGCGGCCTGCCAAAAACTTTTCCGCCATGGAGCGGGTGACCATCGGTCTTGTCCCCGGGGACGGCATCGGACCGGAAATTTTCTCGGCGGCCCGCCGCGTGCTCGAAAAGCTGCTCGCGTCGGACATTGCCGCGGGACGCATCGAGCTCAAAGCCATTGAAGGTCTTACAATTGAAAATCGTCAGGCGCTCGGACAGGCGGTTCCCGCGGAGGTTCTCGCGGACATCCGCACCTGCGACGTGCTTCTCAAGGGCCCGACGGAAACGCCCAAGGGCGGCACGCTCGAAAGCGCAAATGTCGCGCTGCGGCGGGAGTTGGATCTGTATGCCAATGTGCGCCCCGTCCGCATCCCGGCGGAGGGCATCGAGTGGGTCTTCTTCCGTGAGAATACGGAGGGGGAGTACGTGCTGGGCAGCCGCGGCGTCGAGCTTGAGGATAAGCTCGCCATGGATTTCAAGGTCACGACCCACGCCGGCACCCGCCGGATTGCCCGGGCGGCCTTCGAATACGCCGTCGCGAACGGCAAAACCGAGCTTGCCATCGTCACCAAGGCGAACATCATGAAAAAAACAGACGGTCTTTTCTCCCGTCTGTGCCACGAGGTGGCGGCGGACTACCCCTCTGTCAACGCCACGGATTGGTACATCGACATCATGACGGCCAATCTCGTCAACGAGAAAACCCGCGGCCGGTTCCAAGTTTTCCTGCTGCCGAACCTTTACGGCGATATCATCACCGACGAGGCGGCGCAGCTGCAGGGCGGCGTCGGCACGGCGGGCTCGGCCAATTTGGGCGACCACTACGCGATGTTCGAGGCCATCCACGGCTCCGCGCCCCGCATGCTGGCGGAGGGCCGCGGCGCCTACGCAAACCCCCTCAGCATTCTGACGGCGGCGGAGATGCTTCTGCGCCACATTGCCCGGCCGGAGGCGGCGGACCGGCTCGCCTCGGCGCTCCGCCGCGCGGCGGAGGACCCCGCGGCTCCGGTTATCACCGGCTATTCCGACGGCGCGACCTGCGCGGACTTTGCCGACTGGCTTCTGTCCGTTCTGTAAGACACCCACAACATAAAACCAGCCCTCCCTTTTCCCTCGTACGGAAAGGGGAGAGCTGTGTTTTTTTATGTATCATTATTTTTCCGCCGGCTCAAATCCGAAGCGGTCGATGAATTCCTCCTCGGTCAAAATGGGGATGCCGAGCTCGGCGGCTTTTTTGTTTTTGGCGGAGAGGGAGGCGCTGTCGTTGTTCACCAGATAATCGGTCTTTCCGGACACGCTGCCGGCCACATGACCGCCCTGCGCCCCGACATAGCGCTTGAAGTCGTCCCGGTTGCGGAAAACGTGTACGTCTCCCGTGATGACAAAGGTCAGCCCCTCGCACCGGCCGTGCGAGACCTCCTTCGGCGGTACGTCCTCGATGTCGAGCAGCGCAAGGAGCTTTGCGAACACAGCCCGTTCGTCCGGGTCTGCGTACCACGCCGCGATGGAACCCGAGCGCTCTGCGCCGACCCCGTCGATGTCCTCAAAGCCCTCCTGTCCTTCCAGCCGTTCCAGAAAGCCCTTCCATCCCAGCGCGTCGATAATGCGGCGGGCGTTGTCCGTCCCGATGCGGGGGATGGACAGCGCGTTGAGCAGCGCCGCCGGGTGGCAGTGTCGGCTTTTTTCCAGTGCGAGCGCCAGATTGTCGGCGGATTTTTCGCCGTAGCCGTCCATGGCGCAGATTTCCTCCCGGTGCGTGGGCAGTGACCATAAATCCGCGTAATCCCGGACAAATCCCGCCCGGACAAAATCGCGCAGCGTCTCGATGCTGATGCCGTCGATGTCCAGCCCGCTCCGTCCCGCGAAGCGGACCAGCTTCATCAGATTCTTGGCGGGACAGCGCCCGTCGGTGCAGCGCAGTGTTTTGGTGCCGCCGGCGCTTTCGAACACTGCGGCCGGTCCGCCGCACACGGGGCAGCGGTCCGGGATGGTAAAGCGCCCTTCGGCCCGGCTGACAGCCACGCACTTGGGGATGATTTTGTTGGCCTTGATGATGCGAAGCTCGGTTTTTCCGTTCTCGCCGATGCCCAGACGCTCCAGCTCGCTGATGTTGCACAGACTCGCGCGGCTGACGGTGGTGCCCTCCAGGCGGACGGGAGCGAACACCGCCACCGGTGTGATGGTGGAGGCGGCGCAGCTCCATTCGATGTGGTCGAGTATGCTCACGGCCTCCTCGTCCTGCCACTTGAAGGCAAGGCCCGCTCTTGTGGCATGGTGGCCGGTCACGCTGCCGCCCGCGGCATACGCCGTGTCGTCATAGCTGATGACCAGTCCGTCCACCGGGACGGGCATGCGCCCCTGTTCCACGTTCTCGGTCCAGCGGGCGATGACGGCCGGCAGCCCCGCCGCGTTCGTGCGCTCGCGCTCCACAGTCCAAAAGCCCATCGCGTCCAGCCAATCCATCCGCTCGCCCCACGAGACGATGTCGTCGTCCATATACACCAGTGTGAACGCCCGCAGCGACAGATGACGCTCCCGGACTTTGTCCAGATTTTTTTCATCCAGCGCCAGCGTGCCGGAGGCGAGATTGCGGGGGTTGGCAAAGGGCTCGTCGTCCAGCGACTGGTTGATGGCCTCGAAATCGGGGTAGGTGATGACGGCCTCGCCCCGCACGACCAGATGGCCCTTATAATCGATTTGAGCGGGGATGCCCTCGATGGCGGGCGCCATGTAGGTGATGTTGCTGCCGACGGCGCCGTTGCCCCGGGTCAGCAGACGGGTAAGCGTCCCGTTATCATAGGTGGCGACCAGCGTCAGCCCGTCCAGCTTCCAGCTCAGCCATACATCTCGCTCGCCGGCCCAGCGCTGCAGCTCGCCGATCTGCTTGGTCTTTGCCAGACTCAGCGCGGGAAACTCGTGGGCTTCTTTTTTTTCGCTGCCGCCCTCCTCGGAGTCGCTGACCGTGCGGACGGGACTATCCGGCAGATAAAAGCCGGTTTCCTCCTCAAGCCGGGACAGCTCGTCAAACCCGGCGTCCCACTCAAAGTTGGTCATCGTCTCCTCACGCCCGCCGTAATAGGCCTGCGAGGCCCGGTTCAAGGCCTCGGTCAGCTCCCGGATGCGCTGAATCTTTTCCTCCATGGCAAACCGCCTCCCACTGTTTCTTTGTTTCCGTCATTATATCATAAACAGCCCCGACTGAAAACTCATTTGTTCCTCCAATTGTTTGTTCTTCCAACAGTTGAACTTTACAAAATTGAGTCAATCTGGTAAAATTACGCAAAAGGAGAGCGGTTTTATGAGCAATACGGCGAATTGTCAGAAAATCAAGCTCCTGAAGATCATGGAGCTTTTAATCCACGAGTCGGACGAGAATCACCCATTGACCACCTCGGCGCTGTGCAAGCGGCTGCGCGCCATGGGCATCAGCTGCGACCGCCGCACGTTATATAAGGACATCGCCCTCATGCAGGAGGCTGGCTACAACGTCCACGTGGCCTGGGTCCGGCACGAAAAGGCGTACTATTCTGACTTCGGCGGTTTTTCGGAGGCGGAGCTTCGCATCCTGCTCGACGCGGTCCAGGCGGCGGTGTTCATCTCGCCCCACCGCTCCCGTCAGCTGACGGACAAACTCATGCTGATGACCGATCCCGAGAGCGCCGAGCACCTGCGCGAAAATCCCGTCGTCTTCAACACCCGCAAGCATTCCAACGAATCCGTCTGCGACAGTGTGGAGCTTATCGAGCAGGCCATCCGTCTCAAGCGCCGGATTTCCTTTCTCTATTTTGACCTTGACCCCGATGCCCGGCGCCGCTATCGCCGCGGCAAGCGCCGCTACGTGGCGGAGCCTCTCAGTCTGATTTATCACGAGGACCGCTATTATCTTCTCTGCTACAGCGCGCGCCACCTCGACCGGCGCTCCACCTATCGCGTGGACCGAATGGATTCCGTCCGTGTGGAGTCCGCCCCGGTCAGCGAGCTTGTCGCCTCCCTCGAACCGGACGCCGATTTGTATACGGAGCAGTCCTTCCGCATGTTCGGCGGTCGTCTGCGCAGCGTCACGCTCGACTTTGACCCCGACATTCTCAACGCCGTCTTCGACAAGTTCGGTGAGGCTCAGGGCATTGTCCGGCGCAAGGACGGGCGTCTGTCCACCACGGCCCGCGTGCGCGTCAGCCCCACCTTTTTCGGCTGGGTCTTCGGCTTTGGCGGCAAGATGACCATTCGCTCGCCCCAGGGTGTCGTGAACGAATTCCAACAGCTGCTTTCGTCCTTCGACAAACAGGCCGAATGATTTCCCTCTTTTTTTGAGAATATGCCTCTCTTGCGTGGAGTGCGTCATGGATGCTATAATGCATGACACAATCTCGCGGGAGGGGCTTTGTTTTTTATGGAAATTCTTCGTTCCCGTCAAAATGAAAAAATTCGCAGACTCCTTCAGCTTTCGACGGACCCCGAGGCCCGCCGGGCGGCGGGGGAGTATCTCTGCGCCGGACACAAGCTGCTGCAGGAGGCTGTTGCCTCCGGCGCAGAGGTGACGCAGGTGCTCTGGACCGAGCCGGTGGGGTCGCTGCCGTGTCTGCTTGCCTCGGCGGAGCTTGTCGGCTATGTTTCCCCGCTCAAGACGAACGCCGGTCCGGTTTTCACGGTCCGCATGCCCTCCTGGACGCTGTCGGCGGATGCCCGCCGCGTCGTGATTCTGGAAAATCTCCAGGATCCCGGCAACGTCGGCACGGTCATGCGCACGGCGGAGGCCTTTGGGATGGACGCGGTGCTGCTGGTCGGCGCCTGCGCCGATCCTTTTGGGCCCAAGACGGTCCGCGCCACGATGGGCGCGGTGTTTCGTCTGCCGGTGCTGCGGGCGGAGTCATCCGCGCTGCGCGAGGCTCTGCCGGGGTTTTCGATCTACGGGGCGGCGCTGGCGGAGGATACCCGCGATATCCGTTCGCTTGGCGGCGAACGCGTGGCGGTGGCGGTCGGCAACGAGGGCAGCGGTCTGACGCCGGCGCTTTTGTCCGTCTGCGACGCCGCGGTCAAAATTCCCATGCCGGGCCGGGCGGAATCGCTCAACGCCGCGGTCGCGGCCTCCATCGCGATGTGGGAGATGGTTCGATGACACAGGATATCCTTTATGCTATTTGGCTTGCCTCCTGCGCGGGGGTACGGGCGCGTTCGGCGTGCCTGGCCGTGGACGCGCTCGGCTCGCCCCGGGCGGTGTACGAAGCGGACTATCCCGCGCTGCGCGCCGTGCCCGGTCTGCGCGAGCCCGCGATACGCAAACTTCTTGATAACCGCTCGCCGGACGAGGCCTCGCGCATTGCCGATGCCTGCGCGGCGGGGGACATCCGCGTGCTGCCGTATGATGACCCCGAGTATCCCGCGCGCCTTCGCGAGCTGGCGGACCGGCCCACGGTGCTGTATCTGCGCGGCTCGCTTCCGCCGATGGACGAGCGCTGCGCCATCGGGGTGGTCGGCACGCGCCGGGCCTCGCCCTACGGCATCCGGAAGGCGGAGCGGCTCGGCGGGGAACTGCCCCGGGGCGGGGCGCTCGTGGTGTCGGGGCTTGCAGCGGGGGTCGACACGGCGGCCATGCGGGCGGCGCTCCGGGCGGGCGGCCCGACGGTGGGCGTGCTCGGCACGGCGATTGACCGCGTCTTTCCGCGGGAGAACACCTCTCTCTTTGCCCAAGTGCGGGAAAACGGCGCGCTCGTCAGCGAATACGCCCCCGGACAGCAGACCTTTTCCTCCTGCTTTCCGGAGCGAAACCGCATCATTTCCGGTTTGTCGGTCGGCGTGCTGGTGGTGGAGGCCCCCCTGCGTTCCGGCGCATTGATTACGGCGCGGCACGCGCTGGAGCAAAACCGGGATGTCTTTGCCGTGGCGGCCAATGCCGACGCGGCCGCCTGTGCCGGCGGTCTTGCCCTGCTCAAGGAGGGCGCCGCTCTCGTGACGGAGGCGAAGGACATCCTGTCGGCGTATGAGGGACGCTTTTCCCTTTCTGCCCCCACAGCGCCGGATACACATATTAAAAAAGAGATTGACAAGGATAAACACTTCGCTTATATTGACATGGTGAAAAATCTGCCCTCTCTGTCCGAGGAGCAGCTTCTGGTCATTTCTGCCATGGATCGTCCTGCCATGACAACGGACGAAATCGTCGCCGCCTGTTCTCTGCAGGCGCAGACGGTTATGTCGGCGCTGACCATGCTGCAGATTCGCGGCTTTGTAATCCGCTCGGAGGGCGGCCGCTTTTCTCTCAATACCTGAGCGCATTCGTTTTCTTTTGACAAAGGAGTATACATCGCATGGCTAAGGCAAAAACCAATCTTGTCATCGTCGAGTCCCCGGCCAAGGCCCGCACGATTGAAAAATACCTCGGCTCCGACTACAAGGTCAAGGCCTCTATGGGCCATCTTCGCGACCTGCCCAAGAATACCATGGGCATCGACCTTGACAACGGCTTCCGCCCGGACTATATCCCCGTCAAGGGCCGGGAGGACATCATTGAGGACCTTCGCAAGGCGGCCGCGAGCGCACCGGTCGTCTATCTCGCGACCGACCCGGACCGCGAGGGAGAGGCCATCAGCTGGCACCTGAAGGAACTGCTGGATCTGCCGGATGACAAGGCGCGCCGCGTCACCTTCAACGAAATCACCAAAAAAGTCGTCACGGAGAGCATTCAGTCTCCCCGTGACCTCGACATGGATCTGGTCAACGCTCAGCAGGCCCGCCGTCTTCTTGACCGCATCGTGGGCTACAAGCTCTCGCCGCTGCTGTGGCGCAAGGTGCGCAAGGGACTGTCGGCCGGCCGTGTCCAGTCCGTTGCGACCCGCATGGTCCTCGACCGCGAAAACGAAATCCGCGCCTTCGTGCCGGAGGAATACTGGTATCTTCACGCTCTGCTGAAGACCGCGAACGACGAGCCCTTCCGCGCCACCTTCTACGGCCATTACGACGGCAAGGTGGAGCTTCCCGATGAGCAGACGGTCAAGACCATTGTCGACGCCGTGCGCGAGGGCGAGTTCGTTGTGGCCCACGTGCGCCACGGCACCAAGCAGCGCAGCCCCTCGCCCCCCTTCATCACCTCCACCCTGCAGCAGGAGGCGTCCCGCCGTCTCGGCATGACGCCGCGGCGCACCATGTCTGTCGCGCAGCAGCTGTATGAGGGCGTGGACATCGTCGGCCAGGGGACCATCGGTCTGATTACCTATATGCGTACCGACTCTCTGCGCATTTCCGACGAGGCGCTGGCCGCCGCCGGGGAGTTTATCCGCAACCACTACGGCGAAAAATTCTATCCCGGCAGGCCCCGCACCTTCAAGACCGACTCCAACGCCCAGGACGCGCACGAGGCCATCCGCCCCAGCATTCCGTCCCTGACGCCCGAGGAAGTGCGCTCCTCCCTCACCGGGGAGCAGTACCGTCTGTACCGTCTCATCTGGGGCCGCTTCATCGCCTCTCAGATGGCGAACGCCGTCTATGACAACGTCTCGGTGGATATCGAGTCGGCGGGCTATCTCTTCCGCGCCTCTCACTCCAAGATCAGCTTCCCCGGCTGTACCGCTGTGTACGAGGACAACCGCGAGGAGGACGAGGAAACCGCCAAAAAGCCTCTGCCCGACCTGCAGGAGGGCGAGCGCGTCATCCTCTCGGATCTCGATACCGAACAGAACTTTACCACGCCCCCCAGCCGCTACACCGAGGCCACGCTCATCCGCGCCATGGAGGAAAAGGGCATCGGCCGCCCCAGTACCTACGCCCCGACCATCTCCACCATCACGGCGCGCGAATATGTGGTCAAGGAGGGCAAATATCTGCGCACGACCCCGCTCGGCGAGGTGGTCACCACCCTCATGCTCGAGCAGTTCCCCGATATCGTGGACATTCGCTTCACGGCCCGGATGGAGTCCTCTCTGGACGGCGTGGAGGACGGCGCGACCGACTGGCACGCCGTGCTGGACGATTTTTATACCGGCTTTTCCTCCTCTCTTGAGCAGGCGGAAAAAAATCTCGAGGGCATCCATCTGAAGGTCCCGGACGAGATCTCGGCCGAAATCTGCCCGCAGTGCGGCAAAAATCTGGTCGTCAAATCCGGCCGCTTCGGCCGGTTCCTGGCCTGTCCCGGGTATCCGGAGTGCAGCTTTACCATGCCGCTCGTGATCGAGATGCCGGGCAAGTGCCCCCACTGCGGCGCCCGCATGCTCAAGCGCACCAGCCGCAAGGGCTATCCGTATTATGCCTGCGAGCGGCGGGAGGAATGCGGTTTTATGACCTGGGACGTGCCGGTCAAGGACATCTGCCCGGACTGTGGCAAATCCATGTTCAAGCTCTCCGGCAAGGGACAGCGCAAGCCCTTCTGCGTGAACGAGGCCTGCCCCGCCTTCGTGCCGGAGGACAAGCGCGGCTATCGCCGCCGCAAGCCGGCGGAGGGCGAGGCGGCGTCCCCGGACGCGTCATCCGCGGCTTCGGACGACGCGACGCCCGCGACGGCCGAAAAATCCGCCTCCGCGAAAAAATCCACCGCGGCGAAAAAG
>R18__coassemble_2175_pt1 | contig 13734 bp, 15 predicted proteins | sample R18__metabat2_low_PE_004 | metagenome-assembled genome bin R18
CCCACGCTGGATCTGGTTCCCGCGGGCCATGTGCCCCCCAACCCGACGGAGCTTCTGGCCTCCCCGGCGATGGAGCGTCTGCTCGAGGCGCTCAGTCACTCGTATGATTACATTCTGCTCGACTCTCCGCCGGTCAACGTCGTGACGGACGCGCTGGTTTTGTCGGAGTGGGTCAACGGCTATGTGCTCGTGGTCCGCGCCGACCGCACCGACCGCGGCGAGATTTCCGAGGCGCTGACCCGGCTGGAGCTGGTCAACGCCCACGTGTTTGGCTTCCTTTTGAACGGCTTCGACCCCAAGAGCACCGGCGGCTACGGCAAGTATGGCAAATACGGCCGCTACGGCCGGTACGGACGCTACGGGCGTTACGGCTACGGCAAGTACGGCTACGGGCGTTACGGTTACGGCAAATACGGCTACGGCTACGGCCAGCCTCCCGCGCCGCCGCAGGCGCTCCCCAAACAGGACGGCGCCGACCATGTGGATTGATTTTCACGCGCACATTCTGCCCGGGATGGACCACGGCTGCCGCGACGCCGCCATGGCCTCCGCGCAGCTGGCGCTGGCCGCCTCGGCCGGGGTGGATGTCCTTGTTGCCACCCCGCACTTTTACCCTCACCGCCACCGGGCGGACTCCTTTGCCCGGCATCGCCGCTTTGCGGCGGAGGAGCTGGCCTGCGTCCGCGCGGAGGGCCAGCCGCGGGTCCTCTGCGGGGCGGAGGTGCTGGTTTCCCCGGGGCTTGACCGCATGGAGGGGCTTTCCGCTCTGTGCGTCGAGGGCACGCGCGTGCTGCTGCTCGAGCTGCCCTTCAACGGTCTTAACGAGGACATCTGGCAGACCGTGTGCCGCATTCGCGACCTGGGTTTTCACCCGCTTCTGGCCCACATCGACCGCTACGACCGCGCGGCGGCCCTCCGGGCGCTGGAGCTCGGTCTGGACGTCCAGCTCAACGCCGCCGCTCTGTCCTCCCCGCTTGGACGCAATCGGCGTCTTCGCCGGTGGGAGGGACTGCATGTCTGCGCTCTCGGCAGCGACATCCACGGCGCGGACGGGCGGGCCTATCGCGCCTTCAGCCGGGCCTGCCACGCGCTCGGACCGGACAGCGCCGCCGTCATGGACCGCGCCGAGCACCTTCTCACCCTGTCACCGATACAATAGAGATAAAAACCATTTTCATATTCATTTCAGGAGGTATCTATCCATGAAAAAGCTTCTTTCCCTGCTTCTGGCCTTCCTTATGGTGGCCGCGATGGCCGTGCCGGCCTCCGCCGAGGCGCAGACGGTCAACCCGGTCAGCGGTCAGACCATCGCCGACTTCGCCGACGCCGCCAAGGTCGCTTCCTGGGCCCGGGACGGCATGAACACCGTCGTCGCCTACGGCATCATGTGCGGCAGTGACGGCAACCTCAACCCCAAAAGCAACATTCTGCGCGTGGAGGTCGCCACGATGCTCGTCCGCTTCCTCGCCTGCCACACGGACGCCGTCGACCTGTCCGAGTTTGTCGATGGCAGCACGGCCACCGGCTGGATGGCCGACCCCGTCAAGCGCGCGGTCGGCAGCGACATCTTCTACGGCCGTACGGACGGCACGCTGGATCTGAAAACCGCCGCCACCCGCGAGGAGGCCTTCGCGATGCTCTACCGCGTCTGCGGTCTGTCCGGCCGCGGCAGCACCAATTCCACCGCCCTCGAGGCCGCCGTGGAGGACTTTGACGACATCTCCGACTGGGCGAAGGACGCGGTTGTCACGCTCTATAACGCCGGCATCATCTCCGGCAGCAGCGACGGCGGCAAGCTCTACATCGCCCCCCAGCGTCCCATCACCCGTCAGGAATTCGCTGTCATTCTGGCCCGTCTGATCAACCTCGGCACCGACGCGAGCTACTACACCATCACCGTCAACATCGAAAACACCGACGGCGACTACGTCTACAACTGCACCACCAGCACCTCGCTCATCGGCGACTCCAAGTTCTTCCCCGAATTTGTCGCGCTCGTCAACGAAAAGTATGAGGATCTGCGCGAGACCTACCACGACAGCGCGGCCCAGGCGATCATGGACGCCATGATCGCCGCGAACAACGCCTATCAGGGCGGCGATGCCTCCGGCAAGACCACTTGGGACACGCTGGCCAACGAGCAAAAGCCCAACGTCACCGGCATCGAGGACTTCATGATTGTCAACGGCGACGTTTCCCTCAAGTATGACTATGTCCGCAGTCTGGACATCCGTCTGTTCAACCTCATCGGCACCCGCACCCTGACCTGCGTGGTGGGCCCGAACACCTACACCGTAAAGCTGGAGGTCTACCCCAACCCCTTCGCCATCAGCTAAGGCAACCCCCGTCTTCTCCGCCCCGGAGCCGACCCACTGTCGGCTCCGGGGCTTTTTTATCCCGAATGCCGACCCGCCTCGGTTACAATTGAATGAAAAAATGTGAGAAATGCTTGGCAATCGTGGATACTTATGTTACAATTTCCATGAGCAAATTTTTTGAGAAGGGAGAAACTCTATGAAAAGACTTCTTATCGTCCTTCTGACGCTTGCCGTCCTGGTCTGCCCCGTGCTCGCCGCCTCCGGCGAGGCCGGTGTCGCGGACGACGGCCCGGCGGCCAGTTGGAACCTCGCCATCGGCAACTGCGCCATCAGCGAGCAGGGCACGTATTACGTCACCGGTACATCGACCCAGTACGGCATCTCGATTACCGCCGACGGCTACGTCACCCTCGTCCTGACCGGCAATGTCGAGGCCAAGTATATCGACTGCGGCAGCGCCACGGTCTATATCTTCTTCGGCGATGGCACGGACAACCTCACGGTCGGTGACTCCGTCTTCCACGGCAGCACCGTCCTGACCGGCGTTCTGGGCACGGCCCCCGCCGCCGCTGCTGCCGAGCCTGCGGCCGCCGCCTCCGGCGAACCTGCCGCCGCGGCCCAGCCCGCTGCCTCCGGCGAACCCGCCGCCGCTGCGGAATCCGCCGCGTCCGGTGAGCCCGCGGCTGCCGCGTCCGGCGAGCCTGCCGCGACCGAGCCCGCCGCCTCCGGCGAGACCGCCTCTTCCGCGGAGCCCGCGGCGGAGGAAGCTGCCGAGGAACCGGCCGGTGACGCCGTCGGCGCCAACATCACCGACTCCGGCTGGTCCACCATCGAGCTCGTCTGCGTGATCGTTCTTGTTGTCGAATGCGTCGTCCTGATGCTCTCCTTCGGCAAGAAGAAGAACGGCTCCGTCTGACCCGCCCCGTCTGAAAGGAGGATTTCACCATGTTGAAAAACAAGAAATTCCGGTTTTACGCCATCTCCTTCTGCATTCTCGGCATCATCTACATGTTCATGTATTCCGGTCTGCAGAACGACCAGATCAACATCATCCAGTCCTATTCCGGCTGGGAGAACACCGCGACCCAGCTGCCGATGACCATCGGCAACTTCGTCTGCATCGCGCTGACCTTCCTCTACGGCACCTTCTACATGAAGTTCGGCGTCCGCAAGACGCTCATCCCCTGCATCATGCTCTCCGCTCTCGGCTGCATCGGCATCGTTGCCGCCGACGGCCAGTTCGTCAACAACGGCGAGGGCAGCTACTGGCTGTTCTTCGTCTCGCTGTTCGTCATCCGCTGCACCTGCATGTGCTTCCAGATGGGCGGCTTCATGCTGTGCGCCAACTGGTTCATCCGCTACCGCGGCCAGGTCATGGGCATCATCACCCTGGGCAGCCCGCTGTTCTCCGTGGTCGGCACCTCCGTCATGACGAACCTCATCGACACCAAGTTCGGCTCCGACTACCGTCTGTTCTACATCGGCATCGCCGTGGTGCTGGCGCTCATCGCCCTGCTGACCCGCGCGCTGCTGCGTGACACGCCGGAAGAGGTCGGTCTGTATCCCGACGGCGCCGATCACGCCCCCCTGTCCGAGGCCGGCGAGGAGGAGGACGAGGTCCACCTCACCGTCAAGCAGGTTCTGTCCGAAAAGCGCGCGTGGCTGCTCATCGTCAGCTTCGGCGCCTTCCAGTTCATCATCAACGCCTGCATGGGCTCCATGGCCGTGCGCTTCATGTTCCTCGACGCCGACTGGCTGGCGGCGGGCGGCATGGCGGCCCCGACGGTCTGGCTGGCGGCCACGAAGTGGCTGGCGGTCGGCGCCATCTGCGGCATTGCGACAAGCTATCTGTTCGGTCTGCTGGACGACAAGATCGGTTCCGTCAAGACCAGCTTCATCCTCGGCATTACCGAGCTCATCCCCGTCATCGCGCTGTGGGCGATGCCCATGGGCGGCAGCGTGGGTCTCGAGATTCTGTGGGGCTTCGGCGTTGCCTGCATGACGGGCGGCGTGCCCACCATGCACCCGTGCATCACGGCCTCCATGTATGGCCGCCGCGAGTATCAGTCCGCCAACCGCGTCATCATGACCATTCAGCTGATCCCCTCTGCGGTCGCCGCCATGATGATGACCGCCCTGATTCAGGCCGGCAAGGCGAACCTCGCCTACCTCATCCTTCTCATCGTTATCATCATCGGCCTGATTGCCACGGTCATGATGCGCAACATCAAGGCTGCCGACGCCGCCGACCGCGACTTCGCTGCCCAGGCAGAATAAGGAGACTTTATGGGACTGTTTAACAAAAAGAAGGCGGCCGAGCCCGCCCCCGTTGTCGAAGAAATTTCCGCTCCCGTCGAGGAAGCGACGGTCGAGGCTCCGGTCGAGGAAGCCCCCGCCGAGGACGTCGTCGTCGAAATCGTCGAGGAGGCCCCCGTCGAGGAAGCCGCCGCGGAAGAGGCTCCCGCGGAAGAAGCCGCTGCTGAGGAGGCCCCCGTCGAGGAGGCTCCTGCCGAAGAAGCCGCTCCCGCCGAGGAGCCGGAAATCACCGCCAAGGAAGTCGGCGATGTCTTCCAGACCCGCATGAAATATCACGCCGGCTACGACCGCTACAAAAAGTGGCCGAACGGCGGTCTGACCATCCACGCCGGCATCGGCTGGTTCCATCCCTTTGGCCCCAGCGAATATTACGGCATGGCCTGCCCGCCCGACTGCATGGCGGAGGAAGCCAAGCTCTTCCCCCTCGATGAGTTCTTCACCGAGGACTGGATGAAAAACTTCGAGACCGACCTGTTCTGCATCTATCGCATGGAAGACGGTGACATCTACGCCTGGGACGGCATCTTTGCCGTGCGCGGTCTGGATGCCGGCAAGTGCATCGGCTACAACTCCGAGTACACCCGTCAGGATGTCCTGGTCAACGTCATCGTCGGCGGCACCGGCCGCTACGAGGGCGCCCGCGGCCTCATGATCGGCACCGCCGAGGGCGGCGGCGAGACCAAGGTCGTCGGCCAGATGCCCGACGGCAGCGACCTGGAGCTGCCCGCCACCATCATGAAGGACCTTTCCGGCTACATCCGCATCCCGCCCAAGGCCGAGTAATTCCACACAAAAACCGGGGGCCGGCCGGCTGGTCGGCCCCGTCTTTACGAATTTCGAGGAGGAACGATTCATTATGAAACATCTTGAGTGCGATATCTGCGTCGTCGGCGGCGGCCTTTCCGGCATGACCGCGGCCACGCAGGCTGCCGAGCGCGGCGCGTCCGTCGTCTGCTTCGAAAAGAGCGGCACGACCGGCGGCGCTGCCAACATGGGCATGGCGTTCTTCGCCGTGGAATCCAAGTACCAGCGTGACCAGATGTACGAGTGGAGCAAGGACGACGCCTTCCGCTTCATGATGGAGTACAACCACTGGAAGGCCGACGCCCAGACCGTCCGCCGCTGGTTCAACTTCTCCGCCTCCACGGTGGAATGGGTGGAGAACTTCGGCGTGGAGTTCCTTGGCGTGTACAAGTATTTCTGCGACAGCCACTGCACCCAGCACATGATCAAGCTCCCCGGCGCCACCAAGCCGGCCGAGCGTCAGGCCAGCCACATGGTCAAGCTGATGACCGACTACGCCACCAGCCTCGGCGTGGACTTCCACTTCAACACCCCCGTCAAGCGCCTGATTCAGGGCGACAAGGGCCAGATTCTCGGCGTCGTGGCGCAGGATGCCTCCGGCGAGGAAATCCAGTGCGACTGCTCCGCGGTCATCATCGGCACCGGCGGCATCGGCAACAACGTGGAGATGATCAAGGACTACCTCGGCTTTGTCTGGGGCAAGGACATGTTCACCTTCCGCATCCCCGGTCTCGACGGCGACGGCATCAACATGGCCTGGAAGGCCGGCGGCGCCCACGGCGACATCTCCATGGAGGTCACCTACAACACCCCCGGCACCACCGACGTGTTCAAGACCCTGTCCGAGGTCATGCGCCAGCCCTCCACCATTATGGTCAACATCCACGGTGAGCGTATCATCAACGAGCAGATCATGAACAACACCACCTTCACCGGCAACGCCATCAAGGCCCAGACCGGTCACCGCGCCTTCTCCATCATCGGCCAGGACGGCATTGATTACATGAAGCAGCACGGTCTGGATTACATCACCTACCACCACGCCGTCAAGACGCTGGACAAGTGGGATTACGAGCGCGAGCTGTTCTTCAGCGGCGCCAAGAGCGCGGCCGAAAACAGCGTGTTCGAGGGCGTCATTGACGTCAAGTACGACGACGAGAACGAGCCTCAGGAGCAGAACTTCTACGAGTGCGACAGTCTCGAAGAGGTCTGCCGCGTCACCGGCATCAACTTCCAGACGCTCTCCGCCACCATCGCCCGCTACAACTCCTTCGCCGGCGGCTATGACGAGGACTTCTGCAAGCCGGCCAAGTGGCTGCGTCCCATCACGGGCAGCAAGTTCTATGTCGCCCGTCACTTCCCCTCCGGCTACGGCTCTCTGGGCGGCATCAAGGTCAACCACAACATGGCCGTCCTCAAGGAAGGCACCGAGGAGCCCATCCCCGGTCTGTACGCCTGCGGCACCGACACGGCCAACGTGGTCTTCGGCGGCGAGTACTGCTTCTACAACCCCGGCTCCACGATGAGCTGGGCCCTCAACTCCGGCCGTATGGCCGCCATCGAAGCCGACAAGTACACCCAGTCCGACGACTTCGTGGAGTAATCCCAACCCAATACACACAAAAACAGGCACCCGCGAGGGTGCCTGTTTTTTGTGTTGGATGAAAAGCGGTTTATTCTTCGGTATCGGCGGCGCAGATGAGGCCGTAGCCGCCGTTTTTGCGGCGGTAGACCACCGCGAAGGAACCGTTGTCCTCCTCGTTGAGGAACGCATAGAACTCGTGCTCGAGCAGATTCATCTGCAAAATGGCCTCCTCCGGACGCATCGGCTTCATGGAGAAGCGCTTCTCGCGCACGATGCGGAATTCCGGCTCTTCCTCTTCGTCGCCGGGGGCAGCGGGGACGGCGGTGCGCTCAAAGGCGTTTTCGCGAAGGCGTTTTTCCAGACGGGTCTTGTTCTTGCGGATCTGGCGCTCGATGGAGGCGACGGCCGAATCGATGGACGCGTACATATCCCCGGTGGACTCGCTGACGCGATAGAACATGCCGTTGTTGCGCAGCGTGACCTCGGCAATATAGCGGCCGCGCTCCACGCTCATGGTGACGAAGGCGTCACTGTCGGAGCGGAAAAGACGGTCGATTTTGCCGATTTTCTTTTCGGCATAGGCCCGCAGGTCATCGGAGATATCCAGCTTCTTGCCTGTAAATGTGAATGTCATGGTAGTACCTCCCTTCGGTGCTTTCAGTATACCATACAACGCTCCCGCTTGCAAGCGGGAGCGTCGGCTTCCGGTCATGGTGTTTCCGCATAAAAAAACAGACGGCGCAAGGCCGTCTGTTTTGGATGGAAAAGGGGATTACTCCGCCTCGGTGGTCTCGGTGGCGTCGGGAACGGTCTCGGGAGTGCCCTGGCCCTCGGCCAGATCCCAGGGGTTGACGGTGGGAACACCGCCGTTGGCCACGAAGGTGGCCTCGTCATCCACGCCCCACATGTTCACGAACATGTCGGTCATGCCGTCGTTCATGATGTCATAGTAGGAGGAGCCGAGCTTGTTGTCGCTGTCGGAGGTGCCCATGGCGTAGTAGGCGCAGTCGAGCATGTACTGCTTCCAGCCGTCGGTATCGGCGGAGTAGGTCTCGGGAGCGTCGGCCGTGGGGATGACCTCGTTGACGGACAGATCCAGGAAGTTGCCGGCCTGGGCGCCGCCCATCTCACCGGAAGCGCCGTCGCCCATCTCGCCGGAAGCGCCGTCAGCCATCTCGCCGGAAGCGCCGGCCGCCTCTTCGGCCGGAGCGGCCTCGGCAGCGGGGGCAGCCTCAGCGGCAGGAGCGGTCTCCTCAACAACGGCGGTCTCGGCGGCCTCATCGGAGCCGCAGGCGCAAAGAGCCATGACCATCATCACGGCAAGCAGCAGTGCAAGAAACTTTTTCATGATTTCCAATTCTCCTTATTAAACTCTGTTTTCACAGGCGGAAGGGATTATAGTACAAGCCCCGCGGTTTTGTCAAGAGGGACTTTCGTCAATGCGAGCGCTCCCGACGGCGCTGCGGCGCGCAAAAAAACAGACCGGCATAAAACCGGTCCGTTTAACAGGGACATGCTCGGAATTACTCCTCGACTTCGCCGGAGGGCTCGCCGCTGGAGGCGCCGGCATTGGGATCGCCCATGCTCATGTTGCTGGCATCGGCGGCGGGGCAGCCCGCGGCTTCCCACTCGGCATAGGTCAGAATGACGCTGTTTTCGTACATCGGGGTCAGATAGGTGCAGGCCTCGACCTCTTCGACGCTGGCGCAGGCCGCAATGGCATCGGCCGCGGCGGCCTTCTCGTCATCGGTGGGAGCGCCGGCAGCGGCGTACTCGCTGACATAGGCCTTGTAGCCGTCAAGCGTGGCGCCCTCGGCAGCGGACTCCGCGGCGGGCTCCGCCTCGGCAGCGGGCTCGGCAGCGACAACAGGAGCTTCCTCCACGGGAGCCTCGGCGGCTTCCTCGGAGCCGCAGGCGCACAGGGCCAGGACCATCATCATGGCAAGAAGCAGGGCAAGAAACTTTTTCATGGTTATCCTCCTAAAAAATAATGTTACTTTTGTAATTATACGACCATTGTCCGGGAAAGTCAACGCCCAGATTTAGTATTGTCCACATCCGGCGTACACAAAAGAGGGCACCGCCTCGGCGGTGCCCGATAAAACAGCGTGAAATTACGCAGCCAGGAAGTCCTCGTAGCTGAGAATCAGACCGAACTCAACCTGCATGGCCCAGGGGTTGCCGGTCGGGTCAAAGGTATCCTCGGTGGTCTCGGCGATGGTGGCCAGCTCATCGGCCAGGAAGGGGTTGGACTCGTCCTGGCTCATGGCGTCGGTCACATAGGCCTTGTAGCCGTCGAAGGTCTTGTCATAGCCGTCGGCGCTGAAGAGCTCCTTGGTCTGGGCCTCACCGGAAGCATCGCCGGAGGCCTCGCCCTCGCCCTCGGGCGCCTCGGGGGGCTCTTCGCCCTCGGGGGCAGCTTCGCCGGCCGGAGCCGCCGCATCGCCCGCCGCCGCGGGAGCCGCCGTCTCGGCCGCTTCCTCAGAGCCGCAGGCGCACAGAGCCAGAACCATCATCATGGCCAGAAGCAGTGCAAGAAACTTTTTCATGTTGGTATATCTCCTTGTTTTTTTATTTTTACCCCTTTCGGGGCGGTTCACAGAAAAATCACAGCCGCGGCCGCGCCGGCCACCAGAATCCCGGCCGCCGCGTACAGCAGACCGCTCTTTTGCGGCTTCGGCAGTCGAAAATCCAGCACGAAGGCCGCCGCCAACACCGCCATCCATGCCGTCAGCACCGGCGCCAGTGCCTCGCCCAGCAGCCCCGAGAAGCAGAAAAACAGCGGCAGCAGCCACGCCGCCGTCGTCACCGGCAGCCCCTGATAGCGCGTGCGGTTGGCATCGGTCTGCTGCTGGCGCTTTTGCTCCGTGACGTTGAAGTAGCCCAGACGGACCACCGCCGCCAGCACGTACAGCGCGCTCACCGCCGTGCCGACCACGCCGTCCGCCCCGGCGCACATCGCAATCACCGCCGGCTGCACCCCGAAGCAGACCAGATCGCACAGCGAATCGATCTGGATGCCGAAGACCTTGGCGTCCTCGCTGCGCTTGGTGGCGCGGGCAATCTTGCCGTCGAACATATCGCACACGCCGCAGACCATCAGACAGCACAGCGCGTATAGAATCTCGCCGCCCATGGCCAGCCGGATGCCGACCACGCCGAAAATAAGACCGATATAGGTCAGAATCACCGAGCGATTGTAAAACCCGAGCATAGCGTACCCCTCGTTTTCTTTCTCCCGAGATTATAGCACAAGATTTCTTTCGTGACAACGGGGGAATGCTATGTTATAATCGGTGAATGCATTCGATTTATTTCACTACTTCGCAAAAGCGTTTCGGAGGCCCGTTGTCTTGAAATCCTCATCCCGCCTGAAAAGCAGCGTCCTGCTGCTGGTGGCCGCCCTGATCTGGGGCACGGCCTTTGTCGCGCAGAAGGACGGCGCGGAATGGCTGCAGCCGTTCACCTTCAACTCCATCCGCTGTCTGCTCGGCGCGCTGGTTCTGCTGGTCATTCTGCCGCTGACGGACCGCGTGGGCATCAGCGCCCGCCCCACGGAGGCAAAGGACCGCCGGACGCTGTGGCTGGGCGGGCTGTGCTGCGGCGTGGCGCTGTGCATTGCCACGAACCTGCAGCAATATGGCATCGACCTGCAGGATCCCGCCACCAACGTGGGCAAGGCCGGCTTTATCACGGCGTGCTACTGCGCGCTGGTCCCCATCGCCGGGCTCTTTCTGCGGCGCCGGTCCCCGCTGACGGTCTGGCTGGGCGTGCTGCTGGCGGTGGTCGGGTTTTTCTTTTTGTGTCTGATGGATGGCGTGGCGGCCGGGCAGGGGCTGGGTCTCGGGCTGTCCGATTTGCTGCTGCTGTTGTGCTCCATTGCCTTCACGGCGCACATCCTCGTCATTGATCATTTCTCTCCCCGGGCGGACGGGGTCCGGCTCAGCTGCATCCAGTTTGCCGTGTGCGGTCTGCTGTGCGGCATTCCCGCCCTGTGGGAGCACGCCGCGCTGTCGGACATTGCCGCCGCTGCCGGCGCCATCGTCTTCACCGGCATTTTCTCCAGCGCCGGCGCCTACACGCTGCAGATTATCGGCCAGAAGGGGGTTCATCCCGCCGTGGCCTCGCTGCTGCTCAGTCTGGAAAGCGTGTTTTCCGTCCTGGCGGGCTTTTTGCTGCAGGGCGGCCGGCTCAGCCGGTGGGAGGTAATCGGCTGCGTGCTGGTCTTCGCCGCCGTGGTGCTGACTCAGCTGCCGCCCCCGTCCCGCCGCCACGCCAAATCGGAGGGATAAGCCCATGTCTGCTTCCACGGAACAATCCGACGCCTTTCGCTCGTTTCAAAACCGGGCCTGCCCCTATTACCCCTGCCACGCAGCGGCGCGGGAAGGGGACTTCAGCTGTCTGTTCTGCTGGTGTCCGCTGTACACGCTCGGTCCCCGCTGCGGCGGGAATTTCCGCTATACCCCGGAGGGGGTCAAGGACTGCTCCGGCTGTCTTCTGCCCCATACGCAGGCCGGCTATGACCATGTCTGCTCCCGCTTTGCGGAGCTGAAGGCGCTCGCCGCCGACCCTCGGCCCAACCGTGATTAATTTACTTTCCTATGGAGGTTTTTGTTATGTCTGTTTCCCTGAAAGGCCGCTCCCTTCTGACGCTGAAGGACTTCACCCGCGAGGAGATTGAATATCTTCTCGACCTGGCCGCCGAGCTGAAGGCGGAAAAGAAGGCCGGCAAAATGGTCCGCCGTCTCGAGGGCAAGAACATCGTTCTCCTGTTCGAAAAAACATCCACCCGTACCCGTTCCTCCTTTGAGGTGGGCGCGATGGACATGGGCGCCGGCGTCACCTTCCTCGACTCCGCAAGCTCCCAGATCGGCAAAAAGGAATCCCTGGAGGACTCCGCCCGCATTCTCGGCAGCTTCTATGACGGCATCGAGTACCGCGGCTTCAGCCAGCAGATTGTCGAGGACCTGGCCCGCTTCTCCGGCGTCTCGGTCTTCAACGGTCTGACCGACACCGACCACCCCACCCAGGCGCTGGCCGACACGCTCACCATGCGCGAGTGTCTGGACAAGCCCCTGGAGCAGTGCCGTCTGGCCTTTGTCGGCGACACGCGCAACAACGTGGCCTATTGTCTGATGTATGTCTGCGCCAAGCTCGGCATCGACTTTGTCGGCTGGGGCCCGAAGGAGCTGTCTCCCGACCCCGAGGTGCTCTCTTACTGCCTCGAGGAGGGCAAAAAAAGCGGCGCCACCTTCACGCTCTCCGAGGACCGCTCCGTTCTGCAGGGCGCCGATGTCATCTACACCGACATCTGGGCCTCGATGGGCGAGGAGGACAAAATTCCTGAGCGCGTCGCCCTGCTCAGCCCCTACAAGATCACGCAGGAGGTCATCGCCTCCACCGGCAACCCCGGCACGATTTTCATGCACTGCCTGCCCGCCTTCCACGACTTCAACACCAAGCTGGCGGCCCAGCAGCGCGATCTCGGCTACGACATCCGCGAGGTGGAGGACGAGGTCTTCCGCGCCCCCTACAGCAAGGTCTTTATCGAGGCGGAAAACCGCATGCACACCATCAAGGCCGTCCTCGTGGCCATGCTGGCCTGACGACAATATAAAAAATATTTTCCCCCGGACGCCGCTGCCCTCTTGCGCGGCGTCCGTTTCTTTGTTACACTTCAATCATCCCCTGTGAATCTTATATTTTTATTATTTTAATGGGAGGAACCAATAATGAAGCATTCCATCCGTCTGCTGGCGGTCCTGTCCGCCCTGTGCCTGCTGTTCACGCTGGGCGCGTCCGCCGCCGGTCTTGCCGGCACCTACACCGACGGGGTCAACATCCTGGTCATCGCGGACGACAACACCTTCACCATGACCAAAGCGGGCGAGAACTCCGACGGCGCCGCCTTTGATCTGACCGTCACCGGCACCGTGTCCGCCGACGGCGAGTTCACGATCACCGGCCTGTTCGACGGCGATCTGGATCTCATCGACCTCGCCACCGAGGATCAGCTGGCGGGCGACCTGGCCTCGGTCCAGGCGGCCTTCGCGGCCGGCGCCTCCGGCGAAGCGTCCGGTGAAGCCTCCGGTGAGCTCGGCGTGCAGCCCGGCACCTATGTCGACGGCGACAACGTTCTTGTCATTGCCGACGACTTCACCTTCACCATGGAGCAGACCGGCGAGGACATGGACGGCGGCGCGGTCGTGCTGACCGTCTCCGGCACCGTGACCGAGGACGCGGTCTTCACCATCACCTCCATCTTCCAGGACGATCTGGATCTGACCGACCTCGCCAGCGAGGACCAGCTGGCCGGCAACCTCGCCCTCGTGGAGGAAACCTACGCCGCCGCGGCCGGCGCCTCCGGGGAGCCCTCCGGCGAAGCGTCCGGCGAGGCCTCGGGAGAAGCCTCCGGCGAGCAGGATCTCTTCGCCCTCTTCATCGACTACATGCGCAGCCAGCTCATCGACGGCCAGGAGAACAACAGCGACTTCGCCTCTCTCCTTGACGCCGCCACCGAGGACACCTACGACGCCTCCGAGATGCCCTTCGAGATGTTCATCTCCATGGGCGCCCTCGACTACCCCGAGTTCTGCGAATACTACGAAGCCAACGGCACCGCCCCCGGCAGCATCTTCTAAAGCAGCACCATCTCAAGGCCGCCCTTTCGGGCGGCCTTTTTGTTTGCCCTGCGGGAGGTGTCAATGGTGT
>R18__coassemble_2274_pt1 | contig 12879 bp, 11 predicted proteins | sample R18__metabat2_low_PE_004 | metagenome-assembled genome bin R18
TCGCCGCTGCGTGCGGGTTAGCATGGGCCCGGTCTTCCAGGTACCGTCGTGTTATCTGGAGAACTGCGCCGAGGAACCGGGCGGCTATCTTGCCTATCTCAAGGCGCAGGGCTTTGCCGCGGCGGCGATGGCGCTGACGGAGCAGTCGCTGCCGATTGACGACCCGCGCCCCGCGCGGGAGGACAAGCTCGCCATCCTGCTCGGCACAGAGGGCAGCGGTCTCCGGCCCGCCACCATTGCCCAATGCGATTACACGCTTCGCATCCCCATGGCCCACGGCGTCGATTCGCTGAACGTGGCCGCCGCCGGAGCCGTCGCCTTCTGGGAGCTTCGTGTGAGAGAGAAACCAAACGCATAATGACAGCAATCCCTTTCCATCCGGTGTTGGACGGAAAGGGATTGCTTGCTTTATGAGCGATAATTTATTCGTTAATCTGGCCGACGGCGCGGCCGTAGTGAAGGTCGTCCTCGAGCAGAAGGGCGGTGATGCGGCCCGAAACGGATTCGGCGCGGTCCATAAAGTGACGCTGCATATCCTCCGCCGTAAGCAAATCCGGAGCCGTAAGACGAAGAGACATCACCTCTCCCCCGTTGTCGGTAAGCGTCAGCGTGACGAGGAAGGTGCCGTCCTCGCGCTTTTGCAGGGAGACATCCGTCACGCCGCGGCGCTGCATCTCCGCCGCGAGAGGGGCCAGCAGACGGTCGTATTTCGACCGGACTGTGAACGGCAGCGTGGAGACGACAATGCTGAGATTATGACGGCCCTTGTCGGAGATGCGGTAATAGGAGCCGGCGGAGCAGAGAATGTGGCCGTTTGCGACCAGCTCGTGCACATGCTGGGAAAACTCAAACCAGTTGAAGCCCCCCTCCTCCATGGCAAGGGACGCAAAGGTGTCCCGGTCCACAGGCGCGGGAAGGCGGTCGAGAATGTAAAGAAGAAGAAGCTTGATTTCAAGCGGTTCGTGAATCATGCCCTGCAGCTGCATAACAAACCTCCGGCGATTACTGCCATTAGTATACCACATCCGCGCAAGGGCGTACAGGGGAAAGAATAAAAAAACGGAACCCATCGAGCGGGTTCCGTTCCGTAATTCCTTACATCTCGCGTTCGCCGAGGAGCTTGGTCAGCTCGGCCATGAAGGTGTCGATGTCCTTGAACTGGCGATACACCGAGGCAAAGCGGACATACGCCACTTCATCCAACTCGCGCAGACGGGCCATGACCATCTCGCCCACCTCGGTGGTGGTAATCTCACGCTCGAGAGAGCTCTGCAGCTCGGTCTCGATGGAGTCCGTGATTTCCTCAATCTTGCCCAGAGGGACCGGGCGCTTTTCGCAGGCACGAATCATGCCGTTCATTACCTTCATCCGGTCAAAGGTCTGACGGCTGCCGTCGCGCTTGATGACCACCAGGGGCAGACGCTCCATAATCTCATACGTGGTAAAACGCTTCTGGCAGGCAAGACACTCTCTCCGGCGGCGGATGGTCGCCCCCTCCTCGGCCGGGCGGGAGTCAATCACCTTGCTTTCGGAAAAACCGCAATAAGGGCACTTCATAGAAAAAACCTCCGTGTTGTTTCTTGTGGTTACAATATATCACAAACCACAAGATATAGCAAGAGGAAAGTTACACAAAATATCAAAAAAGTTTCAGAAATTACAATTTTCGTTCATTTTATTTACAAGATTCGCAAATTCCTCCCCGGAAATCAGCACATTGAGCACGTCCAGAAGCGCGTTGGGACTCAAACGGGCGGGCAGAGACAGCTCCTTGAGAAGCCATGTCCGCCGACTCGAGGAGTCCGGCCGACCCGAAAGCCCCGCTGCATAGAGGTCCGCTTTGGTAAGACGCGGCTCCTCCCGCGCGGCATCGGGGGTCACCCCGGCGCGGCGCAGAGAATCGAGCAGCACCTCGGGCGGCATGCCCTCGACCCCAAGCTTTCCTTCGGCCGAGCGCTTTTTCTTGCGGCGTTCCTTGCCGTAGACATCCGGGATATAGGCATGGCGGACGTTAGCGGAGCCGAGACTGCTCTTGAGGAAATTGCGAATGAGAAAGCCGCCGCCGTCGCTGTCCGTCAGAATGACAAGGCCCCGCTGCTCGGCAAGACGACGCAGAAGCGCCAGCTTTTCCCGGTCGGAGAAAATGCCGAAGCCCTCGGTATCCACAATAACCGCGTCCACACAGGAGCTGAGCGCCGCCTTGTCATAGCGCCCCTCCACCACAATTACCTCCCGCAGCTTAAGCATCGTTCGTATCCAGAGCGAGCGAAAGAAGAAGCTCCTTGAGAAGCTGCTGCGCATCCCCGCCCGTGGAGCGGGAGGCCAGATCGCACCGGGCGCAGGCGGACACCGCCCGGGCCAGGCGCTCTGTCGAAAAGGCCGACGCCGTCTGATAGAGCTTTCGCCGGAGAAAATCCCATTTGGCGAGATTCGGAAAGCATTCCACGAGCGCCTCCTGCCGGCCGGACGCCGCAAACACCTTGGCCGCGTACAGGCGCTGGATCTGGTCCGTGAGCATATAGAGAAGACGCTGCGGCGTTTCGTCCCGGTCCGCCAGCAAATCCGCCAGATGAGACGCCGCGCGATTATAATCCCGGGCGCCGATGGCATCGGTCATCTCGAAAACCGTGGTCTCCGGAGCCCGGCGGGCCACAGCGTCCACGTCCTCGCGGGTCACCACGCCGTTGGAGGCGTGCCCCGATACCTTGAGAATTTCCGGCAGGAGCGTGTTCATTCGGCTGCCGCAGACATAGAGGAAATAGGAGGCCGTCTGGGCGTCAATCCGGCAGCCCTGGTCCCGAAAATGGCGCGCGACCCAGGTCTGCAGCGAATCGGAGCTCTGCTCCGTAAACTCGACCGAGGTGCCCAGCTTTTTGATGGTCTTCATCGCCGAAAGCGTCCCCTTGGGCGTGTTGCCGGGCGCGTAGACAAAGGCCAGCGTGGCCCAATCGGGAATATCCGAGAGGATTTTTTTCAGTCCCTCCGCATCCACGGAGGCTAGGTCGACATCGCGGATTTCGGTAAAGGTCCGCTCGGACAGGAAGGGCGCGGCGTCCACCGCCTCGCGAAGGTCGTTCAAATCGAGCTTTGGTCCCGTCAGACGGCGGTCATTAAAAGAGGAATCATCCTCCCCCAGACACATCGCTCGCAGACGCTCCAGATAACGGTCGCGCAGAAAATCCTCCTCGCCGTAGAGAAGGTACAGCCGTCCGGGTCCCTCCGCCTCCAGGGCGGAAAGATGGTTTTTATATGGGATAATTGTTTTTTTCTCTGCCATGGCAAACACTCCTTAAGGAAGGGAAAAAATCACCGTACCGTCCTCGTCCGTGCGATAGACGGACGCGCCGGTATCCGCAAGCCGCGAGAGCACCTCCTCGGTGGGGTGACCATAGGTATTATACCCGACGGAAATCACCGCCACGGAGGGCTGTACCGCGTTGAGAAACAGCTGTGAGGTAGAGGTGGACGAGCCGTGATGACCGACGACCAACAAATCCACCTCGGTCAGATCCCGCGAGGCTATCAGATCCCGCTCGGTTGTCTCCGTCGCGTCGCCCATAATCAGCGCCGTGCGATTGTCGCTTCGCGCCAGAATGAGAAGACAGCTTTCGTTCTGGCCGGCGGAGTCCGGGTCCGGCGAGAGAAGCGTCAGCGTCATACCGGCCTCCGTGAGCGTCGTATCCTCCGTAAGATACACAAGCTCCGTCCCCGTCCGCAGCGCCATGGTCTCGATGGCATCGATCAGCTCCTCGGAGTTATCCGCGCGCTCGGGGATATAAATCCGACGGACCGGTATGCGGGCCATCAGCTCCTCCACACCGTCGGCGTGATCGGCGTGCAGATGGGTCAGAATGACGGCATCCACCGAGGATTTGCCGCGGCTGTAGAGATAATCCGCCGCCGTATCCCCGGCATCGGTCAGATACCGGCCGCCGCCGCAGTCCACAACCACGGTGCCGCCATCCCCGCTGAGAACCACACATTCCCCCTGCCCCACGTCGAGCACGGCAAGCTCTGTTCCCTGCCCGCCGTAGAGCAAGACCGAGCACAGCACCGCCACCGCGAGAGCCCCCGCGCCAAAGGCGAGCGGAACCCGAAGCCGCAGCCGGCTGCCAACACGGGCGCACACCCACCACGCGACCGCGAGCGCACAGACAAAAATCAGCCACCACGCCACATAGCGATTGACCGTATAAAGCCGGGCGAAGGGCAGATTTGCAAGCAGACGGCAGACCCATTCGCACCAGCGGACGCCCAGTGACAAAACCAGGCCGCCCGCCTTTGCGACAGACGGCAGCCAGCCGCCGAGCAGTGTCAGCAGCCATCCGCCGCAAAAACAGATTTCCAGCACCGGCAGCGTGACCAGATTGGCCAGCGGGCTCAAGAGCGTTATCGACCCAAAATACAACGCCATCAGCGGCGCGGAAAACGCCGCGGCGGAGAGGCTGCAGCACAGCGAATCCGTCACAAAACGAAGCGGTTTATTCCGCCGCAGCGAAATCCCCTCGCACCGGGACCTCAGCCGCGGCAGCAAAACCAGCAGTCCAATCACGCACGCAAAGGAGAGCTGCAGCGACACGCCGGTAATCGACTGCGGATTGATCAGCAGCAGCAGAACCAGCGCCGCGCACAGCGAGGTCGGGCTGTCGCTCTCCCGGTCGAAAAACGGGGCGAGCAGAATCAGAATCTGCATCACCGCCGCCCGCAGCGAGGAGGGACTGCAGCCCGTCATCAGGACAAACAGAACTATCAGCGGGATGCACACAAGCCCCGTCCGGCGGCTATAGCCCAGCGCCAGCTGGCACAGGGAGACAAGATAAAATACATGCATGCCCGACACGGCCGTAATGTGCAAAATTCCCGCCGTACGCAGGGCGCTGTAGGTCAGCTTGTCCCGGCGAAGGTCGCGGGTATCCCCTGTCAGCATGGCTTTAAAAAAGGGCGCCGTTTCCTCCGAAAAGACACGGTCGCAAAGCTCCTTGACCCCATGACAAAGCGTCTTGGGAAAGAAAATCCACGACAGCCGCGCGCGGCCAAGGGCGGTAACCTCCTGCTTGGCGTAGAGAATCAGACGAATGCCGTCCGAGGTATAGAGCGTGGTCTGCTCTCCGGAGCGCACGGAGGCGTCGCGCACGCGCGCCGTGACGCAAAGGCGGTCGCCGGGGCGAAGCGCGGAATAATCGTCACCATAGGAATACAGCAGCGCCCGCACCGGCAGAACCCCGTCCATCTGCAGACGAATCTCCACCCGGCTGTAGTCCGACTCCGTGACGGGCCAGTCCGTGACGACGGCGGTAATTTCCGCATCCGAATCTATCAGAGCCTCGGCCGGGGCGCACACCACAGCGTTCCACGCGAAAAACCACAAAAAGCCGATGCCGCCCGCAACCAGCGCAAGAAACGGACGTCTGTCCGTCTCTTCCCGCCGAACAAAACACAGGACGAACGCAGCAAGAAAAAGGGCTGCCGCAAGAAACGGCAGCCCCTGCGCCGGTATAAGGTATGCCGACAGACAGACGGCAGCGGCAAACGGAACAGCCGCCCACACCAGCGTACGCATCGGTCCGACTCAGACCATGCCCTCGTTCAGCTTGACCCCACCGAGAAGGTGGAAATGAAGATGCTTCACGCTTTGGCCGCCGTTTTCGCCGACGTTGGAAATAATCCGGTAGCCGTCCGCAAGCTGCGGCTCCGAGGCGGCAAGCTTCGCGATGACCTCCAGACAGCGGGCCGCCGCCCGGGAGTTGGAGTCGTCCAGAGCGGAAACGGACTCAATATGCTCCTTGGGGATAACGAGAATATGCACGGGAGCCTGGGGCGCGATATCCCGGAAGGCATAGACATTCTCATCATTCCAGACGCAATCGGAGGGAATCTCCCCCGCGGCAATTTTGCAAAACAGACAATCCGACATGATATTCCTCCTGAATGATTATTCCGCCGTTTTTTCCGCGACAAAGCCGTCCGCCAGCGCGAGCGCCGCGTCCACGAGCGTCGGGTCGCTGCCGCCGCCCATGGCGGAATCCGGCTTGCCGCCGCCCTTGCCGCCGGCCGCGGCGGACACCGCGCGCACCAGGTCGCCGGCGCGCACCCCTTTCGCTACCGCCTGCTTGCCGCAGACGCAAAGGAACGTAACCTTGGACTCCAGCACCAGCGCGAGAACCGCCACGGCGGCTTGCTCGCGGTCACGGATGAAATCGCCAAGCCGACGAAGCTCCGCCGGCTGAAGGTCGCCGCGGACACCGGTCACGACCTTCAGCCCGTTCACCTCACGGGCCGCACGCACAAGACTCTCCGCCTCGGCGGCAAGGAGTCTGTCCATCAGACGGTCGACCGTCTGGTGCGTCTCGCGCAGCTCCTGCACCACGGACTCGGCCCGGCGCGTCAGCTCCGCGGGAACGGTTTTGAGAAGCTCGGCTGTACGGTTGACCAGAGCAGTCTGCTCCCCAAGCTGCTGCAAAAGGAGCTTGCCGGTAACGGCCTCGATGCGGCGGACACCGGAGGCCACGGAGGACTCGCTGACCAACCGCACGCCGCCGATGAGCGCCGTGTTCGCAACATGGGTGCCGCCGCAGAATTCGACGCTGACTCCGCTCATATCCACAACGCGGACCACATCGCCGTATTTTTCGCCAAAGAGCGCCATGGCGCCAAGCTTGCGCGCCTCGTCAATCGGCATCTCGCGCACCGCAACCGCAAGCCCCTGCAGCACCAGATCGTTGACGCGGTCCTCCACGCGCTGCAGTTCCTCCGCCGTCACAGCGGAAAAATGGGTAAAGTCAAAGCGGAGACGATCCGGTTCCACAAAGGAGCCGGACTGGTGCACATGCTCGCCCAGCGTCTCACGAAGCGCGCTTTGCAGCAGGTGCGTGGCCGAGTGGGCGCGGCGCACGGCGCGGCGACGCTCCGAATCGATGGAGGCGGTGACCGCATCGCCGACCTTGATGATGCCCTCGGTCACGGTGCCGTAGTGCATGAACTTGCCGCCCTTGTTTTTCTGCACGTCGTGGATGACAAAGCGCATGCCGTCCGCCGTAAGCTCGCCGTGGTCCGCCGTCTGGCCGCCCATCTCCGCATAGAACGGAGACCGGTCAAGAACCACAATGCCCTCGACGCCGGCCATCAGCTCCTCGGCATGCTCGCCCTCAACCACAAGGGCGACGACCTTTGCGTCGGAAAGCGTGTCGCTGTCGTAGCCGGTAAACTGCGTGGAGGGAATCTCCTTGCCGAATTCCACGCCGGCCCAGCCGAGATCGCCCAGCTCCTCACGGGCCTTGCGGGCGCGTTCCTTCTGCTGCTGCATAAAGGCGCGGAAGCCCTCCTCGTCCACGGTCAGCCCCTCGTCCTGCGCCATCTCCATGGTCAGGTCGATGGGGAAGCCGTAGGTATCATAGAGCTTGAAGGCATCCTCGCCGGAAAAGACGGTGCTGCCGGACTCGCGCAGGGCGGAGAGCATCTCCGTGAAAATCCGGATGCCGCCGTCGATGGTGCGGGCAAAGCTCTGCTCCTCGGTAAGGATGACGCGGGTGATGTAATCCTGCTTTTCCCGCAGGTCCTTATACTCGCATTCGTTCTCGTGAATGACCGTATCCACCACCTGATACAGGAAGGGGTCGTTCACGCCGAGAAGCTTGCCGTGACGGGCCGCGCGGCGCAGAAGCCGGCGCAGCACGTAGCCGCGGCCCTCGTTGCTCGGCAGCACGCCGTCGCAAATCATGAAAACCGCCGACCGGATATGGTCCGTAATCACGCGCAGAGAGACATTGCGCGCCTCGGACTGGCCGTAATGGGCGCCGGTCAGCTCGCTGACCTTATTGGTGATGTTCATGACGGTGTCGACCTCGAAGAGGCTGTTCACGCCCTGGCAGACGACAGCCAGACGCTCCAGACCCATGCCTGTGTCGATATTCTTCTGGGCAAGGTCCGTATAATGGTTGTTGCCGTCGTTGTCAAACTGGGTAAAGACGTTGTTCCAGACCTCCATATACCGGTCGCAGTCGCAGCCGACCGTGCAGTCCGGCTTGCCGCAGCCGTATTCCGCGCCGCGGTCGTAATAAATCTCGCTGCAGGGGCCGCAGGGACCGCTGCCGTGCTCCCAGAAGTTGTCCTCCTTGCCAAAGCGGAAGATGCGCTCGGAGGGAATGCCGATGTCCTCGTGCCAGATGGTCCATGCCTCGTCATCCTCCAGATAGACGGAGGGATACAGACGCTCCGGGTCGAGCCCCACCCATTCGGGACTGGTCAGAAACTCCCAGCTCCAGGCAATGGCTTCTTTTTTGAAGTAATCGCCGAAGGAAAAGTTGCCGAGCATCTCGAAATAGGTGCCGTGGCGGGCCGTGTGGCCGACGTTGTCGATGTCGCCGGTGCGGATGCACTTCTGGCAGGTGCAGACGCGGTGCCGGGGCGGCTCCTCCTCGCCCTTGAACCAGGGCTTCATCGGGGTCATGCCGGCGTTGATGAGAAGGATGGAATGGTCGTTTTGGGGAATCAGAGAAAAGCTGGGCAGACGAAGATGTCCCTTGGTTTCAAAGAAGGACAGGAACATCTCGCGCAGTTCGTTCAAGCCGTATTTTTTCATAGTCAATACCTCTCGGTTAGAATATACAGTTCGGATGGCTCGCAGACGCATCAATACGAATGCTCGGCGGCAAAGTTGTTGAAGGAGGACGAATCGGAGAAGAAATACGTCTCACCGTCCACCGCGTACCAGTACCAGTAATCCGTCCAGGTGGGCTGCAGCGCCGCCTGAATGGAGGCAAGTCCCGGGTTGCAGATGGCGCCCGGCGTCAGCCCGGTGTAGAGATAGGTATTATAGGGACTGTCGATTTCCATGTCGTCATAGGTCAAATCGAAGGTACTGGTGTTCTTGATGTAGTTAAGCGTGGAGTCGAGCTGCAGCGGCCAGCCGTTATACAGGCGGTTGTAGATAACGCCGGCAAACAGACTGCGGTCGTCGTTCGCGCCCGCCTCCTTCTCGATGTAGGAGGCAATGATGACGGCCTGATGGATGGTCACGCCGTTGTTTTCCGCCTGCTGCAGCATGTCCGCCGTCAGAATATAGTGGAAACGGGACAGGAAGCGGTTGAGGGTATAGGAGGCCTGCTCACCCTGATAAAATTCGTAGGTATCCGGGAACAGGAAGCCCTCCAGCCGGGACGCGTCCCCGAGAGAATTCTCGTCGAGCCAGCTGTAATTGTACTCGCAATTCGCAGCCGCGTCGTACAAATCCTCCTTGGAGCAGACACCGTTATCCTGTAAAAGAGAGAAGACCTGGTCCATCGTGTAGCCTTCGGGGAAGGTGATGGTGACGGTCTGCTGCGCCTCGGAGCCGACCTGAAGGGCGGTAACGATGGCGCGGTAATCCAAGCGGGAGGAAATGGTGTAGGTACCGGGGTCGATCTTTGTGTTGGCGTGGGAGAAACGGGAATAGAGGCGGAAAAGCCATTTGTACTCGATAATCCCCGCGCTCTTGAGCGTCTGGGCAACCTCGTCGATATCGACGTTGATCTCGTCGCCCTCGTCGTTATAGCGATCGTTCTCGTCGGCGGGCTCATAGGCTTCAATGGTTACCTCTGCCTCGTTATCGGGCTTGTTGAGCGCGAGAACATCCGAGGCAAACAGCCACCCCATGCAGGCCAGCACCACACTGATGCCGATGACAACCAGCGCGTACAGCAGCCCGCGGAAGATACCGACGCCGCCGGTCCGCCGAAAACGAAGCGGAAGATAATCGCGCCCCTCCGGCAGATCGTCGTCATCCACGAAATCCACCGTGTCGAGCTCCGACGCGGTGACAAGATACTCATCCCGCCGCAAAATGCCGCGTCCGGCAGAGTCCCCGCTCACAGAAAGACCGCGGCCCGACAGCGAAATCGGAAGCAGTCCCTTCCCCTGCCGCGCGGAGCCCGAAGCGGGACGGACGCCGGATTTTGTCCCGGATTCCGCCGACCGCGCAGGGGCGACGGGCTTTTCCGGTCTTTGACGGGGCGTCGCAGAATCCTTCTTTTCCCGGGGCGCGCCCGAGGTCGGTTCCGACCGCGCTTTGTCCGCGGCGGAAGACGATTCATCCGGGGTCCGGTCGGCCTTTGGGGCAGAGGACGTCTGCGTCTGACGCTCCTCGGTCGCGGCGGCGGGCTTTTTCTTCCGGGTTGGAAGCTCCCAGAGGGCATCCTCCTCCGTCCGGGAGGGACGTTTGCGAGAGGGGTGGGCATTCTTTGTCCCGGCGGGCCGGGTCGGTTTTTTATTCTTCGGTTTCCCGGCGGATTTCCCGGATGAGCCTTCCGCGCGGGAGGGCGCGGCGGCGGGCTCGGAAGACGGTTCCGATTGGGAAGCCGCTCCGGCAGGAGCCGGAGACGCCCCGTCCTGCGGCGGAAGCTCGTCGTCAAAGCGAAAAACAAATTCGGTTTCGTCTTTTCTGTCAGCCATGCATAGTCTCCTTTACGGGCAATAGCCCGGCCTCGACAAGGCGGGAATAAATTTCCTCATGCTTTTCCTCGCGCTCGCGAACCTGTCCGTTCGTGCGGCAGGCAATGCGCGTCCAGCCGTAATGACGACAGGCGTAATCCCCCGTCTGCAGACAGCGGGACAGATAGGCCTCATCCTGCTCGTGGATGTCCGCGTGACTGCCTGTCTTTTCCTCGCGGTGGCGCATGCGCTGCAGCGAGGTTTCCAGATCCACATCCAGATACAGCACCATGTCCGGCCGCGGCAGTCCGATGCGGTTATACTCAAAATCATACAACCAGTCCAAAAACGCGGGAAGCTCCGCGTCGGGCAGCTTGCTGCCCTGATGGACGGCGTTGGAGGTGGTGTAGCGGTCAGCCAAAATCAGACCGCCGTTTTCGTAAACGGAGCCCCAGTCCTGCCGATAGGAGGCAAAACGATCCACCGCGTAAAACGAGGACGCGCAAAAGGCGTTCACATCGTCCGGGTGCGTACCGAAGGCGCCGCCGAGGTACAGACGAATCAGCGCCGAGGATTCCTCCTTATAGCGGGGAAAGACAATGCGGTGAAAGGCCATTCCCTCGCGCTCCAGACGCTCGCACAAAAGACGGTACTGCGTGCTTTTGCCGCTGCCGTCAATGCCCTCCAGGACAATCAGTTTTCCTTTATTCATCGTGAAAAGCGTTCCTTTATCACAGCAAAAAGATATTTCGGCAGACACAACTGGCGACGAAGGCGGGACGGCTGTTTTATCAGCCGATACAGCCACTCGAGGTGCAGACGAATCCAGATTCGGGGCGCCCGCTGCACCCGCCCGGCAAACACATCCAAACATCCGCCGAGCCCGGCCATCAGGCCGCAGCTGAGCTCGGAGGCATAGCGCTGCATAAAAAGCTCCTGCTTCGGCGAGCCGAGACACACCAGCAGCACATCCGGGTCTGCCTTCCGGACGGCGTCCACCACGGGCCGCTCATCCGAAAAATAGCCGTCGTGCGTGCCGACAACGCGGACCGAGGGCCACTGCGCCTCCATGCGGGCGGCCGCCTCCTCCGCGACGCCGGGCTTTGCGCCGAGAAGAAACACCGTCCCCTCCATCGCGGAAAACAGCGAACAGATGAAATCATACCCGCTGACCCGCTCCGGCAGCGGAGTGCCGAGGATCCGGGACCCGTACACAACGCCGATGCCGTCCGCGAGAACCATGTCCGCCCCGGCAATGGCCGAGCGGAGACCCGGATTGGAACGGCAGTCCCAGATAATCTCGGGATTGGGGGTACAGACCCTGGCGGAGTGATGCTCGCCAATCATAGAAAGAGCCCGGGATACGGCCCGGTCCATTGTCAGCGCGTCGAAGCCGACGCCGAGAATTTCCGTCCTCATACCTGGGAAAAGACCCGGCCGATGGGCTCGCGGATAATCAGGTTTGCCATGCTGTCACGGGGTGTCGCGCCGCGATTGATCACCACGAGCTTATCGCCGCGGTAGTAGTTAATCAGTCCCGCCGCCGGCCAGACGACCAGCGACGTGCCGCCGATAATCAGCATATCCGCCGCCTGGATATACGACACCGCGCGGTCCATGAGATTGGTGTCAAGCCCTTCCTCATAGAGGACCACATCCGGGCGAATCACGCCGCCGCAGGTGCAGCGGGGAACCCCGGCGCAGTCGTTGACCGCCTCCACAGGCCAGCTCACGCGGCAGCGGGAGCAATAGCAGCGGTGCGTCGTACCGTGCAGCTCGAGCACCTCGCGGCTGCCCGCCGCCTGGTGCAGACCGTCGATATTTTGGGTAATCACGGCGCGAAGCTTCCCCTCCGCCTCCAGGGCGGCAAGACGAAGATGCGCCGCGTTGGGCCTGACATCCCGGACCACCAGCTTGTCGTGGTAAAAGCGATAAAATTCCTCGGGGTGGGTCTCGAAGAAGGTATGGGAAAGCATGGTCTCCGGCGGGAAGGGGTATTTTTGGTTGTAAAGACCGTCCACGCTGCGAAAATCGGGAATGCCGCTTTCCGTCGAGACACCGGCCCCGCCGAAAAAGACGATATTATCGCTTTGCGCAATCCACTCGCGCAGCTGCTGAACCTCCGGCGACATGAGCGCATCCCTCCTTCTGCTTATACCAATCACAAATTTATCATCGTATTATACTATGCCGTCGGAGGATTTTCAATACTTTATACCTTGATATAAATAAAACAGAGACGACAAAATACGTCGTCTCTGTCTGTGGTCGGAGTGAGGTGACTTGAACACCCGGCCGTGCGCCGGCGCTTCGCGCCCGCGCACAGCGCGGCAGATTGAACAGCGCTTCGCGCCTGTGAGGCCGGGTGTTTCCGGTCATATAAAAAAAACAGAAGCGATTGCAACAACCGCTTCTGTCTGTGGTCGGAGTGAGGTGACTTGAACACCCGGCCTCTTGGTCCCGAACCAAGCGCGC
>R18__coassemble_2281_pt1 | contig 12817 bp, 9 predicted proteins | sample R18__metabat2_low_PE_004 | metagenome-assembled genome bin R18
GGCCAGAGCAAGCACGGTGACAACGATGGAAAGAACTGAAATAAAATTCTCCATAGAGACACCTCCATTCCAAATTCAATTATATCACAGCCGGAATTGTTAAGTCAATAACAATGTGAGAGCGTTTTTGGTGACGCTGTCATAAAACGGGAAATACCAGGTTCGGCGTGTAGAAAAGAATGGAATTGTCATGTCGAAAAAGATTGACCGAGTGCTGTGCGGGTAGGTGTCAAGGGGACGTAGGTGTCAAGGTATGTCAAGGGGACGGGTACCTTGACACCCCTCGGTTATCTGAAAAGAAATATGCCAACGAGGATGGTTCTCACTGATACTTTAGGTGTCAACAAGAACATCCATGCCGAACATCCGCACACAGATATGCATGAAAGCCCCGGGCATGGATGTTCTTTGCCATGAACTGCGGTTGCCCCGCAAGGGGCGAGCAGTTCCGGCATCCCCGTTAATCCGAATTCTTTCGGATTAACCGTCCCCAATGGCAAATGGCACCAAAACAAACACCGCAACCTCTCGGCGCTTGGGATGCGTCAAAGGGTTGCGGTGTTGCGTTCGCTGTTCAGCGGGTCAGGGATTCGGCGGCGGTGCGGACGAGGCCGTCTTCGACCCGCAGGCGGCCCTGGCAGAACAGGTGGATGGCCTTGGGCAGGAGCTTCCACTCGGCTTCCTCCATGATGCGGCGCTGCAGGGTGCGGGCGGTGTCGCCCTCCCAGACCTCGACAGCCTGCTGCAGGATGATGGGACCGCCCTCTGCGCCGGCCACGAAATAGGCCGAGGCGCCGGACAGACGGACGCCGGCGCGCAGCGCGGCCTCACAGGGGTCCGGGGCATCCGGCGCGGGCGCGAAGGCCGGCAGAAGACTGGGCCAGACGTCGATAATCCGGTTGGGATACTGGCGGAGGAGCTGGTCCCCGATGGGCTGCGTATAACCGGCGAGAACCACCAGCTCCGTGTCCAGGTCGCGCAGCTTTTGCAGCACGGCCGTGTTGTACGACAGCTCGTTGGGAAACAGCGAACGCTCCACCACGTAGCAGGGCAGATTGGCGGATTTGGCGCGGATGAGCGCGTAGGCCTCCGGGTCGGAGGAGATGACAGCGACGATTTCGCAGCCGGGAAGCTCGCCGAAAACGCGGGCGTCGATGACGGCCTGCAGATTGGTGCCGCCGCCCGAGACAAGAATGGATGTTTTAACCATGGTGAATCCTCCTGCGGGTATCCGCGCGAAGCTGCCGGCATTCCGCCGGGGTCAGAGAGGGAGCGCCGCCGCCGAAAAACTCGGCATCGAGCGCATCCGCCAGGGGAGCAAACAAAACGGGGTCCCGGTCTATCAGATACTCCCGGACCGTTTCGCCGGGACGGCGCCGGCGGCCGTGGTGCTCCAGCCACACCAGCACACCGGCCGGGGTGTCGCGGTGGCGCCGGGCGGTCAGACGAAAGCGCAGCGCCCGCAGCAGCTCTTCCAGCCGGCGGCGCAGCGCGCCCTTGAGACGCGAGACGCGGACCTCCTGCGCGCCGCCGACCGCGCCGACAGAGACGGAGGAGAGTCGATGGCGCCGGAAGCGCAGCACAAAGAACAAAACGACGCCGAGCGCCAGCAGACCGAGAACAACCGCGGGAATCCAGGGGTGCTGCAGCGAGAGCGTGGTGCCGCCGGCCTCCACCCCGGCCAGAGAGGGAAGCTCCTCCCCGGGGTCCAGGGCTTCGAAAACCTCCTCATGATGGATATGGGAGGCGAGGGTTGTCATCCAGCGGTCGATGGCGGTCCACAGACGACGGAAAAACGAGGCGATGCCGCCGAAGACCGCGCCCGTGACGGCGCCGCTGCGGGAAAACAGCCGGACCAGCGCGGAGATGACAAGCGCCAGCAGCGCCGCCGAGCCCAGCGCCGGCAGCGCCGCCCGCAGCGCCCCGCGGCCGCCGTCGGTGCGGAGCGTGACCGCCGTCGCGGCGTCCGCCAGCAGAAGCATAACCGCCCAGGCTGCCGTGCCGGGGCTTTTTTCCGCGCCGCCGGACTCCATCAGCAGCAGCCACAGCGTGGCCAGAATCAGAACGTCCAGATGCGACAGGTGCGCGTGCACCGAGGGGGCGCGCAGCGTGTGATACAGCGGCAGTCCGACCGCCATCCCGGCGCCCGTCAGCAAAACAAGAACGACGAATACGCCGAGCGCCATGTCCGTGACCAGAAGCCAGAGCGCCAGCGTCAGCGCGACGGCGCCGCCCGTCACCGCCGCCAGAAGCCCCGTGGTGCGCGGCGATCGCAGCAGGACGGCATAGAGCGCCGACCAGACAAGACCGGGGAGCAAAAGCCAGCCCGCGGCCAGGTCCCAGCCTCGGGAGGCCAGCAGCATCGTGGCGCAGAGAATGTTGAAAATGCACAGCGCGGAGAGACTTTCCGCCGCGCCGGCAAGGAGGGAGGCGCGACCGGTCATGAGGCAGCCTCCGTTTCCGGCGGGATATCCCGCGCCGCGGAGGCGGGGGAGACCGCGTCAAAGGATAAGACCGGGGAGGAGAGCAGGTGGCCCTCCGTCCGGGCGCAGAGAAGATTGAGCCCCGCTCCGTCAAGACGCAGCGCCAGCGAGGGGCAGGTCATGGACTGCTCCCCCTCCGTGACCAGCCAGAAGCGGCAGCCGCGCCCGGCGCGCTCCAGCGCGGTTTCGTCAAAGCGGAAGGGCGCGGCGGATTCATCCAGGTCCGCCAGCGCGAACAGACACCTCTCCGCCGTGACGGCGGGGTCGTCCGGGCGCAGAAGCGTCGGGGCGGACGCCGCGCTGCCGGGCAGAGCCAGACCGCAGCGGACCCCGGCCCGGGACAGGGCAAAAATCAGAGAGGCGGTCAGCTCGATGGCGCGCTCGGGGTCGGACAGGGAGCCGAGGTCGAGGGCAAAGAGCAGCTGCAGCGGCATGACGGTGTCATACTGGCGGACATAGAGCTCGTCCGTGCGGGCGGCCATGCGCCAGTCGATGCGCTTCCAGCTGTCGCCGGGGATATAGTCGCGCTCGCCGCGCAGAACGGTGGGATCCTCCACCCAGCCGGAGCGTCCGGCGGTGCCGGTCCACACGTTGCGCAAAAAGACATCGGTGCGGACGGGGACGATTTTCGGCCAGACCACCAGCATGGGGCCGGCGGGCCGGGGGGCGACGGACTGGGTCAGCCCGAAGCCGTCGCCGCCGCGTAGAGACAGCGTTTCCGGCCGGTATACGCCGCGGCGGACCGCGTCCCAGCGGACGCTCCACTCCAGCCGGCGCCAGCCCATCACAAAGCTGAAGCGGCGCAGCAGCGCGGCCTCGCGGCCGATGTATTCGGCCTCCTCGGGGTCGAAGACCCTGCGCTCAAAGCCCTCCGCGGGGACAAGACAGTCCCGGGGCGGCAGATCCAGACAAAGCTCCAGCCAGATGAGCGGAAGGAGCTTTTGATTTTCGATCGTATAGGAAACCGTCGTGCTGCGGCCGACAGAGAGGACCTCGCGCTCGGGGCGGACCGTGACCGTCACGCGGCGCAGAGCGGCCTCGCCCCAGAGACGGCTTGAAAGTCCCGTGACGGACACCGTCAGCAGCAGTACGGCCACGGCGTTCAGCCCCGCCCACCAGGCAAGCAGCGAGCCCGCGAAAAAAACCGCGATGACGCCGGTGCTGACGAGCAGCGCGGACTGAAAGCCGACGCGCTTATTCTTTTCCATGGAAGAGAGCGGCCTGCGCCGGGGGAACCGGTACGGATTCGGCTAGCGCGGCGAGAATGTCCGCCGCCGTGCGCCCGGCCAGCGCGGCGTCCGCCGAAACGGTCAGCCGGTGGCACAGGACCGGCTGCAAAAGCTCCCGGATGTCGTCCGGGGTGACGTAATCGCGGCCGGAGACGGCGGCCAGAGCGCGGGCGGCGCGGTAAAGAGCGCGCGTGGCGCGGGGGCTGGCGCCCAAACGGAGCGCCGGGTCCGAGCGGGTTTTGCGCACTAGCGTGACGAGATATTCCTCCACCGCGTCCGTCATGCGGACCTCGCCCAGCGCGTCCTGCAGCGCCGTGAGACGGGCGGCGTCCGTGACGGGCTGCACCGCGTCGAGCGGGATGCGGTCGCCGGTCAGACGGAGCATCTGTCGTTCCTCCGCCGCGTCGGGATAGCCCAGCGACAGACACATCAGAAAACGGTCCGTCTGGGCGGCGGGAAGACGGAAGGTGGTCTCCGACTCCACGGGGTTCTGGGTGGCCAGCACCACGAAGGGGCGGGGCAGGGGCGTGGTCTCGCCGTCGAGCGTGACCTGGCGCTCCTCCATGGCCTCGAGCAGAGCCGCCTGGGTGCGGGGGATGGCGCGGTTGAGCTCGTCGGCGAGGAAGAGATTCGTCATCACGGGGCCGGGCAGACGCCGCAGCTCGCCGGAGGCCCGGTCGAAGATGTTCATGCCCGTCACATCGGAGGGGAGCAGGTCCGGCGTGAACTGGACGCGCTTCGCGTCGCAGCCGAGCGCGCGGGAGAGACATTTGACCAGCGTGGTTTTGCCGACGCCGGGCAGATCGTCAAGCAGGATGTGGCCCCCCGCGAGAATGGCGGCGGTCATCAGACGAAGCTGCTTCGCCTTGCCGACGATGACGCGGCCGACCTCCCGTTCGAGGGCCTGTTCGAGAGCGTATGCCTCCTGGACCATGGGTGATTCCTCCTGATATACATGATTATTCCTTAACATATTATACTATCACGAAAGACGGGCGGTGTAAATGCTTGCGGACGGAAAAAAGCGCGGGGCCGAAGCCTCGCGCTTTTTTGTTGAGTGTGGTGCGGGATTGCCTCAGGCGGGCTTCTTCGCGGCCTTGCGCAGCAGCTGAAGCAGCAGGATGCCGCCGACGCAGACCAGACCGATGACGTCCGTGACCGTGCCCGGATAAATCAGGCACAGACCGCCGGCGGCCGCGATGATGCGCAGCGGCCAGGGCAGACGGCCGTTCATGTAGCCCTCCAGCGCGGCCGAGACACCGAACATACCGATGATGGCGGAGATGACGATGAGCGTGACCTCGTACCAGGTGGTGTCGATGAGAAGCATGGCCGGGCTGAGCGCGAAGATATACGGCACGATGAAGGCCGCGATCGCAAGCTTGGTGGCGTTGAGCGCGGTCTTCATGGGCTTGGCGCGGGCAATGGCGGAGCCGGCGTAGGCAGCCAGCGCCACGGGCGGGGTGATGTCCGCCACGATGCCGAAGTAGAACACGAAGAAGTGCGAGGCCATGGCCGGGATGCCCATCTGGATTAGAATCGGGGCGCAGGTGGAGGCCATGATGCAGTAGTTGGCGGTGGTGGGGACGCCCATGCCCAGCACGATGCAGCACAGCATCGTCAAAAACAGGGCGATGATTTTGTATCCGCCGGAGATGGTGATGACGGCGGAGATAATCTGGGAGGCAAGGCCGGTCATCGTGATGCAGCCGGCGATGACGCCCGCGATGCCGCAGGCCGCCGCCACCGTGATGGAGCCGCGGCCGCCGGCCACCAGCGAGTCAAAGAAAATCGCCGGGGTCATGGGGGCGTCCTTCTTTGTGAGCATGATGAAGACGCAGCAGGCGATGGCGATGAGCAGCAGCGCGATGCCGAGATAATCCTTGCCGGCAATCAGCGGCATCGGCACGAACAGATACACCAGCAGCGCCACGCAGGCGATGATGGACAGCGCGGGGTCGCGCTTGGCGTTCGCCACAGCCACGGAGAAGACAATCGCGATGGCGGCGGAAAAGGCCATGGTGCGCGTGCCGGAGGCCACCAGATACACCAGAATGATCAGCGGCAGCAGAAGGAAGGTGTCCTTAATCAGTGTTTTGAACACGGGCAGCTGCTCGCGGCTGAGGCCCTTCAGACCGAGCTTTTTGGCCTCGAGATGGACGCCGATGAAGATGCCGAGGAAGTACAGGAAGGCGGGCAGGATGGCGCGCACGATGATGTTGGAATACGGCACGCCCACATAGTCCGCCATCAGAAAGGCGGCGGCGCCCATGATCGGGGGCATGATCTGGCCGCCGGTGGAGGCAGCGGCCTCGACCGCGCCGGCAAATTCCGGCTTGTAGCCGGTCTTTTTCATCATGGGGATGGTGACGGAGCCCGTCGTGACCGTGTTGCCGACAGAGGAGCCGGACACCATGCCGCACAGGGCGGAGGAGATGACGGCGACCTTTGCCGGGCCGCCGGAGGCCGCGCCGGCCACGCAGTTGGCCAGGTCGATGAAGAAGCTGGAGATGCCCGTGCGCTCAAGGAAGGCGCCGAAGATGATGAACACGACGATGAACTTGGCGCAGACCTGCACCGGGGTGGTCAGCACGCCGGTGGTCTGGTAGAACAGGCCGATGGTCAGCTGGCGAATGGCCTTTTCAAGGCCGAGTCCCTTGCTGAAGCAGTAGTAGTACAGCGCGTAGAGCAGGAAGAAGCCGGCCACGCACAAAATGGGGACGCCCACGCTGCGGCGGCAGAGCTCGAACAGCGCCACAATGCCGCAGATGCCGAGGATGATTTCGTACTTATAGATGTTGAGTGTGCCGAGACGGACGGTCAAATCCTGCGCGTGCAGGACGACATAGAAGAAAGCGGCCGTGCCGGCGACCATCAAAATCCAGTCGTACCAGGGGATGAAGTTGACGCGCTGCAGCCCCTTCTTCGCGGGGAAGTTGAGGTAGCCGATGAGGATAATCCCGCCGACAAAGGAGGGATAACGGACCAGATCGAGCCAGGTGGCAAACAGCGTGACATAGACGACGAACACCGAAAAGGCGGCCATCAGACTGTAGACAACCCACTTCTGCCAGCCCTCCCAGACGCGGATGTTGGACTCGCGGTCGTATTTTTTCATGACCTCGTCCACGGCAGCCGCCGCGTCGAAGGATTCGTCATCGTCCACCGGGGGAACGGCGGACTCGAGGATTTCCTCGGGGGGCGTGTCGCTGATTTTTTTTATAAAAGCCATGGGGGGTTAACCTCCGAAAAAACAGATGTCACGGAGTGTCGCCGGATGGACGACACTCCGTGATGGATTTGTGTGCGGTGAGAGGAGAACCGGAATTACTCGGCGACCTCAACGGTGATGCCCTTCTCGGCGTAGTACTTCGCGGCGCCGGCATTGAAGGGGACGGCGATGCCGTCGGTGGCGAACTCCACGGAGAGCTCGGCGCCTTTGCCGTGCAGCTCGGTGATGGCTTCGGTGTTTTCGAAGATGGTGGAGACGATGGCGTAGGCGACGTCCTCATCGAGGTCGGCGCGGGCAACCAGCGTGGCCTTGACGGTGATGGTGACCGCGTCCTGATCAAAGCCGCTGTAGGTGCCGGCGGGGATGGTCAGAGAGGCGTACCAGGGGCAGCTGTCAAGCAGGGTGGCCATGTGCTCGTCATCGATGGAGATCAGGTACACGCTGTTGCTGGTGGCCAGGTCGGTGACGGCGGTGGTGGGGGCGCCGGCGCAGATGAAGGCGGCGTCAATCTTGCCGTCCTTAAGGCTCTCGGTGGAGTCGCCGAAGGACTGGTACACGGGGGTGATGTCGTCGAGCGTCATGCCGTAGGCGGCCAGGACGTCGATGCTGTTGTAGTAGGTGCCGGAGCCCACGTCGCCAACGCAGACATTCTTGCCGGCCAGGTCGGCCACGGAGGTCAGCTCCGCGTTGCAGGTGACGATCTGGACGGTCTCGGCATAGAGGGCGCCGAGGACGCTGAAGCTGGTGACGGCGCCGGTCTCCTCGAAGGAGTTGGTGCCGAAGTAGGCGTAGGTGGAGACGTCGGACTGGACCGTGGCCAGATCGTACAGACCCTGGTCGATGCCGGTGATGTTGGCCGCGGTGCCGCCGGTGGAGACGACGTTGGCGCTGATGCCGGTGTTGGCGCTGATGTAGCTGGCCAGAACGCCGCCGAAGGCGTAGTAGGTGCCGGCCTCACCGCCGGTGCCCATGGTCAGGTTGGCGCTGATGTCGGAGAAGTCGGCGGCAGCAGCCTCGGCAGCGGGCTCGGCCTCGGCGGCGGGCTCGGCCTCGGCAGCGGGGGCAGCGTCGACGCTCAGATCGTCGAGAAGACCGCTGATCGTGTCCAGAGAGGTCTGGATCTCGTCGAGGGTGGCGGTGTCCACGGAAGAACCGCAGGCGCACAGGCTCATGACCATCATGACGGCCAGAAGAGCGGCAAGAAGCTTTTTCATTTGTGTGTGTCCTCCAAAATCGTGATTTTTGAAAATTCCAAACAGAAAACTTTCAGATGCGTTGCATTATACCCTTATAATATCCACATTGCAAGCGAAAAAATGAATTTTTTCGAATTCAACAATTCAAAAATGCGAAAAAGAGGGGGTCTTGGGCAGGTTGAACAGAGGGAACCCAAAATGTTGTGGTGCCGCGGCGGCTTTCGTTCCGGCGCTTTGCCATCTGCCCCTGTTTATTTGTTGACACGAAAAAAAGACTGCGATATAATGCCCCGGTGGAAAAATCCGCAATTACTTTATTATGCAGAAAGGAAAACACAAATGAAGAAGATTCTTGCACTCGCTCTTGCCGTGCTGATGGTTCTGAGTCTGTGCGCCTGCGGCGCCTCCGTCGACAGCGCGAGCCTTGACGAAATCCAGCAGCACCTGGACGCCATCACCGTTTCCCTGCAGTCCCTCGTGAACGCGCAGGCCCCCGCCGCCGAGGGCGTCGCGGCTGCCGAGCCGGTCGAAGAGGCTGCCGAACCCGCCGAAGAGGCCGGCGACAAGATTGTCGTTGACTTCGAGTGGAACGGCCAGACCGAGGTCTGGTCCATCCTGCCCACCACCGGCGCGGAAGGTCTTGTCTGGATCAACGACGCCATGGGCGCCGTGATGCAGGACAAGGGCTTCACTTATGTCAAGAAGGACGCCAACGGCGACCCGACCGCGCAGGTCCAGTTCGTCGAGGACGCCATCGCTGCCGGCAACGTCGGCTGCCTGATGATTGCCGCGATGAGCGTTGACATGCTGCAGGACGTCGTGATTGAGGCTCTCGAGAACGGCATCGCCGTCGCGATGCTCGGCGCCGAGCCCGTGAACTACGGCATCTCCGGCTGCGTCTACACCGCTTACGAAATCACCGCCATGTACGCCGTTGAGGCCGCGCAGGACTGGGTTGCCAACCGCGTTGCCGAGGGCGCCGAGATCCCCACCAATGCCGACGGCAAGTATGAGGTCGCCTGCGACGTGTACACCGACATCCAGGACGGCGTGTATCGTTCCAACGCCATGGTCGGCACCGTGGACGCCTCCGACAACCTTGTCCGCGTGTCCACCACCTCCAGCTACGGCGAGAGCGCCTTCTCCGACGCGTACAACAACGCGCAGGACTGCCTGGGCGCGCACCCCGACTGCCGCATCTTCATCGCCTATGAGCCGGAAGAGGCCATGGGCGCCGCCTCCGCCATCGTGGACTACTGCGACCAGAACGGTCTGTCCGTCGAGGACTTCTGCGTGATCCCCTGCTACGCCGAGGACACCACCTTCACCGACATGTATGACGCCTCCGTGGCCGACCACGCCGCCAACCCCATCAAGGGCTACTCCACCTACGGCGATGCCGCGCTGGCCATGGGCGACGAAGCGGCCGCCATTCTCGGCGAGTCCTATGACGCGCTGGTTGCCTTCTCCGAGGAGCTCAACCCCGGCGTGCCCATGATCATTCCTCCGCTGCTGACCGGCGAGCATCTGGCCGACATCCTGCTGTCCGCCTGCGGCTTCGAGGGCTATGACTTCGAGTACGGCTCCACCTACTATGACACCATCACCTGCGTCAACGTCTTCGGCTTTGAGCAGACCTGGTCCATGGGGGACGAGAACCCCGCCATCGAATATAAGGATCCCACCTACATCGGCTAAGATCCTCCCGCGTACTGCGATGCAGTAAATCCGAGGGCGGCGCGAGTTGCCTCGTGCCGCCCTTTTTGAGGCAACACCGCACAATTCTTGGCACGCAATATGCTAGGAAATATTTCCGGCATATTTCACAAAAATGCTCGGCAATACACAAAGTATTCCCTGCGCTTTTTGTTTTATCTGCCGAAAAATTTCCCGGCGCATCTTACGCACCAGAATTATGCGGTGTTGCCTTATCTTTCCCATGCAAAACGATCCGGCGGGTTTGAGCCGGGTCGAAGCGAGGTGCTGAACTATGGAAGAAAAAACACCGGTCCTGTCGCTGCGGGACATTGTCAAACTGTATCCGGGCGTTGTCGCCCTCAACCAGGTGTCGATGGACTTTCGCCCCGGCGAGGTCCACGCCATTGTCGGCGAAAACGGCGCCGGCAAATCCACTCTTATCAAAACCATCACCGGCGCCCATGCGCCGGACGGCGGAACCATCACCGTCGACGGAGAGGAATACAGCGCCATGACTCCGGCGCTGGCCCGTCGTCACGGCATCGAATGCATTTACCAGGAATTCAACCTGATTGACGTGCTGTCCGCGGCGGAAAACATCTGCTACGGCGAAAAAATGGGACGGCTGGTCAATCAGAAAAAGATGAACGAAAAGGCGGAGGCCATCTTCCGCGATTTCGGCGTCAATATCGACCCGGCGATGCCGGTGTCCCGGCTGACCCCGGGGCACATGCAGATTGTCGAGATCGCCAAGGCGGTCTCCAAAAACGCGCGGGTGCTGATTCTCGACGAGCCGACCGCGCCGCTGTCCGTGGCGGAGGTGGATATCCTGATGGGGATTATCCGCAAGCTGCGCGCCGACGGCGTGTCCATCATCTATATATCCCATCGTCTGGACGAAATTTTCGAGATTTCCGACCGGGTCTCCGTGCTGCGTGACGGGCAGTATATCACCACGCTGGTGACGGCCAAGACCAACCGGGCGGAGCTGATTCGCTATATGGTCGGCCGCGAGATGACCCAGACCTTCCCTCCGCGCCACGCGCAGATTGGGGAAGTGGCGCTGGAGCTGCGCCATCTGACCGGCAACGGCGTGCGGGACATCTCCTTCCAGGCCCATAAAGGCGAGATTCTCGGCGTGTCCGGGCTGGTCGGCGCGGGGCGCACGGAAATCATGAAGGTGGTCTTCGGCGCCGAAAAGAAGCAGTGGGGCGAGATTCTTGTCAACGGAGAGCTTGCGGACATCCGCAGCCCCAAGGACGCCATGCACCGCTACGGCATCGGTCTGTGTCCGGAGGACCGCAAGCGAGAGGGCTGCTTCCTGACGGAAACCATCAGCTGGAACATGGTCTATAACGTCCTGGGCCGCATTTCGCGCTTCGGCGTGGTCAACCGCCGCAAGGAAAAGGAAATCGCGGATTATTACGGTCAGTCCATGCGCGTCAAGGCGCCCAATCTGGACAGGACGCTGGTGCTCAATCTCTCCGGCGGCAACCAGCAGAAGGTCGTCGTCGGCAAGGCGCTGGCCGCCAAGTGCGACATTATCATCTTTGACGAGCCGACGCGCGGCATCGATGTCGGCGCCAAGTACGAGATTTACGAGCTGATGAACGGTCTGGTCGAACAGGGCAAGTGCATTATCATGGTTACCTCCGACATGGAGGAGCTGCTGGGCATGTCCGACCGCATCGTTGTCTTCGGAGAGCGCTGCATGGCCGGCATTCTGGAAAAAGACGAATTTTCCCAGGAGCGAATCCTGGATCTGGCGTCCACCGGCGCGCCGACAGAAAGCAAGGGGGCTTAAATCATGAAGAAACTCAAATCCATCAAGCTGAAGGATATGATGATGCTGTTCGTGCTCATCGGACTGCTGATTGCGTTCCAGATTCTGTGCAAATACGTGACGGGGCGCAACTTCCTGAGTCTGGCGAACGTGCTGAACATTCTGGGGCAGAACGCGTATCTGCTGATTATCGGCGTGGGCATCACGTTTATCATGCTCGGCGGCGGCATGGACCTGTCCACGGGCTATCTGATTTCCACGGTCGGCATTGTGATGGCGCTGCTGAATCTGAATGTGTTCGGCACGGATACGGCCATGGGCTTTGTTCTGACGATGGTCTGCGGCGTGGCGCTGGCGGTGCTGCTGTCGGCGTTCAACGGCGCGGTGTACGCGTGGCTGAAGGTGTTCCCGTTCATCATCACGTTGGCCATGCAGTATATTTTAAACGGCGCGACCTATCTGCTCTCGGGCGGCATGACGCGCACGTATCAGGGACTGTCAAACGGGTTCAAAATCCTGGGCGGATATAACATCACCATCGGCAGCGGCGCGCTGAAGACCGGCGTGATTGTGGCGATTGTCATGGTGGCGCTGGGCGCCTTTATCCTCAACAAGACCCGCTTCGGCCGGAATGTTTACGCGCTCGGCTCCAACCCCGACGCGGTGGCGCTGTCCGGCGTGTCGGTGGCAAAAATGCGCATTCTTGTGTTTGCGCTGGCGGGCCTGTTTTTCGGTGTGGCGCAGGTGGTCAACATCGGCCGCATCAACTCCGTCAACAACTCCATGGGCGTGGGTACCGAGTTCACCGTCATGGCCGGCTGCATGCTCGGCGGCATCAAAATGGGCGGAGGCGGCGGCAAGATGAGCAACATGGTCGTCGGCGTGCTGATTATCGGTGTGCTCAACTCCGGCATGAACTTTTTGAATATGAATCAGTACTGGCAGAATGTCGCGCTCGGCATCGTGCTGCTGGCGGCTATCGTGCTCGACACCATGCAGAGCGTCAACGCGGCCAAGCGCGCCAAGCTCGTCATGGCCGACCAGCTTCGCAGCGCGGGCGAGCATATTTCCGAAGAGGTATAAGGCAACACCGTGTAAAATCCGGCGTCCCGCCAACCCGGGGGACAACCGTGGAAGGGCCCCATTTGTATATTAAAAACAATAAACGGGTTATTTTTTTTTTTTGACAAAAAAAA
>R18__coassemble_2282_pt1 | contig 12817 bp, 14 predicted proteins | sample R18__metabat2_low_PE_004 | metagenome-assembled genome bin R18
AAACCAACCGTTCCCGGGGGTATTGTATTGTGCAGAACGATTCCGCGCTGCCTATAAAGATACGAACTGTTTCGCAATTCGCTCGGCCGTTGATTGACGAAGCATGGCCCGATCGGCAAAGGCGGGCCATTGGGCCAGGGCGGTCTGCACGTCAGCAATGACGGCTTCCGCTATGTGCTTTTTTACGCCCATACTTACGGCAGCAGCCATCAGGTCGGCGCGGTTGATTTCGTCTGACTTTCCGTGAATGCTCATCTGATGTTTTCCGGTCCACATTCCGCCGGGGTTATAGGCATAGGTGACATCATAGGCCGGCGAAAGACGCCATTTGCCGCTGCGGTCCATCAAAAACGAGATATTCTTAACATGATCGTCCTGATTTCTTGCCAGAACATTGAAAACCATCCGGCGGTAAAACTGGCAGATTTCCGCCGTAGAAAGACGAAGCTGCCGCATCACACGGGCCGCCTGTTCATAGGAGCAGGAACCGGGCTCGTTAAAATCAAAATGCGCCATTGCCCCGAGGGAAAGCATATGATATTTCCCACCGGTCACGGAATCTCGATCGAAGCGTCGCGTCATGAAATGACAGCGGTCCTGCTCGCGATACAGGCGGCAGTCATCCATAACAACCCCCGCCTCTTTCGCCATCAGGGAATAGGCGTATTCAATATTGGTATATTGTGGCGCGTCGTCCCCTTCCCGGTCGCCATTACCGCCGACGCCGTCAAATTTGATAAGCCAGTATCCGTATCCCATACCCGCATCAACCTGACCGGAGCGTATGTCGTCGGTTGTTTCATTCCAGGCTATGACCGCTTTTGCGCGAGCCCCGCCCGCGGATGTACCGACGCGGATAATATCCTGCATGGCGGTTTGTCCGGCTGTAACATGCATATTCTTACGCGCGAGTAGTATGTCCGAGGCAAGGCGCACCAGCCTTTCGACTTGAATGCTATCCGCGTCCGAAAAAACAGGGCCTTGCGCCGGAACATATTCCAACGCCCCCATCCCACGCGATCCGGTATAGCAAAGTCTCTCGACCGGGTTAAAGGATTCGGGACTTCGCCCCTGACTTTGCAGCCAGGCATCGATGACTGCGTTGCCGAATTTGTCCGGAAGACTGTCCGCCAGAAGTCCGGGCAAGCCATGAAAGCTGCGGCGCGCTAACTCCGGAAAGGTATAAACTCGGCGACTCAAGAGCATTGTGAGCGGCGCAACCTCAATCCCCGAGACGAGAAAATCCGGGTTATATTCAAACGAGCTAAGTCCCGTATCCGGTTGGAAAGCGACCGTGCCGATTTTCGTGCCCCAAAGGATAACCTCGGCAGCAGTCATGTTTCGTCACCCCATTTCCAGCCAACGGCGGAGTCGGGCGTCGAGCTTTTTCGACGGGGTGCGCGTTTGCGTGGTTTGCCGAGCTCGGCAATCTGGCTGGGGCGAATCCCGGGTTCGGGAATCATGAGCTCCAGCCCATGCAGCATATCCAGAGCACGCAGAATCTCGATAACGGTGGAAAAGGAGACGTCCCTGCCGGTTTCGATGTTACTGATGGTACGCGGCGAAAGACCGGTCATCTCCGCCAGTTCATTTTGCGTCATGGGATAAGCTACCCGGGTCGCCTTGATCCGAGCGCCGATTTCGGAAACAATCTCCTCATTTGAGGAATAGGGCAAGATTTTCATGCCATCACCTCCGTGATGGCATCCTATCACACAGTAAGATAAGTTGCAATATTTTTCTTATAATATTATACTTTCTCATATAATTTGTACAATCATGCGAGTTATCCAACTTGTTTTTCCTTTTAAGACAACACCGCATAATCCCGATGCGTGAGATGCACCGAAATTATGCGGTGTTGCCCTTATGAATGAAAACCCCATACAATCGCGGGCTTTTCCGGATACGGTCGCGAATTTTATGCGCTCACCCGGGAAAAGAAATGCTCAGTCCGGTTACCAGTCCGTCGGCAAGACGTTGAAGCATGGAAACCGTCGGATTGGCATACCCGTGTTCCAGCCGCGAAATATCCGCCTGGTTTATGCCGGTTTTCGCGGCAAGCTCTGTCTGGGACAGACCCGCCGCCGCCCGGGCCGCCAGCAGCGCGTCACCAAGCTCCGCATGGGGCGCGGCAGGGACGCGGCGAACCGTATTCCCTTCCTCATAAACGGTTTCGACCTCAAGGTCAAGCTCATCGTTCCAGCGGATGCCATAACCGCCGGAAAGACGTCCCGATACAAACAGCTCGCGGTCACGCAGGGCACAAAGCGGAGGATAGATATCGAACATGGTCGACACATCGAACCGTTTCACCATCCCGTCCCGAAAGGTAAGTTCCAGAGTTGTGCCGTCCTTGTATTCTATTTTGACTGCCTTATGAAACATATCAGTCCAGCGGTGGGAGTCTTGTATATTTCTCCGTCTCCCACATTTCCTCCAATTCCTTTTGATATCTCAAAACAAATTCCTTTACCAGCGCCTTGGCCTTCGGCGGAAAATAGCCCTCCATAATCTCTCCGGTCGCTACCAGGAACGGAGCGTCAAAATCCTGTGTAATGGCATGAATATGCGGCGGGTTATGCTCCTTGTATTTCAAATACATCACGATGGTAATACCATAGAAGTGGCATATAGTCGGCATGGTTATCCCTCTCTTTCCACAGACAATAGTATATGGCATATATTCCATATAGTCAAGAAAAAAACCGGGAGCGGCCCTCGCCGCTCCCGGCGGGTGTTATATCTGCCTCAAATACACTTGCTCAAAATTTCAGGATGGCTGAGCCCGTATTCAACAATTCTGCCAAGCACACCGGTATAACCGTTTCCGAGTTTTTTTGCATTGGCTATTGTTTCCTCGGAAAGACGGATTGATACAATATGAGTTTTATTTTTGGCTTTCTTTTGTGCAAGCAGGTGGGAAAAATATTCAAACTGTTCCTGCGTCATTTCAGGGCAATCCGGATCCGGGGTAATTTCTCGGCCCTCTGTTGCAAGAAGCATTTCCTTTTCTTCCGCCGTAAGATCGGCATTCGTTTCATCAAGAACATAGGTTGTCATCATAAAGCATCACCTCGAATTTTGTCGCTCTTCGCGCCGATATTATCCTTATTGCATCGGTTCTTTCCGTAAATACAACATAGAGAATTTTTTCAACCATACCGATTGCAATATTCCGCTCCTCGTCTGTGCTGTGAAACTCGTCCGGAAGTATAACCACATGGTCATCCAGAAAGACTTTAACGGCCAACTGAAAGCTTATTCCGTGCTTATTTATATTTGATTTGTTCTTATTTTCATCCCATTCAAATTTCACGGTTGCCATTCATCATCCTCTCGATATGGATTATATATCATTCTGCCCATCATTGCAATACATTTTGTAATACATTTTGTGTTTTTGCAAAAATTCTCGCTTATACCATATATACCTCCGCCTTGGGGCGGGGCGGGATGTTGGGGTAGCTCTCTCGGTCCGGGTAGCCGGTCATCATGCAGCATTGCAGCGAGCAGCCCTCCGGGATGCCGAGCAGCTCCTTCAGCTCCGGGCAGCGGCCCGTAATCTGGCGCAGATACCCGCCCCAGCAGCAGCCGAGCCCTTGCTCCTCGAGCAGCAGCTCCGCCGTGTACAGCGCCAGCACCGTGTCCACACAGGGGTTGAGCGCATTGTCCGGGCTCCAGCCGATGATCACCACCGGCGCGCCGCCCGTCAGCAGATGGATGCCGCGCTCCTCGAGCGCCAGCAGCTCCGGGCTGTCCCCCGTCCGCCGGCAGTAGGCAAGCGCCGTCTCCTCCACCGCCCGACAGCGGTCCCGGCCGTAGACCACGCTCCAGCGGTTGACGTGGCGGTTTTTCCCGCTGGGCGCCCAGGCGGCCAGATTCAGCGCCCGCTCAATCAGCGCCAAGGGCGGGCATTCCTGCTTGTATTTGCGCACGGAGCGGCGAAGCATGGCCGTCCGCTCCCACGCGCTCTCCGGCGCGGAAACCGGCCCTTTTCCGTCCAGACGCACCGCCTGCCGGGGGCAGGCCGCCACGCAGTGGCCGCAGCCGATGCAGCGGATACGCCCGCCGGTCTCCGGACCATCCGCCCCCATGCGCAGAAAACCCGTGCCGCAGCTGCGCGCGCACTGCCCGCAGCCCACGCAGCGCTCCCGTTCGATGCGAATGTCATGCTCCATGTTTCCCGCTCCGTTTCTCTTGTATTTGTTTTATTATACACCCCGCGCCCCACTTTGCAACGACGCGGTTTTCCGTTATAATATGAATAAACGAATTGCGCGGAAGGAGGCTCCTCGTCATGCAATGGGAGGCAGCGCCCCTCGAGGGGGTCACCAATGACATCTGGCGCCGCTGCCAGGGGCGGCTTTTCGCCCCGGCGGATCGCTATTATACGCCCTTTCTCTCCCCCACGGCCTCGCGTCATTTCACACACCGGGAGCTCAACGAAATTCTGCCGGAGCACAACGAGGGTCTGACCGTCATCCCCCAGCTGATCGGCCACGACGCGGAGGATTTTCTGTGGGCCGCCGGAGAGCTGCGGGCCATGGGATATCGGGAGGTCAATCTGAATCTCGGCTGCCCCTCGGGTACCGTCACGGCGAAGAAAAAGGGCGCGGGACTGCTTGGCGAGCCGGCGCTTCTCACGCGGCTTCTCGACGGCATTTTTGACCGCACCCCCGTGGCCGTCTCCATCAAAACCCGCATCGGACTGCAAAGCCCGGACGAGTGGGAGGCGCTGCTGCGGCTGTTTGAACGCTATCCCCTTTGCGAGCTGATTGTGCACGCCCGCACCCGGGACCAGCAATACCGCGGCGCGCCCCATATCGCCGCGTGGGAGCTGGCGGAAAACACATCCTCGCTGCCGCTGTGCTACAACGGAGACTTGTTCGACCGGCCGTCGGCGGAGTCCTTTGCCTCCGCCCACCCACAGGCCCGGTCCGCCATGCTCGGCCGCGGTCTGATTGCAAACCCCAATCTCATCGGAGAGCTGCGGGGCGGTCCCGCACTGACCCGCGAGGCGCTGCAGATCTTTCACGACGAGCTGTACGCCGCCTGCCGCGAGCGAATTGTGTACGAAAAGCCGCTTTTGCTGCACATGAAGGAGCTGTGGTTTTACCTCGGCTGCTGTCTGGACGGGGCCGACCGCCCACTCAAGCTTCTGCGCAAAAGCCGCACCGCGGCCGAGTACGAAAGCGCCGTGCGCTCCCTCTTCACCGCCTGCCCCGTGCGCCCCGCCGCCGGCTTTCGCCCGTCCTGACCCACCACAACAAACCCCATCACAAAGCCCGAACCCGGCGGCAGTCTTCGCAGACGATCGCCCGGTTCGGGCTTTGTGATGGGGTTTATTTCGTTTTCGCTTCCGGTCCCGCCCGGTGATAGATGAACTGAATCCCGGCCACCAGAAGCACCGTGCTGACGGTGAAAAACAGATACGCCGGCGTATACGAGCCGTCAAACCGGTCCGCCAGCAGACCCGGCAGCGGGGAAAACACCAGCGTCCCCGCCGAATAGAGAATCTGAAACCGGCGAATCAGCGTGTCATACTCCCCCACCCGGCTCAAATCCGCCGCCCAGACCGTCAGTCCGACCGTTGTCAGCGCAAGGCCGCTGCCGTACAGCAGCATGGCCGCCATCAGCGCCCACACCCGGCCGCCCGTGCAGCAGCACAGCAGCAGCCCCGCCGTCGCCATCGCGCCGAAGAGCAGGTTGCTTTTTTCCGCCGTCATCCGTCCGGAGAGCGCGCCATACAGGAACTTGCCGCCCATCAGCGCGAGGCCCGACACCATGATGGCCGCCGCCGTCGTGTGCGCGTCAAAGCCCGCCTGCACCGCCATCACGCCCAGATGGCTGTAGGCCACGCTGGTCATGCCGCCGAGCAGCAAAAACAGCGGCACCAGCAGCGCCCATTCCGCCTTTCCCAGACCGCGGCCGCCGCCAATCGGTTCCGCCGCGTCCTGTTCCTCGCCCGCCTCCGCGCCGAAGGGCTGCAGCCCCCGGTCCGCCGGCCAGTCCCGAATCAGAAGCCGGCTCGCCGCGCACAATACCGCGATTACGACGGCCTCGCCCAAAAAAGCCGTCCGCAGCCCGCAGCGCTCCACCACCAGCGTGATGAGATTGGGAATGCCCAGCGTGGACAGCCCCGTGGCCGCCGAGCAGATACCGACCGCGAGCGTCCGTTTGCGCACAAACCAGTGCTCAAGCACGATGGCGATGGGAATCATGGTACCCAGCCCGTACCCGATGCCGGTCAGCACCGCCGCCCCGAGCAGCAGCGCATACTCCCGCGCCACACCGAACAGCGCAAATCCGAGCACAATGAACAGCCCTGCCAGACCCATGCCGTTTCGCAGACTGAATTTTTTGAAGTATACGCCGGTCACCAACATGCCGAGGAAGGCCGTCAAACTGCGCACCGTCACAATCATGGACGACTGCGTGTTGGTCAGACCGCAGCGCTCGATCAGATACGGCTGATACACCGTGAACGCGTTCACCGTCAGCCCGCTTGTGCAAAACAGCAGCAGCGCGCACCCGAGACAGACCAGCCAGCCGTAGTGAAGCTTCTTCGCCATTTGTTTTCTCCGTTTTACGATTATTGAACGAGGATACACCCGCCGCCGGGGAAAAGCAACTCTTTTCTCCCGCGTCGATTCGTGTTATATTGTCCCCATGGAAACGAACGAAATTTACAAGGCCTTCGGCCGCGACTATAAGGCCATGACCCGTCGACTGCTCGAGCGGGCGGAGCTCGCGTCGCTGATCGGGCGGCGCGACGCGCGCATCGGCATCAAGCCGAATCTGGTGGTGCCGACCCCCGCTCTCTTCGGCGCCACCACCCACCCGGAGATTATGGCGGGCATCGTGGAATATCTGCAGGAGGCCGGCTTTGCCAATCTGAGCATCGTGGAGGGCTCCTGGGTCGGCGACCGGACGGAGGAGGCTTTCGAATACTGCGGCTATAACGCGCTGGCCCGGGAGTACGGCGTGCGTTTGATTGACGGCCAGACCGAGCGCGCCATGCCTCTCGACTGCGCCGGGCAGACGCTGCGCGTGTGCGAGTGCGTGCGCGACATCGACTTTCTCATCAATGTCCCCGTGCTCAAGGGCCACTGCCAGACCCGCATGACCTGCGCGCTGAAAAATCTCAAGGGTCTTCTACCCAACAGTGAGAAGCGCCGCTTTCACTCCCTGGGTCTGCACAGACCCATCGCCCACCTCAACGCCGGCATCCGCCAGGACTTTATCGTGGTGGACCACATCTGCGGCGACCCGGATTACGAGGAGGGCGGCAATCCACTTGAGCGCAACTGTGTCATGGTCGCCCGGGACCCCGTGCTGACGGACTGCTACGGCTGCACGCTGCTGGGTCTGGAGCCGGAGGATGTCGCCTATATCCCCCTCGCGGCGGAGTTGGGCGTCGGCAGCATGGATCTGTCCACCCTGCGCGTGCGCGTCTGGGAGGGCGAGGACACCGAGTCCGTCCCAGAAAGCCGCCGGCTGATCGATCTGTGCTACGCGGCGGAGGACGTCCAGTCCTGCAGCGCCTGCCGCAGCGCGCTGACCGAGGCGCTCGACCGGCTGCGAAGCGACGGCGTGCTGGACCGGCTGGACGTTCCCGTCAGCGTGGGCCAGGGCTTTCGCGGCAAGAGCGGCATCCTGGGCGTCGGCAGCTGCACCGCCGGCTTTGACGCGAACGTCCCCGGCTGCCCTCCCTCGGCGGAGGACATCTACCGTTTCCTCGCCGCCCGCCTCGGCGTCTGACGCGCACATCACAACCAAAAAAACAGGGAGATGGGTTCGAGTCCCATCTCCCTGTGCTGATTTTGCAATACCCGAAGGACGCGCTTTTATCGGATTTCGCGTCCCGATTTCACGCAAACAAGTCCTCTATGGAAACAATCTGTGTCTTCGGATCTTTCTGTTCCCGGACCCATTTCGTCACCCCCGACAGGGAAAACACGAGATATCGCGCAGCGCGATACGGAGCTATCAATCTTGCGCGATCAAGCAAGGTGTCATACTCCTCTTTATCAAACGGCGCATTTTTAAACTTGCATTCTCCGATTACTGCCGTTTTTTCCGCGTCATTCACTGCCACAACGTCGATATCGGCAGGACATTTATTGACAGGGTCATTCCCTCTCCATTTTCCGACACGCGTTGCTGTCATTCCAAGAGCGCCTTCCATACTACTGCGGAACGTATACTCCCGGCAGATGATTTCAAAAACAGGACCCATATAATCATGCAAAAACGGTTCCACCATCGTTCGGTAATATTGTTCTCCGTAATACCGTTCAATCGCCACCGTTCCTTTTGAAACAAACCGAAACCAAAAACGAAACATGCCGTCTCGCAGATTATACTGTGTCAGTTTTTTGTTTTTTTCATTTAGAATCGGTATCTCCCTGCGAACAATGCGCACCGCCTCCAGCTTTGCCATCGCCTGTGAAACGCATGCCGTATCAAAGCCTGTTTTATCCGCAATCTCGGTGACCCGGACAGCGCCCCCTCCCATCACGCTCAGGATGGAAAAATAAAGGGAAACATCACGAAATTCCTGCCGAAGGAGATTTTTAGGCTCCTCATAAAAATATCCGGTGGGATTGAAAAAACAGGCAATTATATTTTCCTTCAGGGAACACTCCGGATCCATCGCGGCAAGATACTTCGGAATTCCTCCTGTTATGCCATAGACAATCGCCTTTTCTTCCGGGGTATACCCCGGGACAAAACAGGACGCCGTGCGGTAGTCAAACGGCTGCAAATCGATTTGACCGGTCCTCCTGCCGAACAGGGGGGATTTTTCTCCGAGCACATTCTCTTCCATAAAGGTAATGGAAGAGCCGCACAAAATCAGCATGACATTCAGCTTGTTCCATTCATGGTCTATCTCCCGCTGCAGAACGGATGACAGCTCCGGCACATGTTCCGCCATATACGGATATTCGTCCAGGACGACAAGCTGTCTTTCCCGCGGGTCCGCTTCCTTCAGACAGAGTGTCAGATATCGCACGACATCCGAAAAATCGTTAAACGTCACATTCGGCATTTGCGGGTGAAAATGCATACGTATTTCGTTTCCGAATTGCGTAAGATTCTCCCGTTCCTTGCTTTCGATTCCCGTATAAAACAGGGGGTGCTTGTTCTCGGAAAAGCGGTTGAGAAGCATGGTTTTTCCAACCCGGCGTCTTCCGTATAGCACCAGCATCTGAAACGTATCTTTTTGATACATGGCCTGCATTGCCTGCAGTTCCGGTTCTCTTCCGATAAAAGCCATGATTTCCCCTCGCAAAAAAGAAATGTACAGATTACTAATCTATACATTAGTAATCTGTACATTAGTAATCCGTACATTAGTATATTCTTTTCCATCCGCCTTTGTCAAGAGCGGATCCTGTCGCGGCCGCGCTGCGCCCTTACATCATCATGCCCTGGATGATGGCCATGAAGTCGTTGAGATAGCAGGCGTACTCGGGGCTGCCGACGGTTTCGACATAGCCCTTTTCCACGCCCTCAACGAATTCCACCTCGCCGCCGAGGACCTTCAGCGCGCCCTCAAGCGAGAAGAAGTGGAACAGCACGAAGGGGCTGCGCCGCTCGTACACGCCGTGGCCGGACTTGCTCTTGCCCTCGCACACGCGGAAATAGCAGGCGATAGCATCCTTCCGCTCCCCGTCGTCCACGGCGAACTGATAAATCCGCTCCGGCTGGCGCCGGCAGAAGTCGACCATGTCCTCATCGCCCAGCTTGTTATAGCGGGACAGGGCGCGCGTAATCATATACAGACTCATCTTTACCTTCAGCGCGCGCTCGGCGTCGTCCGCCAGCTTGTCGTTGGGCTTGGTCATGGTCTTCAACCCCATCAGCAGCGGCAGAAAGCTCACCAGCAGCGAAAGGCTGCCTCCGATGGCGGGCACCGCCATGCCGCCCTTGAGCAGGGCGTTCATTTTTTCCACACTGGGGAAGGTCAGCGTCAGATTGGCCTTTTCCGCGGGACCCTCCTCCACGGAGATTTTGCCCTTGTCCAGCCGGATGGTGCAGCACAGCAGCTCCCCGTCGTTTTTCGCGCCGAACTGGATGGTCTTCGTGACGTTTGCGAATTTGCGCTTGAGCTTCGGCACGTCGTCGAGCAGAACCTGCATCGTCGGGAACGCCGCCGTGAAAAACAGCCGCGCGGTCATGATTTCCGTAGCATTGGCACCCATATCATTCATCCTCCCAGTCGTCGTCATCCTCCAGCGTGATGCCCATGAACTCGCGGACCACATCCGCAATACCGCTGGCATCGAGCCGGTAGAAGCTGTACAGATCCTCCGCGTAGCCGATGGTGGAGAACAGATCCATAATACCGTGCTTGCGGAATTGGCAGGCCATGCCGCTCTCGGCAATCACGGAGGCCACGGCGTCGCCGAGACCGCCCACCACGTTGTGCTCCTCCACGGTGAGAATCTTCCCCGTCTCCCGCACGGCGGCCAGAATGGCCTCGCGGTCGATGGGCTTGATGGTGTGCATGTTGATGACGCGCACGTCCAGCCCGTCCTTTTCCGCCAGCGTTCTGGCGGCGTTGACGCTCTGCAGCACGCCGATGCCGCAGGTGATGATGGTCAGATCCTTGCCCTCGCGCATCACGTTGGCCTTGCCGATGGTGAAGTCGTAGCTCTCGTCTTCATAGACGGGCGGCTCAAAGCCGCGGCCAATGCGCATATAGACCGGACCGTCCACGTCCATGCACGCGCGCACCGCGCGGGAGGTCTCGATGCCGTCCGCCGGGCAGATGACGGTCATGTTGGCCATCGAGCGCATGATGGCGAAGTCCTCGGTGCAGTGGTGCGTGGTGCCCGCGTGACCGAAGGAAATGCCGCTGTGCGTGGCGATGATCTTGACCGGCAGCTTCTGATAGGCAATATCCGTGCGGATCTGTTCGCCGCCGCGCAGACAGGCCATAATCGCGAACGTGGAGGCAAAGGGAATCAGCCCCGTCTTGGCCATGCCGGCCGCCGCGCCCATCATGTTCTGTTCGGCAATGCCGACATTGAAGCAGCGGTCGGGGTGCACCTCGCTGAATTTGTTCAGCGCCGTGGATTTTTCGAGGTCGGCGGTCAGAGCGACGATGCGCTCGTCCTCGCGCGCCATCTCCGCCAGGGTACGCCCGTAAATCTCGCGGGCGGTCATGGTGGAGGAATCGTAGCAGGTCCAGTTGGTACCGGTATTGACAGCCATTTTTTACACCTCCATCTTCAAAATGGAGGCCTTGGCTTTTTCGCAGACCTCCGCCGTGCCGGAGCAGTAATGATACGGCACCTGGTTTTCCATGAAATCGACACCCTTGCCCTTGACGGTGTCCGCCAGAATCAGAACGGGCTTGTCCCCCTCGCCGCGGCTCCAGGCCGTCTCCAGCGCGTCGCAGACCTGCTGCATGTCGTTGCCGTCGATGGCCAGCACGTCCAGCCCGAAGGCGCGCCACTTGTCCGCGAAGGGCTCGAGCGCCATGACGGACTCCGTATCGCCGTCAATCTGGCAGTGGTTGCGGTCGACGATGGTGATGACGTTGGTCAGTCCGTAGTGGGCGATGGCCATCGCCGCCTCCCAGACGCTGCCCTCCTGGCACTCGCCGTCGCCCATCAGACAGACAACCTTGTTGTCCATCTTCTGATACCGGAAGCCGAGCCCCATGCCGAACGCCATGGGCAGCCCGTGCCCCAGCGAGCCCGTCGAGGCATCGCAGCCGACGACCTTGTTGCTGTCCGGATGCATGGCAAAGGGACTGCCGAAGTGGTTGAAGGTGCGCAGCGTGTCCTCCGGGAAAAAGCCGCGCTTGGCCAGCACCGGGATATAGCCGGCGGCGGCGTGCCCCTTGGACAGAATGAAACGGTCCCGCTCCGGCCAGTCCGGTCTCTCCGGGTCCAGCTTCAGAAAGCGGAAATACAGCGCGGTGAGCAGATCCATGCAGCTCAGCGACCCGCCGACATGGGCGCCACCCGACCATTTCATCACGTCGATGACGGTCAGACGCAAATCCCGCGCCGTGGTCTTCAGCCGCAGGAGCTCCTGGGCATCCATAGCCATAAAAAAATCCCTCCTGACATAAAATATTCCTCTATGTTAACAGAATAACAGATTCCCCCGCCCTATGACAAGAGCAAAAACAGAAAAAAGCCGGCTCATTGCCGTAAGAGTTTTTCATCCCGTCCGTTCCCCGAGTCCCGGAGACCTCGACCGCATGGCAGCAAACACGGCGGCCCCGTTGGGACCGCCGTGTTTGCTGCTATCAATATATATCGTCGTCAAAATCCGAGCTGCCGTCGTCGGAATAGAAGGTGCGTCCGCCGCCGTCGCGATAGGAGCCGCGGTCGTCGTAGGATTCTTCCTCCTCATAGTCGCCGTCGTCGTATCCGTCATCGTAATAGCCGTCGTCGCCGCCTCTTCTCCGCAGCATCATCACCAGCACGACCACCGCCGTCACCAGCAGCAGCGCCACGATGATAATGGCAATCACAAGCCCGGCGGAGGAACTCCCCCCGCTGCTTCCCTCGGCGACCACCGCGGCGCCGCATACCGAGCAGACGCCGAGCTTGGTTCCGTCGTTGTTTTTCACCCAGCTTTTCACCGTGTGCTCTTCCTCGTCCACCCGGGCGCCGCACTGCGTGCACTCGTGCCAGTGGGTGGTGTCGTCGTGCTGCCAGGCATCGCCGGCGGTGTGGGTGTGGTCATCCCCGGTGACCACCGTCACCTCCGGTGTGGGAGACGGTGTGGGCGTGCTCTCGATTTTTTCCACGGCGCCCGGGGTCGGACTGGGCGAAACCGTCGGCGT
>R18__coassemble_2283_pt1 | contig 12809 bp, 11 predicted proteins | sample R18__metabat2_low_PE_004 | metagenome-assembled genome bin R18
GTCAAACACGGCGCGCTCGGCCGAGTCGTCGATGGAGCGGATGGTCTCCTCGACCGGGGGTTCGGCGGGCGCATCCGCGGGCTCTTCCACCGGGGGCGCCGCAGGCGCGGGCTCGGCGGCGGGCGCGGGCTCGTCGGCCTTGATCAGAGTCATTTCGCCCAGCGCGGCATAGAAGTCCAGCTGCTTTTTGCACACGGTGCTCATGTGCTCGATAAAGCTGGCCGAGGCGCGGCGGGCCTCCTGCAGACGGGCCTCCTCGTTGGCGATGCCGAGCTCGGCGTCGCGGGTGATGGAGTCGGCCTTGGCCTGCGCCTCGGAAACCAGCGCGTCGGCCTTGGCCTGGGCCTCGGAAACCAGGGCGTCGGCGCGGGCGCGGGCATCGGTCTCGAGCTGGGTGGAGAGCTTTTGCGCGCTCAGAAGAGCCAGACGCATGGAGTCCTCGGTCTGGCGGTATTCGTCGACCTTGTTGAGGAGATATTTGATCTTGGCCTGCAGGGTGGATCTTTCCTTTGCCAGGGCGGCGTAGTCCTTGGCAATCTGCTCCAGAAACTGGTCCACGGCGGGCATGTCATAGCCGCCGAACATGGCTTTTTCAAAGTTTTTTTCGCGAATTTCCTGCGGTGTAATCATAGTCGTGTGCCCCCTATAGCTATTTTTTTAATTTGAATCAAATGTAGACCCCGTTGTTCTCCAGCTCGTCGATCAGGTCGCCCATGATGTCGACGTTGTACGGGGTGATGATGTAGGTGTTGATGGCGACTTTTTTGATTTTTCCGCCGTTGGCGTAGGCCACGCCGGACAAAAAGTCCACCAGACGGCGGGCCACGTCCTTGTTGGTGGTCTCGAGGTTCATGACGACGGTGCGCTTTTCGCCCAGGTGGTCGGCAATCTCGGCCGCCTGTTCAAAGCGCTCCGGACGGGACAGCACGACCTGTACGGCGGTGGTGGTGTGGATGTTGACCACCTTGTTGTCCTTTTTGGCGCCGGCGGCGCGCTCGGAAAACAAAGCGGAATCGGCCGGCGTCTCCGCCGGGCGGGATATGGGCCGCGGCGCGGGACGGGAGACGGGCTCCTCCTCGCGCGGGGCGGGAGAATCCTCGTCGGTGTAGAGGTCGTCCTCGTCGTAAAAGTCGTCCTCGTCAAAGGGCTTGGCAAAACGACGGAGCTCGTCGAGAAAACTCATGATGAATAAAACCTCCTGTCAGATGAGGAGCGGCGCGAGGGCCGCGGAAGAAAAATCGTCAATCGGCGGCATAGGTCCGCCCGCCGAAAATCGCCGAGCCGACGCGTACCATATTCGCCCCCGCGGCAATGGCCTCGGGGTAATCGTGCGACATGCCCATGGACAGATAGTCCATATATACATTATCGTATTTTTTGCCTGCATTGTCAATAAAGAGTTTCCGCATGCGGTCAAAATACGGACCGGAGCGGCCGGCGGGCGGGATGGCCATCAGACCGCGCACCCGGATGCCGGGCAGCGAGGCGGCCAGCGCGAGCGTTTCGTCCAGCGCGTCGGGGTCCATGCCGGTTTTGTCCGGCTCGCGGCCGATGTTGATCTCCAGCAGCACGTCCTGCACGGCGCCGAGCTCCGCGGCGCGGCGGGCCACGGCGGTCAGAATGGCGGCGGAGTCGATGGATTCGATCAAATCCACCCGGCCCGCCACAAAGCGGACCTTGTTGCGCTGCAGATGGCCGATGAGATGTACGGGAGCTCCCTCGTAGGCGCCCTCGGCGCCCTTGGCGCGGATTTCCTGCACGTGGTTTTCTCCGATGGCGTCGATGCCGGCGGCAATCGCCTCGCGGACGGCCTCGGCCGGCTTGGTTTTGGCGGCTCCCACCAGATAAATCCGGCGTCCCTCCGCCACGCGCTCGATGGTTTCGCGCACGGCTTGAATGTTTTGCGCAATGCTCACGGCAGTCAACCGCCCTTTCTTAAGAAAATACGCGTCCGTAGTATAGATTTTTGGCCTGCAGGATGATTTCGTCGCCCTCGTGCAGGGCGTCGGTCCCCTCGGAGCGGACCAGACACAGATCGGCGCCGGCATAGACCAGCTCGACCTTTTTGCGCTCGGCCTGCAGACCCGTCAGCGTGAAAACGCACAGACGCTCGTTTTCCGCGTCGTAGTCGTAATAGGGGATTGCGGTCAGCACGCTGCCCTCCGCCGTGATGACGGAGGCGGTGGCGGCGGAGCTGTCCGCCGCGCCCTGGTCCCAGCTCCAGCAGAACACGCACAGACGGTTTCCGTCGTCGTTGACCGAACCGCGGTCGGACACGAAGGCGCTGCGCTCTTCGCCGGCGAAGCGGAGCGTGACCGTATCTCCAAGCAGAAACTGCTGCGCGTCCGTGTCGGACACATAGCCGGCGTAGTAGTAGTACAGCCCGTCGGTCGGCACGCGCAGACCGGTGTATTCCCGCCGGACCGCCTCGGCCGAGACAATGCGGGCGGACAGCATGTCCGCGAGCTTTTGCTCCATGCGCAAAAGGAGTACCTGCTCGCCGTCCTGCGCCGGGCTGATGGAAACCAGCTCCGCCTCAACGTCGTCGGACAGATAGCGGCTGAAGGTGAGCGACAGCGAATCTCCCTCCTCCAGCTCGGCGGTCTCGTCGGCATCGGCCAGCGCGGCATAGTACCACTCAATGCCCGTGACCAGCTTGCCGTAGGTGCCGTCGGGGACGGCGTGCTCCGCCTCCATCAGCTCCCGCAGCGTGGCGGGTGTGAGCGTATAGGCCGATTCCGGAAGCACGCCCTCATAGCCGTCCGCGACGGAGGTGAAGGTGCCGGCAGCCGGGGCCGTCAGCCAGGCGGTCTCCCCCTCGGCGGAGGACTGCAGCGCCGCGTACTGCGAGCGAAGCGTTTCCAGCGCGTCTTCCGTGGCGTTGGCGGCGTTGGAGTCAAACAGCAGCGAGCCGAGTGTGCCGGAGGCCGTCTCCGCGTCGGCGTAATCCCCGCGGGCCACCGCCTCGGACAGGGAGCGGACCGCGGCGGTGACGGCGCTGTCGCGGTCGGTGACATCCACGACGCCCGCGGCAGAGAGCGCCTCGGTCATGTCGAGAATTTCCTGCTCGAGCGTGCGCAGCTGGGCGGCGCGGGTCAGCGCCTCGTCCGTGGCGTAGGCGCTGGCGATGATCTGGCCCGCGGAGACCTTTTCACCGTCGGACACGGTCACGTCGATATAGCTCTGGTCGCTTTGCAGCAGCGTTTCACAGCGGATAATCAGTCCGTTCAAGGACAAATTCTCCGTCATGGAGGCTTCCACGGCCAGCGCCGTGCGGACGGTGTTGTCGCTCCGCTGCAAAACGGAGAAGCCCGCATACGCGGCCAGCGCCAGAAACAGAAGCAGCGATATGAACTTTGTCAGTGTGTCGGATTTGTGCTTCAAGGGGGGTTCCTCACAGACAAAATAGTGGACGGACGGGCTTGCGGGGAGCGGACAGTCAGCCGCGCAAAAGCGCCGTTACGGCGCGGGCGGCAGCCGCGGGCTCCGGGGGCTCGGACCAGAGAATTTCGTGCAGCTGCGGTACGTGGTGAAACCAGGTCAACTGCCGCTTGGCATAGCGGCGGGAGGCGCGGCGCACGGCATCGCGCGCGTCTTCGAGCGTACAGCGCCCCGCCAGATACTCCGCCGTCTGGCGATAGCCGATGGCCTGCATGGCGGTGCACCCGGCGTCGAGCCCCGCGTCGAGCAGGGCGCGGACCTCCTCCACCAGTCCCGCGTCAAACATGCGGTCGGCGCGGCGGTCAATGCGGTCATAGAGCGTCCGTCGGTCGGCGAAGACGGGCATCACCTGCACCGCGCGGTAGCGCGGCGGCTGCAGACGGCTTTGCCGGTCGTGCTCCGTGATGGTCCGGCCGGTCACAAGCCATACCTCCATCGCGCGGACCAGACGCTTTTTGTCCCCGGGGGCCAGCAGCGCGGCCCGTTCGGGGTCCACGGCGGCCAGCTTCGCGCGGAAGGCGTCGCCGCCCAGCGTGTCGTATTCCCGCTCCAGACCGGGGCGCAGCGTGTCGTCCGTCGGGGCGGCGGCAAAGTCCGTCCCGCGCAGCAGCGCCTCGATATACAGTCCGGTGCCGCCCACCACGATGGGCAGACGCCCGCGGCTGCGGATTTCCGCGACGCAGCGGTCCGCCATCGTGGCCCAGCGGGCGGCGGAAAAGGATTCGGAGGGGTCCGCGATATCCATCATGTGGTGGGGGACGCCCCGGGCCTCGGCAGGGGTGGTTTTGGCCGTGCCGATGTCCATGCCGCGGTAAATCTGCATGGAGTCGGCGCAGATTACCTCGCCGTCGAGCGCCAGCGCCAGCTCGACGCCCAGCGCGCTTTTGCCGGAGGCGGTGGGCCCGCAGACCACCAGACAGTCATACACCGCGCATCAGCTCCTCATAGCGGACGACGTAATCGGCCAGGGCGCGGACCTTTTGGAAGTGGTCCTCCTCGCTTTGGGCGAAGGCGGCGTACTCCCGCTCGATGGCGGGGTCCTGCGCGTCCACGGCCGCGTGCTGATAGGCAAACATGTCCTCGTAGCACTGGTCGGCATACTCGGCCAGTACCTCCTTGAGAAGAGCCAGCTGTTCGTCGGTAAATTCAATCTTCATAATGGGTTCCTCTTATACGATTCGTTTGAAGCGACGGTCCAGATCGTCGCGGCTGACCGTGACGGCCACGGGACGGCCGTGGGGGCAATAGCGGATCTCGCCGCTCATGACGCGCTCCGCCAGCGCCTGCAGCTCGCGGAGGTCGGAGCTGCGGCCGGCCTTGATGGCCGCCTTGCAGGCGACGGTCTGCAGCACGTGGTCGCGGGCGAGGTTTTCGGCGCCGCGGCGCAGCTTTTCGGCGATTTCCTCCAGCGCGGCGGGACCGTCCGCCGCATCCATGTCACAGGGCACGGCGCGCAGCACCAGCGCGTCGGGACCGTAGGCCTCCAGCTCAAAGCCGAGCCCTCCGAGCAGTTCCGTCCGCCCCAGCAGCAGGTCGTAGTCCTCCTGTGTCGGGCGGAAAAGCTCCGGCACCAGCAGCGTCTGCTGCATGACGGGACCGGCGTTTTTCTTCAGCCGGTCAAACAAAATGCGCTCGTGGGCGGCGTGCTTGTCAATGAGAACCATGGCCTCGCCCGTGTCCACGACGATGTAGGTTTTCATCACCTCGCCGATGACGCGGAAGGCGGGGGCGCGCGGCGCGGGCGGCTCTGCGCCCGGGGGCGGCGGCACAGCGGGCGGCGGCGGCGCCGCCGGAGCGGCCGGGGACGACGCCGCGGACGAACCGCGGGGCGCCGCAGACGGGACGGATGGCCCGGGGGCCGCCGGAATCGGCGCGCGCCCGCCGGGGACAGCCGGCGCGGACCATGCTGCCGAAGGGATGGAGGCTGCGGCCCGCGGCGTCGGAGGCTCCGGTTGAGGAGCGGGGACGGGTTCGTCGTTTGCCGGGGCGGGTTTTTCGTCGGACGGCGCAGACGGCACCGGGGCGGCGGAGACCGCGGGCGCGTCGGTCACGGGCGCGTCGGTCACGGGCGCGGCCGGGCTTTGCAGCGGGTCCGGAGCGCGCAGCGTGAGCTGTTCGTACGATGGCGTCTGCGCCGGGGCGTGAAAGCCCCGCATGGGGACGGGCTCCGGGGCGGACACGGTGCGTTTTTCTGCGAGCAAGGCGGCGGTGACGGCGTCGTATACGGCGGCAAACACCAGCCGCTCCGCGCTGAAGCGGACCTCGGCCTTGGTGGGGTGCACGTTGACGTCCACGCTGCCGGGGCTGATGGTCAGATACAGCACCGCCGCCGGAAAGCGTCCTGTCAGCAGACTGTCGGCGTTGCGGTAGGCCTGCTCCACGGCGGCCTGCAGCTGCTGGGAGCGGATGGCGCGCCCGTTGCAGAAGAAAAACTGCTGCGAGCGGTTGCCGCGGCAGGCGGCGGGGGAACTGACGCAGCCCCGGACGCGAAGGTCGCCTTCCAGCTCCGGCAGCGTCAGCATCGTGCGGGCCGTATCCCGGCCGAGCAGCGCGTAAACGGCGGAGTCAACCCGCCCGTCGCCCGGTGTGAAAAAGCATTCCTTTCCGTCGCGGATGCAGCGCACGGAGCAGTCCGGCCGCCCCAGCGCGACGCGCAGCGCCTGGCCCTCGCAAAAGCCGCCCTCCGCCCGGTCCGAGCGCAGAAATTTCAGCCGGGCCGGCGTGTTATAGAATAAGTCCTCCACCACCAGTGTGGTGCCCTCGGGGCAGCCGGTCTCCTCCAGAGACAGAAGCTCGCCGCCCGCGATTTTTACCCGGGTGCCGGTGGGGGCGCCGCGGCGGCGCGTGGTCAGCGTGATGCGGCTGACGGCGGAGATGGCGGCCAGCGCCTCACCGCGAAAGCCCATCGTCTCGATGGCCTCCAGCCCGCGCTCGTCCGCCAGCTTGGAGGTGGCGTGGCGCAAAAAGCAGTTGCCGGCATCGTCCGGCTCCATGCCGCAGCCGTCGTCGGTCACGCGAATAAGCGTACAGCCGCCGCCGCGCAGCTCCACGGTGATGTTGCGCGCGCCGGCGTCCAGCGCGTTTTCCATCAGCTCCTTGACCACGCTGCCGGGACGCTCCACCACCTCGCCGGCGGCAATCATGTCCGCCACCAGGGGGGACAGCAGATTGATGACACCCATAAAAACCACTCCCCGCGGTCGTTGTCGACCGCACGATTGCATAATTAGGCAATATTAAATCGCAGTATTATATCACAGGATGATGCCGGCGGCAAGTTGAAACGGCATCCGGTTCGTGCTACAATATTCAATTGAGTATGTATGAAGGACGGAACCGCCATGTACGAACGAACGGAAATCACCCCCGAGCAGCGGCAGACCATGTTTGCCTGCTGTGAGCGGCTGCGCGCGCAGCTCGGCGACCGGCCGCGCACGGCCTGTGTCGATACCTACGGCTGCCAGCAGAACGAGTCCGACAGCGAGATTCTGCGCGGCTGGCTGACGCAGTGCGGGTATCGGATGACGGACGACCCCATGACGGCGGATGTGGTGGTGGTCAACACCTGCGCCGTGCGCCATCATGCGGAGATGCGCGTGCTCGGCAACGTCGGCGCGCTGGTGCACGCCCGCAGCCGCAACCCGGACATGATCGTCTGCGTGGGCGGCTGCATGGCCCAGCAGGAGGGGATGAAAAAGAAGCTCAAGGAGAGCTTTCGCATGGTGGATCTGGTGTTCGGTCCGCACGAGCTGTGGCAGTTTCCGCAGCTGCTGGAGGAAACCATCCGGCGTCACGGGCTGCGCGGGGACAAGGGACGGCTGTTCGCGGCCGCGCCCTGCGACGGTGTGGTGGCGGAGGAGCTGCCCCGTCAGCGCGACGGCAGCATCAAGGCGTGGCTGAGCATCATGAACGGGTGCAACAACTTCTGCACCTACTGCATCGTGCCCTATGTCCGCGGGCGGGAGCGCAGCCGGGAGCCGTCCCGCATCGAGGACGAGTGCCGGGAGCTGGTCCGCGCGGGGTACAGGGACATCACGCTCCTCGGCCAGAACGTCAACAGCTACGGCCGGGGGCTGGATGAGAAGGTGGATTTCCCCGCGCTGCTGCGGCGGCTGGACCGCATCGAGGGGGAGTATATCCTGCGCTTTATGACCAGCCACCCGAAGGACGCGACGGAGGCGCTGTTCGCCGCGATGGCGGAGTGTGAGCACACGGCGCACCACATCCATCTGCCGCTGCAGTCCGGCTCCGACCGGGTGCTGAAGGCAATGAACCGCCATTACGACATGGCGGCCTATTTGGAAAAGGTGCGGCTGGCGCGGCAGTATATGCCGGATCTGGTACTGACGACGGACATCATCGTCGGCTTCCCCGGCGAGACGCGGGAGGAATTCGACGAGACGCTGCGCGCCGTGGAGCAGGTGGGCTTTGACGCCATGTTCACCTTTATCTATTCCCCGCGGGAGGGGACGCCGGCGGCGGCCATGCCGGACCCCGTGACCCGGGCGGAAAAGCAGGTCTGGTTTGACGAACTGACCACGCTGGCAAACCGCATCAGCGCGCAAAAGCACGCGGCCTATCCCGGTCGGACCGTGCGCGTGCTGGTGGATGGGAAAAGCGGCTCGGACGAGTGGCCGCTGACCTCGCGCACGCGCGGCGGGCGGCTGGTGCATCTGAAGGGGGACGAGTCGCTCATCGGCACCTTCGCGGACGCCCGCATCACCGAGGCCGCCACCTGGGCCCTTTTCGGCGAGGCGCTGTAAGGCGCGCGGGCTGCCCGCATTGAAACAAAAAGAAAAGACGGACGGAGCTTTTTTCGGAAGGCTCCGTCCGCCTTTGTTTTATTCGCCCTGTTCGCAATCGTTTGCCGGCGCGGCGGCCGGCTCGAAGCGAAGCAGTCTTCGCCCCCGGCGGGTCAGCGTGCCCGCGGTGCCCGCGGGACACAGCGCGTACAGACTCTCGCCGACGCGGAAGTCCGTGATCCGGCCGTCCGGGTCCTTCAGACACAGATGGTATTCCTGCCGGTCGCGGCGGGCCAGTCCTATGGTCAGCGGAAAGCGCTCGCGATAGCGCTTTTCCACCAAGGCGGGCAGCGTTTGTCTCGGCGCCAGCGCGTCGCGCAGCAGCCCGACCCCGTACGCCGCGGCGCACAGCCCCATCACCGCCGCAAGAACCGTGACATACCACGCCATCGCTTACAGCTCCATCGCGGCGCACCAGCCGCTGTACACGGCCTCGCGCACGCTGGCGGGTCTCAGCGCGTCGCCGATAATCCGGGACCCGGGGAACCCGGCCGTCAGCTCGAGCGCCGCGTCCTGCTCCGGCGCGCGCCCGCCGGAGAACACGACGCGGTCGCCCGCCAGCCGCTGCTGCCGGCCCTCCGCGTCCGTATAGAGAACAAAGTCGGAGCCGATTTCGTCCGTGCGGCACAGCGTTTTGTATTCAAAGGTGGGCAGGGCGTTCATATAATCCCGCAGCGCCTTGAGCGTGTGCATGTCGCAGGGGAAGCGCTTGCGGCGGCTGAGTACCGTGACCGTATGGCCGGCAACGGCCAGCGCCAGACCGGTTTCCAGTCCGATTTCCGCGCCGCCCACCACGATATAGCGCCGGGGCTCTTCCGTGCCCTTTTGCAGGAGGTCCAGCGCCTCCAGCGGCAGCAGCGCGTTCTCGCTGCCGGGGACGGACGCGGGACGGGTTCCCGCTGCGCCGCAGGCGGCCAGCACGGTCTGAAAGCCCTCCCGTTCCAGCAGCGCCCGGTCGGCCCGGGTGTTCAGCCGCAGCTCGATGCCGCTTTTTTCCGCCTGGGTCCGCAGCCAGTCCCGATAGCTCCGCAGCGGCCACTTAAAGGGCATGACGTCCACGTGGTTAAGTTGGCCGCCCAGCGCGGGGGCCTGTTCAAACAGTGTGACGGCGTGGCCGCGGCGGGCTGCCGTCAGCGCCGCGGTGATGCCGGCCGGGCCGCCGCCGATGACGGCGACCTTTTTGCTCCGTTCCGGCGCGGCGGGGAACATCCGGTCCGCCACCTGCTCCAGCCCGTGACGGGGGTTGACCCGGCAGCGGCCGCCGTGGCACAGATTGCACCGCAGACAGGGGACCACGTCCTCGCCCCGGCCCTGCAGCAGCTTTTTGCCGTATTCCGGGTCGCAGATGAAGGCCCGGGCCATGGAGACGGCGTCACACCGACCCTCGCGCAGAAAGCGCTCGATGTCGTCCGGATTCTGGAAGGCGCCCACGGGGGAGATGACGGAACGGATGCCCCGCTGCTTCATCCCCTCGGCATAGCGCAGCATATACGGCTCGTGCTCCGGCTGGTTATAGCCGTTGCCGTGGTTGAGAGAGCCCTCCCAGGCGCGCAGCTGAAAGATGTCCACGTCGTCCTGGGCCCGCTCGGCAAAGCGGAGAAATTCCTCGAAATCATAGCCCGGCGCCTCCTCTGTGGCGGATACCTGGCACTCGATGATGAAATCCCGGCCGCAGGCGTCCTTGATGGCGCGGAATACTTCCAGCGGCAGACGGATGCGGTTTTCAAAGCTGCCGCCGTACTCGTCGGTCCGGCGGTTTAATACGGGGGAGAGCGCGTTGGCCAGAATGCCGCCGCGATAGGACATATACACCGTCACAGCGTCAAAACCCAGCCGCTGAAAGGTCCGGGCCTGGCGGGCGAATTCCGCGACCAGGGCATGGATGTCCTCGGTGGAAATCGAGGGCTTGTTTTCGAAGTTGCGGGAATAGTCCCCGGTTTTGGGGATGGCGTTCCATTCCGCCTCCGGCAGCTCGCAGATGCCCACGTCGTGCGGCTCCACCTCCTGCAGCGACGCGGCGGCCAGCGAGCCGTGAGCGTGAATCCGGTCGCAGATCTGCCCGTAGCAGCTCAGCACGTCCCAGTCCGACATGTCGCACAGCGCCATTGGGGACAGACGGCCCGCCTTGTCCGGATAGGCGCCCATCGCCACGCAGACCAGCGCCGCCCCGTTTCGGGCCGCCTGTTCATAGAAGGCGATGGTTGCCTCCGCGGGGTATTTCTCCGGTCCCTGCAGCTGGCGGGAGGCGCTTTTGGTCTGCAGAAGCCGGCTTTTCAGCACGGTGTTCCCCACCCGGAGGGGAGTGAAAATGTGTTCATACGGATGAGCCATGGTTCTCTCCTTTCGCAGCGCCGTTTGTCAGGCCGAGGCCTGACTGTCCTCAAAGGCCTTGCGGTGTTTGGCCGCGATTTTGCGGATTTTCTTTGTGTCGTAGGAGCCCACGCCGCCCTGCAGCTTGGGGTCGAGATAGTCGCGCAGCCCGTCGCCGAACAGATTGGCTGCCAGCACCATGACGGCAATGCAGATGCCCGGATACAGGCACAGCTGCGGCGCGGAGTACATGTTGGCACGGCCCTGGTTCGTGATCATATAGCCCCAGGAGGGCGTGCCGACCTTGACGCCGTAGCCCAGGAAGTTCATGGACGCCTCCATCATGACGGTGCCGCCCAGACCGCCCGCCGCCGTGACGATGATGATGGGCATGATGTTCGGCACCACGTGGTGGAGCATTTTCCAGCCCCTGCCGCCGCCCAGCACATCGGAGCTGCGGCAGTAGCCGGCGTCCTTGACGGCAAGGACCGCGGAGCGGATCAGCCGCGACTGGCCGATGCCGCCGGGAATGGACATCACCAGCACAAGCTGCCACATGCCGTTGCCGATCATGGCCATCAAGATCATGGACAGCAGCATGCCGGGGATGCAGGTGAACGCGTCCACAAACCGCTGCACAATCAGATCGAACCAGCCGCCGATTACGGCGGACAGCGTGCCGATGACCACGGCAATCAGCGTCGTCAGCACCGACACGCCCAGACACAAAATCACGGAGGTGCGGGCGCCGTAAATCAGATAGCTCAGTACGTCCCGGCCCAGATTGTCGGTGCCCAGCCAGTAGATGGTCCCGGAGGAGGCCTGCAGCGCCTGTTTCGTCTCGCTGAGCGTCCAGTAGGGGCCCTCGAGCTTGTAGAGAATGTTGCTGGGCAGCGTGCCGGCCTCCATCTTGACCGGCGCCAGCGCGTCGGCGAAGACCGCCACCAGAATCAGCAGCAGCACCACCGCCGCTCCCGCGGCCGCGGAGGGCTTGCTGCGGCAGAAATCACGGATTTTTTTCATCTCGGCCTCCCTCCTTATTCCAGCGTAATCCGGGGGTCAAATTTTTTGTAGAGAATATCCACAATCACGTTGACCACCATGACCACCAGCGAGAAAATCAGCACGCAGCCTTGCATCAGCGGGTAGTCGCGCGCGTTGAGCGCCGTGATGACCAGCGCTCCGATGCCGGGGATGGAGAACAGACTTTCCAAAATGACGGAGCCGCCCACCAGCGCGCTGACGGAGCCGCCGATGAGCGTGATGACCGGCAGCATGGCGTTTCGCAGCGCGTGGTGAAACAGCACGCGCCGCTGCTTCACGCCCTTGGCCCGGGCGGTGCGGACATAGTCCGAGCGCATGGTTTCCAGCGTGACCGTGCGCACGTAGCGCAGCTGCATGCCGCAGTTGGTCAGCGCGCCCAGCAGCGCCGGCACCACGAACATCTTCAGATTGGCAATCGGGTCGGCGAAAAAGCGGATATACTCCGTCGGCGGGCTCCAGCGCCACCACAGCGCCGGGTAAATCAGCACCATGGTCGCAATCCAGAACACGGGGATGGACATCAGCAGCAGCGACAGCACTCGAATCGCAAAGTCCGAGATGCTGTCCTGATGGGCGGCGCAGTACACGCCCAGCGGAATCGAAATCAGATTGGAAAACAGCAGAATCAGCAGCCCCAGCTCCAGCGACGGCAGCAGCTGCCGCCCGATGCAGCCCGCGACGGTCTCATTGCGGAAAAAGCAGTCGCCCAGATCCCCCTTGAGCACGTTGCCGAGCCAGACGAAAAACTGGGTAACGGCGGGCTTGTCCAGCCCCAGCATGGCGGCCACGCTCTCCTCCGTGGCGTCCGATACGCCGGAGGACTGCAGCTTGTACAGCAGGGCATCCACGGCCCCGCCCGGCAGACACCGCACCAATATGAACACCACCAGACAGACAATCAGCAGGGTGGGAATCAGCAGCGCGATGCGTTTGATGATATATTTTCCCATGGCTCAATCCCCCTCGGTCGGATGAAATCCGTCCCTGTCCACGTAATGACAGCTGACCCAGTGGCCCTCCTCCACCCGGGTAAAGGCGGGCTCCGCCTCGTGACAGTACCGGGTCGCGTACGGGCACCGGGTGGAAAAGCGGCAGCCCGCGGGCGGGTTTAGGGGAGAGGGAACCTCGCCCTTGAGCATAATCCGCTGCCGCTGCCGGTCCACGACCGGGTCCGGAATGGGCGCGGCGGAAATCAGCGCCGCTGTATAGGGG
>R18__coassemble_2308_pt1 | contig 12570 bp, 13 predicted proteins | sample R18__metabat2_low_PE_004 | metagenome-assembled genome bin R18
TAAAAACCCGGCGCCCGCTTGCCAAATCGGCGGCCGGGTGCTACACTCATGCGGCCGGTTTTGAGTGAGGGATGTGATTTTGTATGTATGCCTTTCGCGCGTTTGTGCGGCATAATGTCGTGCTGTGTGCTGCGGCGGCGCTCGCGGCGCTTTCCATGCTGTTCGTGCCGCCGGACCGGGAGTATCTCGGGTATATCAACGGCCGGGTGCTGACCGTTCTGTTCGTACTGATGGCCGCGGTGGCCGGGTTTTCGGGCGCGGGACTGTTTGTCCGGCTCTCCGGCGCGCTCACACGGCGCACGACAAGCGCCCGGACGCTGGGACTGGGTCTCGTGCTGCTGTGCTTTTTCCTGTCCATGCTGATTACGAACGACGTGGCGCTCATCACCTTTGTCCCCTTTACGCTGGGGCTGTTCGGCCGGGAACGGCGCGTGGTGCCCGTCCTTGTGATGGAGACCGTCGGCGCCAATCTCGGCAGTCTTCTCACCCCCATCGGCAACCCGCAGAATCTCTATCTTTACAGCTATTACGCGCTGACAGCGGGGGACTTTTTCCGCGCGGTGCTGCCGCTGGGGCTGCTGTGTCTGGCGCTGGTGACGGGGCTTACACTGCTGCTGGTCCGCGGCGGGGCGGTCCCGGCGGCGCGCGCGAATGACGCACTGTCGGCCACACCCTTCGCGCTGCTTCGGTACAGCCTGCTGTTCGCGCTGGGACTGCTCACGGTCATGCGGACGCTGGACTGGCGGATCTGTCTGGGCGTGTCGGCGCTGCTTTTGCTGGTGTTCGACCGGCCGCTGTTTCGCTGCGTGGACTGGAGTCTGCTGGCTTCGTTTGTCTGCTTTTTCGTTCTGGTGGGCAATCTCGCGCGCATCGAGGCCGTGCGCGGGCTGATTGAATCGCTCCTTCTCGGCCGCGAATACCGCACCGCCGCACTGCTCAGCCAGGTCATCTCCAACGTCCCGGCCGCCACCATGCTCTCCGGCTTCACGACGGACTGGCGCGCGCTGCTGCTGGGCGTGAACGTCGGCGGTCTCGGCACCCCCATTGCCTCCATGGCCAGTCTGATCACGCTGCGCTTTTATTCCTCCGCCCCGGCGCCCGGCGGCCGCTATCTCGCCGTCTTCTCCGCCGTCAACTTTGCTCTGCTCGCCCTCCTCCTCGCTCTCGAGCCCCTTCTTTTGTAACCACCAAACCGCCGCCAAAATTATACCCGTATGGGTATAGTTTTTAGCGGTGGTTTTCTTTATCGCACTTGACTTTCGCCCCGATTGGGTATATTTTCAAGGCATGAATACCATTTCCTCCTTTATTCGTACCAAAAGAAAAGAAGCCGGCTGGACCCAGCGGGAGTTTGCTGCGCAGGCGGGTCTCGGTCTGCGTTTTGTGCGCGAGCTGGAACAGGGCAAGCCAACGCTTCGCATGGATAAGGTCGCGCAGGCCCTGCGCGTCTTCGGCTGCGAGCCTGTTCCCGGCCCGCAGGACACCGGGCTGCGCCCGGCTCTGATTGCGGATATATGCCGCTTGGCCCGGGCGCACGATATGGAACGCATTGTTCTTTTCGGCTCCCGCGCCCGCGGCGATTATCGTCGCGCCAGCGACATTGACCTGGCCGTCCGCGGCGCAGGCGTGGATCTTTTCCGCCTGGCCGTGGAGGAGGAAACCCCCACACTTCTCACCTATGACGTTCTCGATTTGGACGCCATCGGCAATGCCGAGCTTCTCGCCAATATCCAAAGGGAGGGAATGATCCTCTATGAAAAAGTTTGATAACTATCGCAGCAATCTGCTTGTTCTGTCCCGGTGCAACCGGCAGGACTTAACGAACGAATTCATCATCGGCGGCATTATCGACAAATTCTTCATCCAGTTCGAACTGGGCTGGAAGGTGCTCAAGGAGCTGCTGATTCACGACGGAGTCCCCGTCGGTCTGAGCGGTTCTCCCCGCGAAATTCTCAAACAGGCCTATCGCTGCTACCCCTGTCTGGACGAGGACATCTGGCTGTCCATGCTCTCCCAGCGAAATAACACCATTCATATATACGATGCCGCTGCCGCACGCGCTCTGGTCGACAAAATCATTTCGGACTATCTACCCGCCTTCCGGGCACTGGAGGATTATATTCTTCGGCGTCTGAACGATTGGGAATAAAAAAACAAACCGCCGCCCCGGCGGACGCTCCGTTTCGCAAACGGATGGGTCCGCCGGGGCGACGGCTTATTCTTTCCATTACGCGCTCATCAGCGCGCACAGCATGATGGCAAAGTCCGCGCGGGTTGCGGCCGCGGAGGGGTCCGTTTCGGCAAACATCCCGAGCGCGGCGGCGATGGTCTCATAGCCGACAGCCTCCGCCTGCACGCCGACACGGCTCTTCACGCCGGTCCAGAGACTCTCCAGCTCCGCCGCCGGGGCGTACTTTCCGGCCCGCAGCAGCAGGATGGCTCCCTCGCTGACGGTCAGCGCTTTATCCGGCTCCCATGTGTCCACAAAGCCGTATCTCTGCGCCCGGTCTCCCAGCTCCTCGTCCGTCCACTCGCTGCCGTCATACCCGGCCGCGCTCAACGCGAGCAGCACCGCCGTCCGTTCGTCGAGCGCTTCCCCGGGGCCGAAGTGACCTCCCGCGAGTCCGATGCCGGCCTCCGCCAGTCGCTCGATGGCCTCCTCGCCAAAGACCCCCTCTGTGTCGTCATAGACATACTCCGTCTGCTCGTCCGCCGTCTGAATCGCGCCGGTCTCGGCGTCTATCGCGGCAATCTCCCGCCCGTAATACCAGGCAAACACCAACTCCGGCATCTCCTCATAGCCCCAGTCCAGATACCGCTGCGCAAGCTCCCCGGTCCCGCCGGACTCCGTCCCGCGCTGGACATAACCCTCCGTCAGTTCCCGGGCCTCCGCCAGCAGCTCCAGCGCCTCCTGCTTTGTCAGCAGTTCCTTCGCCTGTTCAAACACCGGCTCCTCGTCCCAGTCGACCGAATAGCTGTCAATGGTCCCCTCCGCCGGGTTGACGCCGACGCGGATGGAATCCGCGGGATAGAAATATCCGTCCACTTTCCGGGCAAAGACGAACTCCCCGTCCTCCTCCGCCCCGGCATAGCGGCTGAGCGTACACACCGCCGCGTCGGCTGCGTGCTCGCTCTCGGCGGTCACAAACTGCTCCGCCACCGCGCGCAGCGCCTCACCGGAGGCTTCCTCTGCCTCCCGCTCATAAAGCGGATACAGGGTATTGACGCTCAGAATCGTCCCGTCCGCCGCGTCCACCGTCAGCGTCTTTTCCACAAACAGCTCCTCCCACTCGCTCCACTGACGATACTGCTCCACGGAATAGCCAAACAGCCGCCCCTCGCGCATCGGCATGCGGTAATACAGAGTCGCCGTGACGATTCCGTCGTCGCGATTGCGGTCATAAGACACGGAAACCAGCTCAAACTCGCCGTCCAGTCCCAGCAGCTCCCGCGCGCGCAGCTGCGCGTCCAGCGTCTGCACGTCCTGCACATCCTCGTAATCCGCGATGGAAGCCAGCTCCGTCTCCGTCAGCATGGCGACGCCCGCCGCCTCTTCCGCTACGGTCATATCCGCCTCCGCCGCATACAGTTGGCTTCCGCCGCCCACCGCCGTGGGAACAAACAGCTCCCCCGTGTTTGCATCCAGAGCCTGCTCCTCGCCACAGGGGACCCACACCAGCCGCGCGGTCCCGTCGCCCGTGTCCTGCCAGTAAAGCTCCGCATCCAGCGTCGCAGCCAGCGTTTCGGACGCCTCGGACTGCGAAACGGTGCCCTCCGCCGCGGGCACGCCGCCGGCATAGGGCTGCCAGCTGTCACTCCGGCTCCACTCGGTCACCGTGCCGTCCGCGTTCACGCTCACACTCAGCGTGATGGGGGACGGATAGCCGTTGAGCTCCACCATACCGCTTAGATACACATTTTGCCGCGCCGTTTTCCCCAGCACGCACGAGGTGAACACAGCCTGTTCCCCCTCACCGAGAGCGCGGACGCTGAAGTCCTCGGCCGCAGCCCGGGCCTCCTCCTCGCTCAGCGCGGAAAAATGCGGGTCGAAATTGTAATAGGTATAGCTATCCCCGCTGTTCACATACCGGCTGTATTCCAGAATGGTGCCGTCCGCGTCGCAGCTGACGGACACGCTGCTGCCGTCGTCGCCGCTCCACCACAGATACCACTCATCCCGCAGATACTGCTCATAATCCCCGCTGAAATCCGTGTACTCGTTCCCGATGCCCAGCTTTTGCTTGACCAGCAGCGTGATGTCCGCCATGGCTTGGTCGATGCTGTCCTCCGCCATAGCCGGCGCGCCGAGCGCCGCCACCAAAAGCGCCGCCAGCATCATCGCGATAAGCCTCTTTTTCATACCCGGTCTACCTCCCAACAGAATGATTCTTTCCTCCTATCCGACGCTCTCGCGCAGAAAATTGTTCCCTTCCTGTTTGTGTTTTTTTGCACGAAGGCCCCGCGCCGATAGGGCGCGGGGCCGGTTTGGTTTTTCAGTGTATTATGGTGCGGACGGTCCTCTCAGCCCTGCGGCGTGAGAGAATTATCGTACCGGTACAGGAAGGTCACAATATGGGCGCGGTTGCAGCTCGTACCCGGCTCAAAGGTCTTGTCGCTCGTACCGGCGGTAATCCCGTTTTCCACCGCCCACAGAACGGCGTCATAGTAATAGGCGTTATTCTTCACATCCCCGAACGGGTTGGTGGTGGTCGTCGGCGTCGGCTTCTCGGCGTAGCGGTACAGGAAGGTGACCGCCTCCGCGCGGGTGCAGGTTCCATCGGGGTCAAAGGTCGTTTCGGTTTTGCCGTTGGTAATCCCCTGTTCCTTCGCCCAGAGGACCGCCTTGTAGTAATATTGACGGCTGTCCGCCACATCCGTGAAGGGGCTGTCCATGCTCTCGGGATCCGGCTTGCCCGCATACCGCCACAGGAAGGTCACGATCATGCCGCGGGTGCAATTGTTGCCGGGGGAGAAGGTCGTGCTCGAGGTACCCTGGACCACGCCCTCTTCCTTGCCCCACTTCACGGCGTCGTAATACCAGCTCGACGCATTCGTCACGTCGCTATAGGGCGCGTCGGCGGGGATGACGGGGTCGGGATCCGTCGTGCCGGGGTCCGTCGTGCCGCCGAAGGGATTTTCCACCTCGTAAGTGGACCAGGAGGGCGTGGCAATGGCGTCCGTCGTGCTCACGGATGTGTTGTAGCCGCCGACCGTCACGGTATAGCTGCTCGTGCCGGTCACATAGGTCTTGCTCGAGGACTTGATGGTGACGGTCTTGCCGCTGGCGTCGACGATGCTGCCGGCGTTATAGAGAGTACCCGTCACGGTGCTGTTGCCGGTCACGACCCAGGTGGAGCCGCTCTCGACATACATGTTCATCGTCTTCTTGCCGCTGGTGCCGCCGTTGAGCGTGTCGTTCTTCGTCACGGCGCCGGTCAGCTTCGACCCGTCGAGCAGATAGAAGTCCAGCGTGGAGATGCTGTCGTACACCACGTCGCCCTCCAGCGTCTGGCGCCGGGCGGTGAAGACGCAGGACGCGCCGTTCGAGCCGGCCGTGCCCCAGGTGCGGCTGGAGCTGTTGCCCGTGCACTGCAGCAGATAGGTGGTAGAGGAATCGCGGTTGATGGTCACGCCGTCGAGCAGGAATTTGCTGGAGGTGTTCGTCGTGTAGAACACGGGGCCGCCCTTGCACGTCAGCGAGCCGCCCACCATGTCAAACTCACTCGTGCCGATGGTAGAGTCGCCGGACATGGACTGGTAAAGGATGACGTTCCAGACCTTATTGTCGTTGAGACTCGTCGCCTGCATGTCGCCGCTCAGCGAGCAGTCGAACAGACGCACGGTGTTCTTGCCCTCGATGTTGATGGCCTCGCTCTTGCCGGCCGTCAGCGTCGCGTTGTGGACGGTGATGTCCGCCGTGCAATAGATGGCGCTGGTGCCGTTCTGGGTGGTGTAGGTACCGCCGTCGATGACCATCTTGCCGCCGCCGCGGTCGGAACGGATGGCCGCGCTGCTGCCGCCGGAGGTGGTCACATTCAGATTCCAGGCGTACAGCGTGCCGCCGCCCGCCACGTGGATGCCGCCGGCGGAGTTATTGCCGGTGACGTTGATGGTGGTGTTCGCCAGATACAGCGTGCCATTGCCGTAGGCAAAGGCGCCCGCGCCGCCCGTGGCGGAGCTGGTGATTTTGCCGTTCGACAGATAGCCCGAGCCGCCCGTGCACAGCACCGAGGCGCCCACGCCGTAGAAGCTCGCGCTGTCGCCGCCGGTGCCGTTGGTGCTCTTGTTGACGGTGAAATTATCCAGCTGCACCTTGCCGGCATTGATCCAGATGGCGCTTTGATCCTTCGTGGCGGAGGTATAGGTCTTGCCGCTCTCGGTCGTGTTGGAGCTGAAAACATTCGCCGCGGCATAGGTACTGGGCGCGGACGAACCACCGCCGCCGCCACCACCGGCCGCATAAGCCGTCACGCTCAGCGCGGTCAGCACCGCGAGCGCCAGACACAGAAGACGTATATTGCGTTTTTTCATGGACTTTTTCTCCTTTGCTTTGTATTGATACCGGGTACTGTACCACACGATTCTGAAATTTTTCTGAAGACCGCGCCGCACGCTCTTTTTCGTTTGCCCAAACAAAAAAGACGGCCCCGAACCGTCCTTTTTATATTTTACTTTTTCCGGCGCCGCATCAGCCAGTCCGACAGCTCCCGCTGGCTCGAAAACACGGGCACATAGCGCTCCGTCTGCGCGGGCGGCGCCGGACGCCCGTCGGCCTCCGCCTCCTTGACGAGCACATCCCGCTCGTCGTCCGCGTCAAAATGGCCCAGCTCCAGATGGCGCAGCTCGTGGGCCAGCACGCGGCGCTTTGTCTCCTCCGGCAGCCGCGCGTCGATATAGATGCAGAAGCCGCCCTCCGGCTCCGGCAGCACCAGCCCCTGCGCGGAGCGGACCGCCGCCGGGAACGGCACCTCCCGCACGTATACGCCGTCCGGGATTCGCAGTTCCCCGTTCATTTATTCCTCACCCCGGGCGCGGCTGTTCTCGATCAGCCGGGAGATGAAGTCGTTGAGCGCCTCCAGCTCCTCCACGTCGGCGTTCGACACGGTTTTCATGAATCGGCGCAGCGCGGGGTTTTCCTCCAGCCGGCGCAGATACAGCGCCACCTCTTGATCCCCGTCCGCCGTGGCCAGCGCCTCGTCCTTGCCAATCAGCCAGTCCACGTTGACCTCCAGCACCTCGGCCATGGCCATCAGCATCGGCATTTTCGGCCGCCCGATGCGCCCGGCCTCGTAGCGCTGAATGGTGGACTTGTTCAGACCCAGGCGGTCGCCGACCTCCTCCATCGTCATCCCGCGCAGATGCCGCGCGTTGCGCAGACGGGTCCCCAGCAGCTGTGTATCCATCGATCCATCACCTCCGGGCGAGGATATCATGTCTTTTCTCTCTGCGCAACCGATTTGTTGCATGAAACATAAAATTTTTCAAAAAACACAGCGCGCCGTCTGTTATTCCTCCCCGTTACCCATCAGACGGCAGCCGTCCTCGCCGATTCGAAAGGGCAGACGCCTCCGGCTTTTTTTCAGCACGGCGCACACCTGCACCTCGTCCCGCGCGAAGCGGAGCGTGGCATCCGGCCGATCCCGCCCGGCTGTCAGCAGCATCACGCCCCCGTCCCGGTCATAGCAAAGCTGCCGGACCAGCACGCGCCCGTCCTTAAGACGCCAGATGGCGCACTCGCCCTCCTCCGGCGGACGGAATTCCACCTCCACCGCCTGGCCCTCCCGGTACCAGGGGCTCAGCTCGTCCCCCTGCAGATAGACGATGGCGTCCGTCTCGCTCTCAGCCGGCAGCGTAATGCCGCCCGCGGGGTATTGTCTGTCCCGCTGTTCCACCGCGCTGCCTCCCGGTTACAGTCCCGGCTCGTAGCAGGGCATGGGCTGCAGCTTGTACAGATTGTTCCGGTGCAGCCGGTCAATGCGCTCCTTCGCGACGGGGTCGTCGATTTCTCCCGTGCGGATATACCGGTCCAGCGCCGCATAGGTAAAACCGAGATTATCCTCGTCCGTCTTGCCGCACAGTCCGTCAATCGGCACCTTTTCCACCAGCTCCGCCGGCAGCCCCAGCTCGTGCCCCAGCGCCTTCACCTCGGTCACGGTCAGCCTCGCCAGCGGACTGAAATCCCCGGCGGCGTCACCGTAGCGGGTGGAATAGCCCACCCAGTCCTCGGACAGATTGCAGGTGTTGGCGACCCGGCCGTCATGGCTCTGGGCCACGGCGTACAGCGCCGCCATACGCAGCCGGGGCTGCAGACTGCGCACGCTCTGCTCCGACAGCGCGAAGCGATCTCCCACGGCGGTCCTCATCCCCTCGAGCGCCGGCGCGATGTCGAGCACATACCGCCGGATGCCCAGATAATTCACCAGCCGGTAGGCGCAGTCGATGTCGCTCTGCTCGCCGCAGGGCATCAGCACGCCGATCACGTGGTCCGTGCCCAGCGCCTCGGCGCACAGCGCCGCCACCACGGAGCTGTCCTTCCCGCCGGAGATGCCCACCACGGCGTGAAAGCCCTTTCCGTTTTGTTCAAAATACTCCCGGATAAACCGGACGCAGCCCTCGTGAATGCTCGTTATATCCATCCGCGCCGCCCTCTTTTCAGCGGACGTTCAGCGCGTCGAGCAGCCCGCTCAGCCGGAACACCTCCCGCACGGAGGCGTTTGCGCCCGTAATCTCCATGCTGCGCCCGTCGAGCGTCTTATACACCGACACCAGCACCCGCAGCCCCTTGGAGGAGATGAAGTCCACCCCCGCCAGATCCACGGTCAGTCCCCGGATTTCCGCCGTGAAGTGCTTCTGCAGAAAGTCCGCGAGCTCTCCGCTCGTCGCGCTGTCCAGCCGCCCCTCCGGCGCCACAGTCAGCGCATCCGTCGCCTTTTCATAGTTAATCGTCATATCGACCGCTCCTGTCTTACAAAATGTTTTTCTCTATTGTACCGCCTTTTTTCCGTTTCGTCCAGTCGCATGTGGGAGGCGGAGGGACGAGGGAGTTTTTCCGTCCTTTACACTGTGCGGTTTGTGCCGGAATTGTGTTGTTTGTCCCGCCGATGCTTGCGGCATGTTCCCAAATGGTATATTTTATAATGGTACTAAGGCAACACCGCACAATTCTCGGCACGCAATCGCCCGCCTTAAAAGGAAGGCGGCGGGCACAACCCCCGCTTCGCATGGGGGCCGTGCTTGGAAATATTTCCGGCATATTTCACAAAAATGCTCGGCAATACACAAAGTATTCCCAGTCGGCCGCAAAAGGAACGGCGGCCGACATAACTCTCGGGAATATGAGAGCCATGCGCTTTTTGTTTCATCTGCCGGCGGTTAAAGGAGACCGTCGGCATGCCCGCCGCTTCGCATGGCGGGTATGCCGAAAAATTTCCCAGCGCATCTTACGCACCAGAATTATGCGGTGTTGCCCTAAATCAGAAAGGAAGGTCCCTGTTTATGAAAAAACTTCTCGCCTCTGTGCTGATTGCCGCGCTGCTTCTCGCCTCCGGCACGGCAGCCCTCGCCTCCTCCGGTGAAGCCAGCGGGGAATCCGGCGTCTCCGCCGCCATCACGGTCGCGGACGGCGTCATGACTCTCAACGAGGACTATTGCGCCGAGCACGGTCTCGACCTGACCTATGCCGAGCTGACGGACAGCGGTGTTGCCGGTCTTGCGCTCGACACGGGCGACATGCTCGTCTCGGTCGTGTCCGTCACCGGGGATGACTCCGTCTTCACCATCTCCGACGCGGACATTCATCTCGGCGTCAACGAGGAAACGGCCTATGTCTGCAACACGACCACCGCCGGCTCCGGCGCGCTGGTCAGCAGCGGCACGCTGTTTATCAACGATTCCACCATCCTTGTGGACGGCGGAGCCAACGGCGCCGAGGGCGGTCACTACTGCGTGAAGGCCTCCGGCACGGGCACTCTGGTCGTGAATAACTGCTCCATGATTCAGACCGGCCGCGGCGGCGCCAACGGTCTGACCGACGATTCGGCCCAGCCCGGCTCCAACAACGGTCTTCTCATCTCCGGCTACGCCCGTTCCAGCATGTCCGTCGGCGCCTCCAAGACGTATTATTACAATTCCTACGTCGAGACAGAGGGCTGGGCCGCCATGAGCACGGACTCCGCCTCCGGCAGCGGCCTGGATTTCTACAGCTACAATTCCGAGGCCTATGCCGTCCACGCCGGCTACGGCATCTATGCCGACTCCAGCTGCCGTGACTGGCTCTACGCCACCACGCTGCGCGGCGCCGAGCACGGCGTCATCATCTCCAACAACGGCGAGGTCCATGTCTATTCCGGCGCCTCCGCCACCGTGGACGATGTACTGGCTTACTATCCCACAGCCGACGCCTCCGGTGAGGCAAGCGGCGAAGCCTCCGGCGAGGCCTCGGCCGAGCTGACCGACGCCCCCAGTCTGATCGAGGCCGGCCGCAACTGCTTCTATATCCACTCCCCCGGCACCGGCGGCCCGATGGGCAAGCAGGCCATTGTCGAGGTCTGCGACTCCATCCTTCGCACCACGGAGGATCTGGAGCAGGATCTGACCGACTATGCCGAAAAGTACAGTCAGGGCATCGCCGATTATCTGGAGTTCATCCGCGGCGCGCTGATTCTTGTCAAGTCCCACTCCGCGGCCGTCACGCTTGTCAACACAGAGCTTGACAGCTGCACCGGCGTCCTGTTCATGACCGCGCTCAACGCCGACAGCTCCAGCCGCCATCTCTACACCGACAAGGAGGACACGCCCACCACGCTGAGCATGACGGACATGGACGTGACCGGCGACATCTGCAATTACGATTACCAGCGCTGCCTGGAGCTCACGCTCACGAACACCGCCTGGACCGGCGATTCCCTCGTCTGGGAGGCCGACGACTGGAACGCCTACTGGGACTATGCCGACGGCATGGATGACGTGAACTGGGTCAACCTCGATTCCGAAAAATACAACGTGGCCCACCACGGCACCTCTCTTACGCTGGCGGACGGTTCCGTCTGGACCGTGACCGGCGAATCCAAGTTGGATCTGCTTGTCATCGGCGAGGACTGCTCCGTTGTCTGTGACAGCGCCACCGTGGACGGCGTCGCCGTCGCGCTCGAGCCCGGCCAAACCTACGAGGGCGCCATCGTCCTCACCGGCTCCGCCGCCTCCGATGAGCCCGCCGGCGGCGACACCTCTCTCGAGGCCTGGCACGCCTATCTGAAGGAATATGTCGACGCCGTCCCCGCCGTCTCCGACGACCAGGCGCTCGAATTCTACGCACTGATTGACGCAGACGACTTCACCACCATGCCCGCCGACATGCTCTTCAGCGCCGAATGGTGGGGCTTTGCCGCCATGACTTACGATGAGTTCACGGCCGCCGGCGGCGTGTACGAAATCCCGGCCTTCGACCCCACGCTGACCGCCGACTGATTCTCTCCCCAAACAACCAAGGGACACCGCCGCGGCGGTGTCCCTTTTTTGCTTTATTCCCCGTTATTTTTCTCTCCCGGCCCGGCGGCGATCAGCGCGTCCTTTTCCGGCCGGGTCAGCTTTTTGATGGCGGCCTCGCGGCGCATGGCCTCCTGCTTGCTGCCGCTCTGCTCCAGATAGACCGGCTCCACCGGCCGGCGTGTCCGCGTATACTTGGACGCGGTCCCCGCGTTGTGCGCGGCAAAGCGCCGCTCCGGGTCGTTGGTCCACCCGGTATACAGCGTCCCGTCCGCGCACCGCAGAATATACGTAAAAAAGCCCTTGCTCACAGCTGTCCCACCACCGTCAGTATGCCGCTTACACCCACAAAGGCGTACACGGCCATCTTCATCTTATCCGCCGGCAGCCGCTTGCCCAGCTTCATTCCGAGCCAGCCTCCCAGCCATATGCCGACAACGCCCGCCGCGCAGTCCGTCCACCGGGACGCCGGCAGCATCCCGTTCAAAATCCGGCTGCCCGCGCTGAACACGCCGCTGACCCAGAACAGCACCTGCAGCCCCGCCAGATAGCTCTCGCGCTCCTCCATCACGGACACCATATACAGCGCCATCGGCGGACCGCCCACGCCGAACAGACCGCCCATCGCGCCGCTCGCCGCGCTGCAGGCAATCTCCGCCGTCAGACTCCCCCGGATGCTCACCTTGTCATGAAACGCCATAAACCAGACGGCCAACAGCACGAAAAACACACCGAACGCAATCGTCAGCCCGCGCAGCTCCAGCCCTCCGGCCACCTGCACCGCCGCCAGACAAAACACGGTATACAGCGTCGTCGGCAGCCAGATTTTCCTCCACCGGATATGCCTCCGCAGCCGCACAATCAACACACTTGTCAGCCCCAGACACACAATCTGGGTCACCGCCGCCGCCGTCAGCAGATTGCTCTGCCCCGGCAGCACGGTCATCAGCACCGCCGCCGCGCCAAAGCCCGTCACCGTCTGTATGAATCCCGCCAGCACCGCCATCGCGCCCGTCACAAGCCAGCTCATCCCTCGTCCTCCCCGCTTTTTTCCCTATTATATACCGTTCGTCAAACCCCGGGACA
>R18__coassemble_2361_pt1 | contig 12215 bp, 13 predicted proteins | sample R18__metabat2_low_PE_004 | metagenome-assembled genome bin R18
GCCCTTCGCGATGCTCGCGAGGCCAAACGGGACTGCGAGCGGCGGCTGTACGCCTGCCGGGAGGAGCGCGACAGGACCGCTCTGCTGCAGGAACGGGAGCTTGCCTGCGCGGCGGAGGAGCGGGCGGAGCTGGCCGTCCGCGAGAAAATCAGCCGGATGCTCGCCCCCCATTGCGAGGCGCTGACGGAAGATTGCGGGAGGGCCGGTCATCTTGATTTGCTGCTGCGCAAGGCGGCGCTGGCGGCACGGGAGGACACAAGCCTTCCCACCGTAAGCGAGAGCGGACTGCATCTGAAGAACATGACTAGTCCCTCCGTCGCCGAACAGCTGGCGAAGACGGGACGGCGTTTTGTGCCGCTGACGATGGATATCGCGCCGGGCGCCACCGTAATCACGGGGGCCAACATGGGCGGCAAGTCCGTGGCGCTGCGCGCCGTCGCGTGCAATGTACTGCTGGGGATGGGCGGGTTTCCCGTGTTTGCGGAGGAGGCCTGTATACCGATCGTACGGGGTGTCCGACTGCTGACGGGAGACGCCGAGCGGCCGGAGGAGGGATTGTCCTCCTTTGGCGGGGAGATTGCCCGTCTGCGAGACGCCGTCCGGGTTCACGGGAAAGACACTCTGCTGCTCGTGGACGAACCGGCCCGCGGCACCAACCCCGAGGAGGGCGCCGCCCTGGTGCGGGCGCTGACCGAGTGGCTGAACGGGCAGGAGGGCTTCGCTGTGCTGACGACGCACTACAGCGGCGCGGCCGCTTTCGCCGGAGGGCACTATCGCATCCGGGGACTGCACGGCTGCGACACGGCGCAGCTGAAAAGCGAGCTTGCCGCCCGGCCGGACGACGGCCCCGCCATTCTGGCCCGGCACATGGATTACGGTCTGGTCCCCGCCTCGCGCGACGAGGACTGCCCCCACGAGGCCATGGATATCTGCCGTCTGCTCGGTCTGCCGGAGGAAATACTGTCACTTGTGAAAAATTAGACTTGCTTTTCCCTGTACTATATATTATAATACCCGCGAAATAGAGGCGCGGCAGCCAGGGGTAGCGGATTTGGTCCGCGAAGGGGGCTGCCGCCGAAAGCGGGAAACCGCTTGGGCACAGAGAGGCACAGGGCTCTGTGACTGTCACGGACGGACAGGTCCGTGGTGCGCTATGGACAACGGGCCGGGCCCGCGGTCGATGGCGCTTATTTTTTGACTTTGGAGGACAAAAGCATGACGGAAAAGATTACTTCCCTGATTCGGCTTCGCATGGGCGCGGAGGACGCGCACTACGGAGGCAATCTGGTGGATGGGGCGCACATGGTGCACCTGTTCGGCGATGTGGCCACGGAGCTGCTGATTCGCTATGACGGGGACGAGGGACTGTTCTGCGCGTACGACAGCGTGGAATTTCTCGCGCCGGTCTACGCCGGGGATTATATCGAGGCCTACGGCGAGATGGAGACCATCGGCAACACCAGCCGCCGCATGCGCTTTGAGGCGCGCAAGGTCATCGCCGCCCGCCCCGATCTCAGCCCCAGCGCCGCCGAGGTGCTGGCGGAGCCCGTGGTGGTCTGCCGCGCGCACGGCACCTGCGTCACGCCGAAGGACTGCCAGCGCATCGCACACGAATAACGGAGCCGGAGCCAATGGATAAGCTGATTATCACCGCCGCCATCTGCGGCGCGGAGGTCACCAAGGCCCAGAACGAGGCTGTCCCCTACACCGTCGACGAAATGGTCGCGGAGGCGCGGCGCGCCTATGACGCCGGCGCCGCGATTTTGCACATCCACGTGCGCGAGGACGACGGCACCCCCACCCAGGACCGCGAGCGGTTTCGCGCCGTGATGGACGCCATCCGGGCGGAGCTGCCGGACGTGCTGATGATTCCCTCCACGGGCGGCGCCGTCGGCATGAGTCCGGACGAGCGGCTGCAGGCGACGGAGCTGTACCCGGAGATGGCAACGCTCGACTGCGGCACGTGCAACTTCGGGGACGAAATTTTCGACAACACTATGCCCACGATGCGCGCCTTCGGCCGCCGCATGTTGGATAACAACATCAAGCCCGAGTACGAATGCTTTGAGATGGGGCATCTGGACACCATTCTGACCATGGCCCGCCGGGGCGAGGTGCCCGGAGCGCCGATGCAGTTCAACTTTGTGCTGGGCGTCGGCGGATGCACGCCGGCCACGCCGAAAAATCTTTGCTGGCTGGTCGATTCCATCCCGGCCGGGTCCACCTGGACCGCCACGGGTGTGGGGCGCAGCGCCTTTCCGCTGGCTGCCACGGCCATTGTGATGGGCGGCAACGTGCGCGTCGGCTTTGAGGACAACATTTATCTGGAACGGGGTGTGAAGGCCCGTTCCAACGGGGAACTGGTGGAAAAGGTCGTGCGCATCAGCCGGGAGCTGGGCCGCGCCATCGCCTCCCCCGCCGAGGCACGGGAGCTTCTGTCACTGCCCGACCCCTCGTGGCTGAAATAACAAAAACACATACAGATAAAAAGAGGACAACGAAAATGGAAGAACGCAAAGGCAACAAATACGGCACGCACCGCGTCATCGAGCCGAAGGGCGTGCTGACCCAGGCGGCGTACCGCATCGACAATGACATGTCCAAGCTCTACTCCAACGAAATATTGTGCGACGTGACCAGTCTGAATATCGACTCGGCCTCGTTCACGCAGATTTCCGAGGCTTGCGGGCATGACCCCGCCAAAATCGGCGAGATGATCTGCGCCATTGTCGCCGAGCGCGGCAAACAGCAAAACCCCGTCACGGGCTCCGGCGGCATGTTCATCGGCCGTGTGGCCCGCATCGGTTCGGACCTGGCGGACCGCGAGCTGAAGGTCGGCGACCGGATTGCCTCGCTGGTCAGTCTGTCGCTGACGCCGCTGCGGATTGACGAAATTCTTGCTATCCATCCGGAAATCGACCGCGTGGACATCCGCGGTCAGGCCATTTTGTTCGAGACAGGGCTGTACGCAAAGCTGCCCGACGACATGAGCGAAGCGCTGGCGCTGGCGGCGCTGGACGTGGCCGGCGCGCCGGCCCAGGCCCGCAAGCTGCCGAAAGAGGGCGACAGCGTCCTGATTCTGGGCGCGAACGGCAAATCCGGCGTGCTGTGCGCGTGGGAGGCGCTGAAAAAGGTCGGTCCGAACGGCAAGGTGGTCGGCGTGGTCCGCAACCCGAAGCAGGTCCCCGATCTGATCGAGCTTGGCGTATATACCGACGTGGTTGTGGCCGACTGCACAAAACCCGTGGACGTGCTGGAAGCCGCGCTCGCGGCAAACGGAGGCCGGGAATACGACATCTCCATCTGCTGCGTGAACATCGAGTCGTGCGAGATGAGCGCGATTCTGCCCGTGCGGGACGAGGGGCTGGTATACTTTTTCTCGATGGCCACCGGCTTCACGAAGGCCGCGTTGGGCGCGGAGGGCTGCGGAAAGGATGTCACCATGATCGTCGGCAACGGGTACACGAAAAATCACGCTGAAATCACACTGGACGTTCTGCGCGAGAACCCGAAAATCCGCGAGCTGTTTGACAAAAAATACGTCTGACACACAAAGGGGAGGAAGCACATCATGAAAACCCGCAACGGTCTGTTTGCCGAGGTCAGCGAAAAGGACTGGAACGACTGGCGCTGGCAGGTTTCGAACCGCGCCGTATGTCTGGACGATCTGGTCCGCTACGGCATCCGGCTGACCGAGGAAGAAAAAGAGGGCATCACCGCCACGCTCGGGCGTCTGCGCATGGCCGTCACCCCCTATTACTTAAGTCTGATTGATCTGGACGACCCGTTTGATCCCATCCGGCGCCAGGCCATTCCCACAGCGGCGGAGCTGCATTACGCGCCATACGAGGACTCAGACCCTCTGCACGAGGACGTGGACAGCCCCTGTCCGGGACTGACTCATCGCTACCCCGACCGGGTGCTGATGCTGATTACGGACCAGTGCGCGATGTACTGCCGCCACTGCACCAGACGGCGCTTTGCCGGTCAGTGCGACGCCGAGGTGCCGATGGAACAGATCGAGCGCTGCATCGACTATGTCCGAAGCCATCCGGAAGTACGCGACGTGCTGCTGTCCGGCGGCGACTGTCTGATGGTGGAGGACGAGGATCTCGAGCACATCATCCGCGAGCTGCGCGCCATTCCCCATGTGGAAATCATCCGTCTGGGCAGCCGGACCCCGGTGGTCTGCCCCCAGCGCATCACCCCGGCGCTGTGCGACATGCTGAAAAAATACCATCCCATCTGGCTCAACACTCACTTCAACCACCCCTCCGAAGTCACCGAGGAGGCGGGCCGCGCCTGCGCCATGCTGGCCGATGCCGGCATCCCGCTGGGTAACCAGAGCGTGCTGCTCGCGGGCGTCAACGACTGCGTACACGTGATGAAAAAGCTGGTCAACGCGCTCGTCCGCATCCGGGTGCGGCCGTACTATATCTACTGCTGCGACCCCAGTCTGGGGCTGAGCCATTTCCGCACCCCCGTGTCCAAGGGCATCGAGATTATGGAGGCGCTGCGCGGTCATACGAGCGGCTACTGCATTCCGACCTTTGTGGTGGACGCGCCGGGCGGCGGCGGCAAGACCCCCGTCATGCCGAACTATGTCATCAGCCAAACGCCGCACAAGGTGGTGCTGCGCAACTTTGAGGGCGTGCTGACCACCTATACGGAGCCCGCGAACTACCGCGACGAGTGCCACTGCCCGGTCTGTACCGGCCGCGAGGAGCCGGTCAACCCGCTGACGGGTGTGGCGTGGCTGGCCCACGGCGTGGCCCAGCGGTATATGGAGCCGGACCGTCTTCTGCGCCGCGACCGCAAGGAGCAGCGCGAAAGGGACGCAGGCAACGAGGAATGACACCCATGGAAAGTAAAATCGGACTGAACCGGGAGCTGGTGGAAAAGGCCCGCCGCTCCGCCGCCGGCATCGCGGACGACACCCAGGTATTCGTCGACGGGCACACCACCGTGACGGTGGAGCGCAGCGTATGCCGTCTGCTTGGCATCGACGGCGTGAACGAGGCGGGCAATCCCCTGCCGAACGTCGTGGTGGAGCATCTGCAGGAAACGGGACTGCTCCCGGACGGCGCCGCCCGCGCCATCGGCAACGCCATGTGCGTCACGGGACTCGACCCCCAGGCCATCGCCGAGGGCGTGAGTCGCGGTGAACTGAATCTTGCCGCGCTCAGCCGCTCAGACGAGGCGGAAATCCGCGCCGCGATTGAGCCTGTGGCCCGCGCCATGTGCGAGCGCATCGCCGCCAACCGCGAGACCCGCCGCAGCATGATTGAGTCTTTCGGCGGCGACAAGGAAGGACCCTATATCTATCTGATTGTCGCCACCGGCAACATCTATGAGGACGTGGTGCAGGCCAAGGCCGCCGCCCGCCAGGGCGCGGACGTCATCGCCGTCATCCGCACCACGGGGCAGAGTCTGCTCGATTATGTCCCCTACGGCGCGACAACGGAGGGCTTTGGCGGTACCTACGCCACGCAGGAAAACTTCCGCATCATGCGCGCGGCGTTGGACGAGGTCTGCCGCGAGCAGCACCGCTACATCCGTCTGTGCAACTATTGCAGCGGGCTGTGCATGCCGGAAATCGCCGCAATGGGCGCGATGGAGCGGCTGGACATGATGCTAAACGACGCGCTGTACGGCATTTTGTTCCGCGACATCAACATGCAGAGAACGCTGGTCGACCAGTCCTTTTCACGGCTGATCAACTCCTATGCCGGCGTCATCATCAACACGGGTGAGGACAACTATCTGACCACAGACGACGCCTACGAAAGCGCGCACACGGTGCTGGCCAGCCAGTTTATCAACGAGCAGCTGGCGCTGCGGGCGCATCTGCCGGAGGAGCAGATGGGTCTGGGGCACGCCTTTGAGATGGACCCGGGACTGAAAAACGGCTTTTTGTTCGAACTGGCGCAGGCGCAGCAGGCGCGGGAGATTTTCCCGAAGGCGCCGCTGAAGTACATGCCGCCGACCAAATTCATGACCGGGGATATTTTCCGCGGCAACGTGCAGGACGCGCTGTTCAACATGGTCACCATTATGACCGGACAAAAGGTGCATCTGCTCGGCATGCTGACGGAGGCCATCCACACTCCCTTCATGTCCGACCGGGCGCTTTCCATTGAAAACGCGGAATATATCTTCCGCACAATGGCGGATCTCGGACAGGAGTTGGAATTCCGCCCGGACGGCATCATCCGCCGCCGCGCGGCCGAGGTGCTGGAAAAGGCGGCAGAGCTTCTCGAACAGATTGAGAAGCTGGGTCTGTTCGCGACGCTGGAGCAGGGCATTTTTGCCGATATCAAGCGGCCGAGGGGCGGCGGAAAGGGACTGGCCGGCGTGACGGAAAAGGGCCCCGGCTACTTCAATCCCTTCGCCGAAATCATGATTGCCGATCTGGAAGGGGGGCGTTTTGCATGAGCGGCGGACTGTATAATCTGCACCGCGAGGCGCACGACACGACGCTCGATCTGCACGCCATCCGGCCCTACGGCGACACGATGAACGACGGCAAGGTGCAACTGAGCTTCACGCTGCCCGTGCCCGCCGGCGACGAGGCGGCGGAGGCTGCAAAGGAGCTGGCGGAAAAAATGGGTCTGCGGGACCCGAATGTCGTCATCTCCAAGCCGCTCGACGAGGCATTCACCTTCTTTGTGGTCTACGGCTCGTGCGTGCACAGCGTCAACTATGCGGATATCCACGTGGAAAAGGTCGAGGAGCCCACCATGGAGATGGCGGAAATCGACGAATACATCCGCGAGCATTTCGGCCGCAAAATCGTCATCGTCGGCGCCAGCACCGGCACCGACGCCCATACGGTCGGCATCGACGCCATCATGAACCGCAAGGGCTTTGCCGGACACTATGGGCTGGAACGCTATGAAATGATTGAGGCCTACAATCTCGGCGCGCAGGTGACGAACGAGGAGCTCGTCCGCAAGGCCGTAGAGGTCAACGCCGACGCGCTGCTTGTCAGCCAGACCGTGACGCAAAAGGATGTGCACATCCGGAATCTGACGGAGCTGATTGAGCTGTTGGAGGCCGAGGAGCTGCGCGAAAGATTCATCGTGTGCGCGGGCGGCGCCCGCATCAGCTATGAGCTGGCGAAGGAGCTCGGGTACGACGCGGGCTTCGGCGCGGGCAAGTTTGCCGAGGACAACGCCACCTTCATCGTGACCGAAATGGCGCGGCGCGGTCTGCGCTGAAAACGCGCCATGGGACAGGATAACGCCCCTGCCGTTCTGACCGAGAGCGAGGACGGGCTCGTTCTGACAGACGGCGTGATGACGCTGCGCGCCGACTGGCGCGCAATGCTGCCGCGGCTGCGGCAGGACCGGCTGAACAAAGAGCTTCTGGTTCGCGCCGCACGACGCCGCGGCGCTCCGGAAGGAGCTCTTGCCGTGGACGCGACGGCGGGGCTTGGGGAGGACACGGTGCTGCTGGCGGCTGCCGGCTTTCGCGTGATTGCGTGCGAGCGCGACCCAGTCATTGCGGCGCTGCTGCGCGACGCGCTGCGAAAGGCCGGGTCAGACCCGGAGCTGCAGACGATCGCGGAGCGCATTGATGTGCGGGAAGAGGACAGTCTTACGGTCCTCGCCCGGCTGGAGGAACGGCCGGAGCTTGTTTATCTCGACCCCATGTTCCCCGAGCGGCGCAAAAGCGGTCTTATCAAGAAAAAATTCCAGCTGCTGCAGCAGCTGGAGGCGCCCTGCGACGAGGAAGAGACGCTGCTGGCGGCCGCCATGGACGCCGGACCGCGCCGCATCGTGGTGAAGCGGCCGCGCAAGGCCCCGCCCCTTGGCGGTCGGGCGCCCTCCCACACGCTCGAGGGCAGCACCATCCGCTACGACTGCTACGCGCTGCCGGAATAGAGCGGTCGATGGCGCGCCGAGAATTATGCGGCGCTGCCAAGAAAAATAACTCTTGCTTTTCCATGTGGCCTATGGTATAGTCTTATTTGCTAATTTTGAAATGAGGATGATGTGTTATGACAATCGCTCTTACGATTATTCAGTTGCTTTCCGGTATTTTTATGACCGTTGTTGTTCTGTTCCAGTCGGGCAAGCGTTCCGGTCTGTCCGGCGCCATCGCCGGCGGCGCGGAGAGCTTTGTGGGCAAGTCCAAGGCCAAGACCTGGGATGCCAAGCTCGCCAAGATGACCAAATGGGTCGCGGTGGTCTTCGTCGTGCTGACCCTGGTGCTGAACCTGATCAACAACTGATTGGCGCTTTTTCCCGCCGGCCTGTGTGGCCGGCGGTTTTTTTCGTTCATTGATAAGGAGGCTTCCATCATGACAACCGAAACCATTATCGACGTCCGCTATCCGGACTGCGACCCGATGAACATCGTGCACCACGCGGTCTATCCCATCTGGTACGAAATCGCCCGCATGGATTTTTTCGACAGGGTCGGCTTTCCCTGGCGCGATATGCACGAGCTCGGCATTGACCCCGTGATGGTCAATCTGAATCTCGAGTATCTGGCGCCGGTACGCTATCCCGGCACGGTGACGGTGAAAACCCGCGCCGTACAGTGCGAGGGGAAGAAAATCCGTCTGCGCTACGAATGCTTTTGCGCCGGGCAATGCGTCAACCGCGCCGAGAGCTTTCACATCTGGGCCCGGGAGCTGAAAAGTCTGCGTCTGGACGAGGCGCTCCCCGCCGTCTACGCCCGGCTTGCCGCCGCGGTGGAAGCGTAACCCTCCAACCTAACAAAAAAACCGCTGTCCTGCCGGCGAATGCGCCGGGGTGGGACAGCGGTTTTGGTTTTCTTACAGAGGTTTCACTCCCAGGTCTTCCAGACGTCGGGGCAATAGCCGACGGTGGCCTGGCGGCCGTTGCGGACGATGGGGGTGCGCAGAAGCTCCGGCTCGGCAAAAAGCTTTTCCAGCCGGTCCGCGTCGTAAGCAAGATACGTGACCTCCGGCGCATCGGACAGCGCCGGCAGACCCACCGCATTTTTGACCGAGGCCAGCTCGCCGCGACTGATGCCGTAGCGCGGCAGATCGATATACTGATAGCGAATGCGGCGTTCCTTGAACCAGCGCTCCGCCTTTTTGGTGTCGAAGCACTTGCTGCGGCCGAAAATCTGGATATTCACCTTATACCTCCATGATGACCGGCAGAATCATCGGGCTGCGGCGGGTCGTCTTGTAGAGATAACCGGACAGATTGGTCTTGACGCGGCCCTTGATGCCGGCCCAGTCGGTAATGCGCTGGCGCTCGCACGATTCGATGCTCTCGCACACGACGCGGCGAAGCTCGCCGACCAGCGCCTCGTTGTCCTTCATGTAGACAAAGCCGCGGGAAATAATCTCCGGCTCGCTGACCATGGTGTTGTCCTCGCCGGACATGGTCATGATGACGACAAGCATGCCCTCGTTCGCCAGATGCTGGCGGTCGCGCAGCACCACGCTTTCCACGCCGCCCTCGTTCAGCCCGTCAACCAGCACGCGGCCGGAGGGAACCTTGCCGTTTTTGCGGATGGATTTTTCCGTCAGCTCCAGCACGTCGCCGGTACCGGCAATCATCAGATTTTTGCGGTTCATGCCCATCTCGGCCGCGAGCTCCGCATGACGGCAGAGCATACGGTGCTCGCCGTGCACGGGGATGAAAAAGCGGGGCTTGGTCAGCGCCAGCATGGTCTTCTGCTCCAGCTGACAGGCATGGCCGGAGACATGGATGTCCATCGAGCGGTCGTAGAGAACCTCCGTCCCCTTCCAGAACAGCTCGTCAATGACGCGGGTGATGGTGCGCTCGTTGCCGGGGATGGCGGAGGCCGAAATGATGACCCGGTCACCGGTGCCGACCTTGACCTGCTTGTGCTCGGAAAAGGCGATGCGGTAAAGGGCGGACATGGTCTCCCCCTGGCTGCCGGTGGTGATGATGACCACGCGGTTGGGCGGGAGGTTGTTGACCTTGTTCATATCCACAAGGATATCCTTCGGCAGCGTCAGATAGCCGAGCTCCGTGGCCGTGGCGAGGACGCGCTCCATGCTGCGGCCGGTCACCGCTACCTTGCGCTTGTAGCGCGCGGCGCAGTCGATAATCTGCTGGATGCGGTGCACGTTGGAGGCAAAGGTAGTCACGATAATGCGCTTGTCGCAGCCGCGGAAGAGCTCGTCAAACTTGGCGCCGACCGAGCGCTCGGACTCGGAATAGCCGGGGTGCTCCACATTGGTGGAATCGGACAGCAGGGCCAGAACGCCCTCCTCCCCCAGCTGGGCGAAGCGGGCAAAGTCCAGCACACCGCCCTCGATGGGGGTCAGGTCGATTTTGAAGTCGCCGGTGTGGATGACGGTGCCGATGGGGCACTTGATGGCGACAGCCACGCTGTCCGGGATGGAATGGTTGACATGGATCAGCTCGCAGATGAAGCAGCCGGCGTGGAAGGTGTCCCCCGCGGAGAGGGTGACGATTTTGACCTTTTCCGCCAGGTTGTGCTCCTCGAGTTTCAGACGGACGAGCGCCGCCGTCAGAGCCGTGGCGTAGATGGGGCAATTGAGCTCCTGCATGACATAGGGCACGGCGCCGATGTGGTCCTCGTGCCCGTGGGTCAGCACCATGGCGCGGACGCGGCTTTTGTTTTCGATCAGATAGCTGATGTCCGGCATGACCACATCGATGCCGTACATATCCTCCTCCGGAAAGCCCATGCCGCAGTCGACGACCAGGATGTCCTTTCCGTATTCGTACACATAGAGATTCTTGCCGATCTCGTCAAGACCGCCAAGAGCAAAAATTTTCAGCTTTTGAGCCATAAAATACAATACACTTCCTTATTATGTTTAAAATAATCAGTCCATATCCCGGCGGCCCTCGATGGCGCGCATCAGCGTGGCCTCATCGGCAAACTCGAGATTGGACCCCACGGGGATGCCGTAGGCAAGGCGGGTCACCCGCACGCCGAAGGGACGGAGCAGACGGGAGATATACATAGCGGTAGTGTCCCCCTCGGTGTCGGGGTCGGTGGCCATGATGACCTCGGACACGGGCTCGGCCGCCACGCGCTCGACCAGCTCGCGGATGCGAAGATCGTCCGGCCCGATGCCGTTCATGGGGCTCAAAACCCCGTGCAGCACATGATACACACCCTTGTATTCGCGGCTGCGCTCGAAGCTGGCCACGTCGCGCGGCTCCTCCACCACGCAGATGACCGAATGGTCCCGGCGCTCGTCCAGACACACGGCGCAGCGCTCGCCGTCCGTCAGATTCTGGCACACGGGGCAGGTGTGGACCCGGCGTCGGGCCTCCAGAATGGTTTCGGCAAAGGCCTCGGCCTGGCCCTCCGGCAGACCGAGCAGATGAAAGGCAAGCCGCTGGGCGCTTTTGCGTCCGATGCCGGGCAGCGAGGCCAGACGATCGGTCAAATCCTCAAACGGAGCGGGAAAAAAGGCCATCAGCGCGCACCTCCGCTGCGAATGGCCGCGATGGCGGCGGCGCGATCCGCAGCGCCGAAGACGGCGCTGCCGGCCACCAGCGTATCCGCGCCGTTAGACAGCACCTGTCCGGCCGTGGCCGGGGAAACCCCGCCGTCCACCTCCAGCCGGCAGGCAGGCGCGAAGACATCGAGCATGGCGCGAAGCTCCGCGAGCTTCGGCATCTGGTCCGCCATGAAGCTCTGGCCGCCAAAGCCGGGCTCCACCGTCATGACCAGAATCATGTCGCACAGCGGCAGATACGGCGCGACCGCATCCGCCGGCGTGGCCGGCTTGACGGACAGCGCCGCCTTAAGACCGCGCTCGCGAATGCGGCGCAGCGCCGCCTCCACCCCGGCAGGCTCGTCCGCCTCGACATGGCAGCAGAGCAGATCCGCCCCGGCGTCTGCGAACGCGTCGATATACCGCACCGGCCGGTCAATCATCAGATGGACATCCAGAAACGCGCCGGGCAGCGCCTTGCGCAGACTTTTGACCACGGGAACGCCAATGGAGATATTCGGGACAAACAGTCCGTCCATCACATCCACATGAAGCCACTCCGCCCCGGCGGAAAGAACATCCGTGCATTCGTCATACAAACGCGTGAAATCCGCCGACAGAATCGACGGCGCTACAACAACCGGCTGCATACCAACACCCCCGCAATAAACAATACCCGGCGACAGCTCGCCCAATAAACCACATTTATTATAACACCACCCCATTCTTTCTGGCAAGCGGAAAGCGTATAATGCTTGACCTTTTTATCCAATTGCTATAA
>R18__coassemble_2363_pt1 | contig 12194 bp, 12 predicted proteins | sample R18__metabat2_low_PE_004 | metagenome-assembled genome bin R18
CTGCGGAAGCGGCCCTCGAGGATGCCCCCGCGGAGACGACCCCCCGCCGCGCCAAACGCGCCGCTCGCGAGGAAAAGCCCGCCCGGGAGAAAAAGCTCTCCCCCCGCAAGCAGGCGGAGCTCGAGCGCGAGGAGCGTCTGGAGCGTCTGCGCCGGGAGCGTCTGAACCGCGAAAGCGCCCGCGCCGCGGAGGCCGATGCCGAGCTCGACGACGAGGACGAGACGCCGTTTGAGGAAACCCCGGCTCAGGTCGCCGCTCCGGCCGCCCCGGCTGTAAAGGCCCCCGTCACCCCTTCCGCCGAACCCGCTGCCGAGCCGGAGGAGGACCCCTTCGCTCTGCCGGACGAGGAGGGCGAGGAAACCTTCAATCTCGACGACCTGTTCGCCGAGTTCGCGGACCTGTAAAGCATGAATACGATCGAAATCCTGGCAGAGGAGGGCGGCGAGCGCATCGACGCCCTCCTCGCCCGTTCTTCCGGTCTGACCCGCAGCGCCGCCGCCCGGCTGCTGGCGGAGGGCGCCGTCACGATGTACGGCGCGCCCGTGCGCAAAAATTTCCGCGCCGCTCCCGGGGACCGCTTCACGGTGGTTCTGCCGGACCCGACCCCCTCCGAGGTCACGGCGCAGGAAATCCCGCTGGATATCCTCTATGAGGACGCGGAGCTGCTGGTCATCAACAAGCCGCGGGGACTGGTGGTTCATCCGGCGCCCGGTCATCCGGACGGCACGCTGGTCAACGCGCTGCTGGCCCACTGCGGAGAGAGTCTGTCCGGCATCGGCGGCGTCATCCGTCCCGGCATCGTGCATCGTTTGGACAAGGACACCTCCGGTCTGATGCTGGCGGCCAAAAACGACCGCGCCCACGAGTTCCTCTCCGCGCAGCTGGCGGACCACTCGCTGGCCCGGACCTACGAGGCCGTCGTCTGCGGCGGTCTGCGCGCGGACAGCGGCACCGTGGACGCCCCCATCGGCCGCGACCCGCGCAACCGCCAGCGCATGGCCGTCACACTGAAAAATTCCCGGCCCGCCGTCACCCACTGGGAGGTCATCCGGCGCTACCGGGGCTATACGCATATCCGCTGCCGACTGGAAACCGGCCGCACCCACCAGATTCGCGTCCACATGGCCCACAGCGGCCATCCGCTTCTGGGCGACACGGTGTACGGCGGACGGCGGGACAAGGGGCTGGACACCCAGTGTCTGCACGCCTCCGCCATCCGCTTTACGCATCCGGACGGGCGCGACATGCGCTTTGAGGCGCCGCTGCCGGACTGGTTCCGGGCGGCGCTGGACCGTCTGGGTCCGGAGGAATAACATGCCGGCGCTGCTTATCTATCTGTTTTTCGGTCTGGCGATTGCGTTCCGTCTGTTTCCGGAGCGGCCCGGCACGCTGCGCGTGTGGCTGGGGCTGGTATTCGGCTGCATCGGGATGATGTGGCTGCCGTGTCTGGCGGCGCTGATTTTGGATTTCACGCGCACGGCCAATTGGCTGGCGGTTGGGTTTGCGCTCGCGGCGGGCCTCACGCTGACGCTGCTGCCCCGCCGCGCCGCGAACGTTGACCCGGCCTGCCGCGAACGGGACACCGCCCGCGAATGGCTGCCCATCGCAGCGTGTCTGGCGCTGACGGGACTGTGCGCCTATCTGCTGGGAACGCACGTGCTGTTGGAGGCGGAGGACGGCTCGCTGTGGGTCGGCCAGTCCACCTACGGCGATCTGGCGATGCATCTGGGCTTCATCGAAAGTCTGTATGTGCAGGGCACCTTCCCCCCGGAATACAGCATTCTGCCCGGCGCCCAACTGGATTACCCCTTCCTGGTGGACGCGGCGTCCGCGGGGCTGCGCTTTTTCGGTCTGGGGCTGCGGGGCAGCGTTATTGCGCCGAGCATTGTGATGCTCTGGTGCGTGTTCTACGGGTTTTACCGGCTGGCCGCGCGGCTGCTGCGGCGGCGGGGCGCGGCGCTGGCGGCGCTGGCGCTGTTCGCGTTCAACGGCGGCTTCGGCTTTACGCTGTTTTTCGAAAAATACTCGCTGCATGATCTGATGACCGGCTTTTATGTCACGCCCACCAATCTCACGGACGAGGGCATCCGCTGGGTCAACGTCATCTGCGACATGCTCATTCCCCAGCGCACCACCATGGCGGGCTGGTGCGTCGGACTGGCGGCGCTGTGGCTGCTGTTTGAGGCGGTGGAGACCACCGTCCGGGACGGAAAAAACGCCCGCCGGCTCTATGCCGCGCTGGGCGTTGCGGCCGGCGCCATGCCGATGATTCACACCCACAGCTTTTTGGCGCTGGGACTGTTCTCGGCCGGGGCCTTTTTCGCCCGTCTGCCGGAGGCCCGCCGCCGCGGCACGGGGAAAAAGCTCTTCACGGGCTTTGTGCTCTACGGGCTGCTCTGCGCCGCGCTGGCGCTGCCGCAGCTGCTGTACTGGACCTTTGACTATACCTCCTCCGGCAGCCGCATCGAGTGGCACCCCGGCTGGCTGGCGCCGTCGGGACAGTGGCTGTGGTTCTGGATTGTGAACGGCGGCATCGTGTTTATCGGCTTCTGGCCGGCGCTGTGGCGGATCAAAAAGGCGCCGCAGCTTGCCGCGCCGGCGGCGGGAGCGCTGCTGACCTTCGCGGTGGCCAACCTGGTCTCCTTCCAGCCGAATCTGTATGACAACAACAAGCTGCTCTATTTCTGGTACATGGCGGCGGATATCCTCTGCTGCGGCGCGGCCGCCGCGGTCTGGGACCGGATGCGCTGCCGCGCGGTCCGGGCTGCGCTGTGCGCGGCGCTGCTGGGGCTCGGCACGGTCTCGGGTCTGATGAGTCTCGCGCGCGAGTGCGTCAGCGAATATCAGCTGATTGACGCGGACAGCGCGGCCGCCGCCGCTTATATCCACGACGAGACGGAGCCGGACGCCCTGTTTCTGACCGCCACCAACCACAACAACGCCGTGGCCGTCCTGACCGGGCGCAGCATCGTCTGCGGCTCGGGCAGCTTCCTGTACTTCCACGGCCTGAATTACTCCGAGCGCGAGGCGCAGGTCATCGCTATGCTCGCGGGCGGCGAGGCCTTCTGGGAGGGCGTGGAGGAATACGGCATCGACTATGTCTATCTGAGCGATTACGAGCGCAGCGCCGGCGCCGACGAGGCGTTTTTCCGCGCAAACCTCACCCCGGTGTTCGAGCAGGGCCGCGTCACCGTGTTCCGCGTGGATACCGAATAAAACAAAAAAATCCGGGTTCCTCTCCTCCGCGGAAAAGGAACCCGGATTTTTGTTTTGTGTTTGTACTCACAGCCCCATGTAGCGGCGCTGCTCGTCGGTGAGCGAATCAATCTCCACCTGCATCGTGCGCAGCTTGGTGCGGGCGACGGACTCGTCGATGTCCCGCGGCACGGGATAGACCGCCGGGGCCAGATTTTTGCCCGCCCGGGTCAGATACCGCGCGGACAACGCCTGAATGGCAAAGGACATGTCCATGATCTCCGCGGGGTGTCCGTCGCCGGAGGCCAGATTGACCAGCCGCCCCTCGGCGATGACAAAGATGGCTTTCCCGTTCGGCAGGACAAAGCCCGTGATGTTCTGCCGCGCCTCGTAGGTGGAGACGGCATAGCGGTTGAGCGACTCCATGTCCACCTCCACGTCAAAGTGGCCGGCGTTGGAGAGAATCGCCCCGTCCTTCATCAGCGGGAAGTGCTCCTCCGTAATCACGCGGCAGTCGCCCGTCACGGTCACGAAGATATCGCCGACCGCCGCCGCCTCGCGCATGGGCATCACGGTATAGCCGTCCATGACCGCCTCCAGCGCGCGGACGGGATCGGTCTCCGTCACGATGACGCGGGCGCCCAGTCCGGCCGCGCGCAGAGCCACGCCCTTGCCGCACCAGCCGTACCCGGCCACCACCACGTCCTTGCCCGCGACGATCAGATTGGTCGTGCGGTTGATGCCGTCCCAGGCGGACTGACCGGTGCCGTAGCGGTTGTCAAACAGATGCTTGCAGTCGGCGTCGTTCACGGCGATGGCCGGGAATTTCAAAATGCCCTCCGCCGCCATATGGTTCAGCCGGTGAATACCGGAGGTGGTCTCCTCGCACACACCCAGCACCCGGTCCAGCCGGTCCGCGAAGCGGCTGTGCATCAGCTCCGTCAGATCGCCGCCGTCGTCGATAATCAGATCGGGACCCGGCTCCAGCACGCGGACCAGATTGTCCCGGTACTCGTCCATTGTGCAGCCGTGCACGGCGTGCACCGTCAGTCCGCCGGCCGCCAGCGCCGCCGCCACGTCGTCCTGCGTGGACAGGGGGTTGGAGCCGGTGATGTGCATTTCGGCCCCGCCTCGGGCCAGTACCCGGCACAGATATGCGGTCTTTGCCTCCAGATGCACGGACAGCGCCACGCGCAGCCCGGCAAAGGGCTTTTCCGCCTCGAACTGCTCGCCGATGGCGCGGCACAGCGGCATGTTGCGCTCCACCCACGCGATTTTCCGCTCCCCGGAGGGAGCCAAAGCGATATCCCGAATGGTACTCATGGCGAATTCTCCTCTTCTCCGGTCGATTTTTGCCCGCCGCGACGGCGAAACACAAGAAATTTGCTGATAAAGTAGTTGACAATCATCACAAAGCAGGAGGCCAGAATCTTGGCCCACAGCCCCGGTATGTTCAGCGGACCGCCCGCCATGCCCAGACGGATGAGCAGCGGCACGCCGCCCAGCTCCAGCACACCGGTCGCAATCCGCCCCGAAAAGAAGGCCGCGCCCTCCTTCAGCCAGGCCCGCAGCCCCGTGCCGCCGTTTTCAAACACCCACAGCTTATTTGTAACGAAGGCAAACAGCACCGCGCCGACCCAGCTGATGGCGTTGGAGATGGCCTCCGGCCAGCGGAGCGCCCCGGCCAGCAGGGAATACAGTCCCCAGCTGACAACGGTGGTACCCAGGCCGAAAATACAATAATTGATGTACTCCCGGAACCGGATATAAAATCTTTTCATGGTTTTCAGTAGGTCAGAATGGCCTCCACGGTTTCCTCGGTTTCGGTGCGGACCGTAAAGACATAAAAGTCATCGTAGTACAGCATGCCGTCGTCGGCGCCCTCCACAAGGCAGCTCGAGGCGTACTCGCTGCCGCCGGTGGGCTCGCCGATGGCCTCATAGAGCGTCTCGACCGTCTCGCCGACCAGACCCTGGGCGATGGTATACGCCTCGCTCGTCGGCTCCGTCAGATCGGAGTCGCTGGCGTCAGCCGGCTCGGTTGTATCGATCGCGGGCAGGTCGGAGCCGGAGGCGGCCGTCTCGGTCTCGTCGGACTCATCCGGCTCGTAGGCTTCTTCGATGTCGTGCGCTTCGTCGGCGGCAAGCTCCTCCGTCTGCTCGGAGGCGGTGGTTTCTTCCATGGCTTCGTCGGCTGTCTCGACCGTCTCCGGCCGGGCGCCGCAGGCGCACAGCGACAGAATCAGAGCAAGGCAAAGCATCCAATAAATGAATTTTTTCATGGTAATCTCCTTTTTCACAAATCGGCTTTATAGTATAGCACAGGCACCGAAGCCTGTCAATTTTCCTCGGTCCGTTTTCCGGTTGCTCTCCCCCCTCTATTTGTGCTATACTATTCTCATTCCAAGCGCGGGAGGCGTGTTTTTTATGAGTCACATCATCACCATCGGCCGCGAGTTCGGCAGCGGCGGCCGCGAGCTGGGCGCCCGTCTGGCGCAGGAGCTCGGCTTTGCCTACTACGACCGCGAGATCGTCTCCGCCATGGCGGAGCAGACCAGTCTGTCCGAGGACTACATCCGCCAGGTGACGGAGCACCGCAGCTACACCTTCTACCCCATCAACATCGGCCAGAGCTTCAGCTTTTTCGGCGACCACCAAAACCGCATGCTCCAGTCCGTCTACGGCGCGCAAAGCGAGATCGTCCGCGACCTGGCCGCCCGGTCCGACTGCGTGATTGTCGGCCGCTGCGCCGACTATATTCTGCGCGAGGAAAAGCCCTTCCGCATCTTTGTTCACGCCTCCATGGAAAGCCGCATCGCCCGCTGCGCGGCCCGCAGCGAGCAGGCGCAGAGTCTGCCGGAAAAGGACCTTCGCAAACAAATCCGCGACATTGACCACGCCCGCTCCCGCTATTACGGCGATTTCACCGGCCAGACCTGGGGCAGCAAGGAAAACTACGACCTGTGCATCAACACCACCGACGCGGACATTCCCACCGTCGTCCGCTTTCTGACCGGTCTGATTCGCCAGCTCCCGTAAGCGCCGCCGAAAGAAGACCGCGCCGCATATAAGCAAAAAAACACCCCGGGCGGAAGAGATGTTCTCTCTCTTTGCCCGGGGTGTTTTTCGTTCTGCGGCGCGCTCAGGACAGGCCGTCCAGCACCGCCGCGGCCGCCGCGGCATCGGCCGCCACCACGCACAGCACATAGCAGCCCTCCGTCCGGATGACGGCGTCCTCCAGCTTCGGCAGTTCCTCCGGCACATAGCTGCGGAAGGACTCCGTCTGGCGGGCGATGCGGCCCTCGCAGGCCTCGGCAATCCGCCCCGCAGCCGCCGCATCCGACGCGCGAAACAGCGCGATTTCCTCCGCCGTGGCCCCGCTGCTGCAGTACAGCATGCACTCGGCCACATCCGCCTCGTCCACCTGGTACAGACGCAGGGCAATCCCCTCCGCCGGCTCCGTCAGCTCGTCCGTAAAGCAGTCCGCCGCGAGCAGCTGCGCCGCCGCCGACGGCAGATCCATCTCGACCGCCGTGTCTCCGCCGCAGCCGGCGCACAGCGCCGCCATCACCACCAGCGCCGCCAGCGCCAGCGCCGTCCATTGTCTTCTCGTCATCAAAAAATCTCCCTTCCGCGGGCGCGGCCCGCCCCCTCTTTTTTCCGCGTGCATTATAGCGCAAAACCGCTCCCGCCGCAACCGTTTTTCCCACGGCGGAGCGATTGACCTGCGGATAAAAGGGTGATATACTATCTTGTCATATTATGCGGATAGTATGGAATAACAGTATCAATGAATAACGGAGAGAAAGCCTCATGTGGATTGCAGATCAATGGCAGGATTACGAATTGCTGGATGCCTCCCGCGGCGAAAAGCTGGAGCGCTGGGGGACGTATCTTCTTTTGCGCCCCGATCCGCAGGCCATCTGGGACACGCCCCGCCGCGACAGCCGCTGGCAGCGGCCCGACGCAGCCTACCGGCGCAGCCGTTCGGGCGGCGGCGCGTGGGAAAAGAACCATCTCCCCGCCTCCTGGCAGATTCGCTGCGGCGAACTGACGCTCGGCGTCAAGCCCATGAACTTCAAGCACACCGGTGTCTTCCCGGAGCAGGCCTCCAACTGGTTCTGGACCATGGACCGCATCCGCCGCGCCGGCCGGCCCATCCGCGTGCTCAATCTGTTCGCCTATACCGGGGCCGCCACCTGCGCGGCGTTGGCCGCCGGGGCGGAGGTCTGCCACGTGGACGCCGCGAAGGGCATGGTCGCCTGGGCAAAGGAAAACGCCGCTCTGTCCGGTCTGGCGGACCGCCCCGTCCGCTGGATTGTGGACGACTGCATGAAATTCACCGAGCGGGAAATCCGCCGCGGCCACCGCTACGATGCCGTCATCATGGACCCCCCGTCCTACGGCCGCGGCCCCGGCGGCGAGGTGTGGCGTCTGGAGGAAAATCTCTGGCCGCTGGTCAGCACCGTGGCGGAGGTTTTGTCCGACCGGCCGCTGTTTGTGCTGATCAACTCCTACACCACGGGGCTGAGCCCGTCGGTGCTGACCTATATCTCCGAGAGCATTTTTTCCAAACGCTTCGGCGGCCACAGCGACTCGCAGGAGCTGGGTCTGCCCGTCACGGACAGCGGACTGGTGCTGCCCTGCGGCGCCAGCTGCCGCTGGGAGGCCGAATGAGCGCCCCCCTTCTGTGCGCGCAGGCGCTCTGCCACACCTACCCCGAGGCGGACCGTCCCGCGCTGGACAACCTGACGCTTTCCATCGAGGCCGGCTGCTTTACAGCCATCGTCGGCGCCAACGGCTCCGGCAAGTCCACGCTTGCCAAGCACTTCAACGCCATTGTCACGCCCACGAAGGGCCGCATGCTGGTTGATGGCATGGACACCGCGGACGAGACGCTTCTGCCTCGCATCCGCCGCACGGTCGGCATGGTGTTCCAAAACCCCGACAACCAGCTGGTCGCGAACGTGGTGGAGGACGACGTGGCCTTCGCCCCGGAAAATCTCGGTCTGCCTCCGGCGGAAATCCGCCGCCGCGTGGACGAGGCGCTTGCGCTGACGGGCATGACGGACTTTCGTCTGCACGCGCCGCACCTGCTCTCCGGCGGCCAGAAGCAGCGCGTCGCCATCGCGGGCGTGCTTGCCATGCGGCCGCAGGTTCTGGTGCTTGACGAACCGACCGCCATGCTCGACCCTCTCGGCCGGCAGGAGGTGCTGCGCACCATTCTGCGCCTTCGCAGCGAGGGCATCACCGTAATTTTCATTACCCATCATATGGACGAGGCCGCGCAGGCGGACCGTCTGATTATTCTGGACAAGGGACATCTGTTCGCGGACGGCACCCCGGCGGAGCTTTTCCCCCGGGCGGACGCCCTGCGCAAGGTCGGTCTGTCCGTCCCCGAGGAGACGGAGCTTCTGCAGACGCTGGCCCGGGCGGGACTGCCGCTCGAGCCGGCGCTGACCGACGTCGAGGGCTGCGCGCAGCGGATTGCGGAGGTACTATGTCGGAACTGAATATTCTCTCTCTGACGCAGACCTTCAGCCGCGGCACCCCCTTCGAGAAAACCGCGGTATCCGACGTCAGTCTGCGCTTTTCCACCGGCGAGACCGTGGCTCTGATCGGGCCGACCGGTTCCGGCAAATCCACCCTGATTCGCCACTTCAATGCACTTCTGCGCCCCACTTCCGGCCATATTTTGCTGGATAACAAGGACGTTTTCTCCACCAAGGCCTTCTCCCGGGAGGTCCGCTTCCGCGTGGGACTGGTGTTCCAGTACCCGGAGTATCAGCTGTTTGAGGAAACCGTCCGGGCGGACATCGCCTTCGGACCCAAAAACCGCGGTCTGACCCGCGAACAGATTGACGACTGCGTGGAGCAGGCCGCCGCCTTCTGCGGCGTGTCGGAGGAGCTCTTTGACCGTTCCCCGCTGGAGCTGTCCGGCGGACAAAAGCGCCGCGTCGCCCTGGCGGGCGTGCTTGCCATGCAGCCGGAGCTGCTCGTCCTCGACGAGCCGGGGGCGGGACTCGACCCCGTCGGCCGCGCCGAGCTGATGGCCTCGCTGACCGCCTGGCGGAAGAGCACGGGCGCGGGTCTGCTGCTTGTCACACACGATATGTCCGAGGCCGCGCGCTTCGGCGAACGGCTGCTTGTCATGCATGGCGGCCGTCTGATTGCGGACGGCGCCCCGCGGGAGGTTTTCTCCCGCCCCGGACTGATTGAGCAGACCGGTCTTGCCCTTCCGACCGCCGCCCGTCTTGCCGACGCGCTGCGCCGCCGCGGCGTCTGCGTCCCGGAGGGCATCTGCCGCACGGACGAGCTGGCCGAGGTTCTGCTCCGGCTGTACAAGTCGTCCCATGGGGGAGGTGACGCCCCATGCTGAAGGACATCACCCTCGGCCAGTATTTCCCGGGCGACACCCCGGTCCATCGGCTCGACCCCCGCACGAAGCTGCTGCTGACGGTACTGTATATCATCCTGCTCTTCGTGGCGGATTCGGCGTTGGGCTATCTGCTGCTGGCGCTGGCCGTGGCCGGCGTAACGGCGCTGGCCCGCATCCGTCCCGTCACGCTCTTTCGCGGATTGAAGCCACTGGTGATCATCATCGCCTTCACCGCCGTGCTCAATCTCTTTTTCACCGACGGCACGCTTTTGTGGCAGTGGCATTTTGTCCGCATCACCCACGAGGGCGTCCGCAACGCCGTGCTGATGGTTTTGCGCGTGATGCTGCTGGTCACCGGCACGCTGATGCTGACCTATACCACCGCGCCGCTGGCCATCACCGACGGGATGGAGCGTCTTCTCTCCCCGCTCAAGCGGCTGCATGTCCCCGTCTATGAGCTCAGTCTGATGATGAGCATCGCGCTGCGCTTCATCCCCGTTCTGATTGAGGAAACGGACCGCATCATGTCCGCCCAGCGGGCCCGCGGCGCCGACTTTGAAAGCGGCGGTCTTGTCCGGCGCGCCCGGGCGCTGCTGCCGCTGCTGATTCCGCTGTTTGTCAGCGCGTTCCGCCGGGCGGACGAGCTGGCCACCGCTATGGAGTGCCGCTGCTACAACGGCGGCGAGGGCCGCACGCGCATGAAGGAGCTGCGCATGGCGCGCGGCGACGTCCTCGCGCTCGTATGCGGCGGAGTATTCACCGCGCTGATTATCCTTTGCCGGATTGCATTCTGACGGAAAGGTCGACCCATGAGAAACATCGCCATACGCCTGCGCTACGACGGCACCGCCTACCACGGCTGGCAGACCCAGGCCATCGAGCCCACGGTCCAGCAGACGCTGGAGCGGGCGGTCGAAAAGGTCTGCGGCCACAAGACCCACGTGACCGGCTGCGGACGGACGGACGCCGGCGTCCACGCGCTGCGCTACTGCGCCAACTTTCGCACCGACTGCACCATCCCGACCGACCGGGTCTGCTTTGCGCTCAACGCGCGGCTGCCGGCCGATATCGCCGTGTCCGCCGCCGTGGAAGCGCCGGAGGACTTCAACGCCATCGGCTCGTGTCTTCGCAAGGAATACATCTATCGCATCCACAACGCCCGCATCCGCGACCCACTGACGCACAACCGCGTCTGCTTCTACCCCTATCCGCTGGACGCGGAGGTCATGACCGCGGCGGCGCAGGCCTTTGTCGGCACGCACGATTTTGCCGCCGTGCGCTCCGTCGGCACCGAAACGCGCACCACCGTCCGCACGGTTTACTGGTGCCGCGCCGAGCGGGAGGGCGATCTCATCACAGTCCGTGTCTGCGCGGACGGCTTTTTGTACAACATGGTCCGCGCCATTGTCGGCACGCTGGTCTGGGTTTCCCACGGCAAGCTGGACGCGGCAGAGCTGCCCTCTTTGCTCGAGCGTGCGGACCGCCGTCTCACCGGCCCGACCATGCCGCCGCAGGGACTGTTCATGAACCGTCTGTGGTACGACGGCGCCGTCGGCGCCATGATGAGCGATGAATAAATCATCCGAACAAAACCGCATACAACGCGAACAGCGCAAAACCGCCGTCGCCGCCGTTCTGGCGCTGATATTGCTGATGGCCGCCGCGCTGGTGTGGCATTACCGCGACCGCTTTTCCCGGGACCGGCTGGTCACGGTGGTACAGACGCTCTCCGGCAGCGAGTACGAGGGCTCGGAGGCCTTCACCTACGACAGCGGCAGCAACCAGATTTTCGCCCGCTGCGGCGAGGGGCTGGCGATCGCCACCGGCTCCGGCTTTGAGCTGCTCGACGGCGACGGTCTGCCCGTGGCGGGCAAAATCACGGGTCTGGAGTCCCCGGCCGTGACGACCGGCGACGACCGCGCCGTGTTTTACTCCATCGGCAGCTCCACGCTCTACGTGGCCGACATGGACGGCACGGTATCCTCTCTGGAGGCGGACGGGCCCGTCATTTCCGCCGACCTGTCCGACAGCGGCCATCTGACCGTGGTCTGCGAAACCTCCGGCTACCGCGCCGCGGTCTGCGTCTATGACAGCGCGCTGTTTCTCAGCTATCGGTGGAGCTCCGCCTCCGCGTGGGTCTCCGACGCCCGGGTCAGCCCGGACGGACGCCGGCTCGCCGTGCTCAGCTACACCGCGGAGGGCAGCGAGGTCCGTCTGTTCCTGCTCAGCCGGGACGAGCTGATCAACACCTTTTCCGTCTCCGGCAAGGTGCTGTTCCGGCTGCACTGGTTTTCCGGCTCCGCACTGTGCTGCTTTGACTCGTCGGAGGTTCTGTTCTTCTCCTCCTCCGGCCAGTGGACCGGCACCTACGGCTTTGGAGATTTATATCTGACGGACCTGTGCACGGACGGAAGCGGCTTTGTGTGTCTGGCGCTCAGTCCGTATCTGTCCGGCTCCTCCGGCACACTGGTCACGCTCAACGCCTCCGGGGACGAGCTGGGCACGGCTGCCTACGACAGCGAACTGCTGTCCCTGACCGCCTACGGCAGCGAGGTGGCGGAGCTGTGCTCCGACGGGCTGACGCTCCGCTCCTCCTCACTGAACGAAAAGGCCCACACCTC
>R18__coassemble_2439_pt1 | contig 11606 bp, 7 predicted proteins | sample R18__metabat2_low_PE_004 | metagenome-assembled genome bin R18
GCGGGGCTGCAATCTTGCGGAGCTCGAAGAAGTAATCACACTTCTATGCTATGAATAGCCGCTGCCGGAAAAATACCATGATCATGCTCTGGTTAACTCGCGGAATTACAAGGATATGCGGGAATGCCATATTGAACCGGACTGGCTCTTAATTTATAAGACATATAATGATACGTTGATCTTAAAATTGATTAGAACAGGCAGCCACAGTGACCTGTTCTGATTCGTTGGGGTGTTTAACATTTTATGAAGTTTGGAATTCGTAAGCCCAGCTTGAAAAAATCATTGAAAGCCCGGACTACGGGAAAACTAAAGCGAAAAGCCAAGAGTCATTGACGGGACGATTGCTCGCCGCCTGAGAAGCAAAGGCGCCATTCTTGTTGAAAGCGCAAATTTGTAAATATTATAGTTGCATCGACTCCGGCATTTCTGATAGAATAAGAAAAATTAGGAGAAGTTTTCTCTTTTCGTGAAAAAAATGCTTCCAAAATCTGCAGAAAGGGCTTGACAGTTATGCCGACCGCCATGAAAATCGCTCAGCACAGCACAGCACAGCACAGCGGGCTGACTCTGCCCTTTTGGCAATCAAAATTGATTTAAGCTTACGGACGCACTGCGCCTTTCACGGGTACAGTGCGTTCTTTTATTCCATTGAGCGCTTTACGCGCAGCACGGGTCTGAACAAGGCCGGTTGACGGTACAGGAGTGGAATGATGCCATGAAGAGTCAAAAGCAGGAAAAGCGTATGAAAATAATAAAACCAAAAACGCTCATCGGGCTGCTGCTTGCCGCGGCGGTCGCGGTTGCGGTGTCTGCGTTTTTGCTTGCGCGTTTTGTCCACTATCAGAAAAACGCGATTTATCAAGACAAATCCTCCGCTCTGATTGAAATCGCGGACAAGGCCGGCGAGGTCGTGAACGTCATGGCGGAAACCTATTTCCCCATTACCGAAATTACCGCAGGGCAGCTTGCCTCCGGAGGCTGTGAAAGCGAGGCCGATGTGAAGACGCTGCTGTCGAACATCGCAGATCCGCTTTTGGACGGAAATTTGAAGACCATACTCATTGACAGCAAGTCCTCCTACCTTTGCTCGGACGGCTATATCGGCCACTGGGTGGATATCGCCGAGCTGATAGACGCGCCGGAGGACAACGGCATTTACATCGGCACCATTCCTCATCTGGGCAGCGAGCAGCAGTTTATCTTCTTCATCCGGAACCAAAGCATTTCCGTTCCCGTGCTGAACGGACAGGCCGAATATATCGTCGCGGCGGTGGATCTGGACACCTTCAGCAGAAAACTGGTGGTGGAAAGCTTCGGCGAAAACGGCTACACCTACATCATCCGCGAGGACGGCCGGGTGCTGTTTAAGCAGACGCAGCTCGATGACCGCAAATTTATCGAGGGCTACAATGTGTTTACCGCGCTGAAGGACTGCGCATTTCTCCACGGGGATACGGTGCAGAAGCTGTCAGACGGGGTCGCGGCGGGAACCGGTGTCGCCTGCCAGTTTACCTATACGGACGGAACCGATTATTTTGTCGCCAACAGCGCCGTATTTTCAAATGACTGGACCATTCTGCTCTTTGCCAAGGCGGATACGCTGGGTTCGGGCATGGATGGCGCCGTCCGGATGACCATCCTGTATATTGTTTCGCTGGCGTTATTTATTATCGCCGCGTCGTCTGCTGCCATTTTTGCCATCCTGCGAGACAAGCGGAAACGAGAGGAAGAAGAAAACGAAAGAATTCTGAATCTGAACACACAGCTGCAAGCGGCTGTGCAGACCGCGGAAGAAGCCAATCGGGCCAAAACAGAATTTCTCTCCAATATGAGCCATGATATCCGCACACCCATAAACGGAATCATAGGCATGACCACCATTGCGCGCAAGCAGACAAATTCCGAAAAGACAAACGACTGTCTTGAAAAGATAGAAACAGCCTCCGCCCATCTTCTGAGTCTGATTAACGATGTTTTGGATATGAGCCGCATTGAGCGCGGCAAAACGGAGATTGCGCATAAACCGCTGAACATAAAAGAGCTTCTCTCCGGGTGCGGCGTAATTATCAAGGGGCAGCTGAACGATCGGGCCCTGAATTATATTGAGAACCTGGACGGCATCCGGCATCCTCACGTGCTGGGCGATGAGCTGCATCTGCGGCAGGTGTTTATCAACATTTTGGGCAATGCGGTAAAATTCACACCGGACGGCGGTACTATAACCGTTACGGTCACGGAAGCGCCGGAGGAAGAAGGTACGGCTCGCTTCCGCTTCCGATTTGAGGATACCGGAATCGGCATGAAGCCGGAATTCCTGTCAAAAATCTTCACCCCCTTCGCTCAGGAGGACAACGGCTCCCGCACCAACTATAAGGGAACCGGTCTCGGAATGGCCATCACAAAGCAGTTCGTGGAGCTGATGGGCGGCGAAATCAGCGTGAGCAGTGAGCTTGAAAAAGGAAGCTGCTTTACGGTGGACATTCCCCTTTCCATTGACCGGGAGGCAGCTGCGGCCCAGTCCATCGAGCCGGTCATTCAAAGCATCAAGGGAATGCGCATCCTTCTTGTGGAGGATAACGAGCTGAATATGGAAATCGCCTGTGAGCTTCTGGAGGACGAGGGCGTGGAGGTCACGACCGCGGAGAACGGACAGATTGCGGTGGATACCTTCCGGAGCGCAGAGTTGTATCACTTTGACGCTGTGCTGATGGATATCATGATGCCGAATCTGAACGGTTACGATGCCACCAAGGCCATCCGGGCGTTGGACCGAGCGGATGCCGGCCGGATTCCGATTATCGCCATGTCCGCCAACGCCTTCGAGGAGGATGTCAGAAAATCTATGGACGCCGGCATGAATGCGCATCTTGCGAAGCCGATCAATGTGACGGAGCTTATCAAAACTCTCGGAACTTTTGCAAAAAAGAAAAGGAGCGAAGAACACGTATGACAAAGAAAATCATTGGCGCACTGTTGGCAATGGCGATGCTCTTCACGCTTTGCGCCTGCGACAGCGCCACGTCCCCGGAATCCGTCGATACCGCGCTCACGGTGGATGTGTACAATACCGACGAACGGTTTTTGCCCTTCTTCGCCTATGTGAAGGAGCAATATCCGCAAATCGAGTTTTCCTTTACATCCTTCCGGGGCGCCAACGGCAGCGAATACTCCACCAACGAGCTGGAGCACGGAAATCAGGCCGATATTTACTTCACCAGCAGAAACGAGTGCAAGGACGATGCCTGCCGTGAAAATCTGATCGATCTGTCCGGTTATGAGTTTGTGAACCGGCTTTCCCAGTCGATCCTGGACACCATCAGCATGGACGGTGAAATCTACCTGCTGCCGATTCAGAACACGGTCTACGGCGTAGCCTACAATAAAACCCTGCTGGAAGAAATGGGAGCGGAGCTGCCGCAGAACTACGAGGATTTGGCAGCCTTAAAGGAAAAATGCGATGAGCGGGGCATCAAGCTGTGCGTAATGTCCGGGAAGCTTCCCGGCGGACTGTTTCAGGTGATCACCAACATTGCCCAGATGAACTTTCTGGATACGCCGGATGGCGCGGCATGGGAAAAGGCATTCCTCGCGGGCGAGGATGTGGATTATGCCCTTTGGGACGGGACACTTGCCTATTTGCAGAAGCTGATAGATCTCGGCTTCTTTGAACTGCTTGACGAAAACCCCACGTCTACCGGTGTGGAAAACGGACTTTATTCCGGGAACACGCTTTTCGCCATTTCCCAGAGCGCTTTCAACCCCGACGGCGGAAAAGAAGTCACCGAGGACGAGTTTGGTCTGATGCCCTTCATCAGCGAGGACGGTACGGCCAATTATTATATCTATAACCCCACCTCCTTTATCGGTCTGAGCAAAACTCTGCTGGAGGAGGGAAATGAGCAAAAGCTTGAATACGCATTAAAAATCGTAGAACTGTACGCTACCGAAGCGGGGCAGGAGGCCCTCAATTACAATGCGGAAACCTTCCCGATTCTGAGCGATTCGGACATCAGCACCGATTCCTATCTATATGATGCCTATCACGCCAGTCTGGAAGGCCGTATGGAACGGCTCAAATACACCACCTGGAACGAATACGGCCTCATCACACCTGTCGGTGACGCGTTTAAGAACTGGATTATCGGCGAGGGCAGCGGACAGGACATTACCGCCGCCATGAAGGAAATCCGGCAGGAGGCCAAGGATCAGGGCGGCGCCCCGGTATACTGCACCTGCGAAGAGGACCTGACTTTGGAGGAAAGCGCGGAAATCGTGGGCGGTGTATACGCGAAAATAGCCGGTACCGAAGTGGCGCTGATGTCGTTGGGCGCGACCCATGCCGGTGAGCTCAGAGAGTACGAGATTGACGGCAGCACCTGCTCCATTGCGGGCATGAAAGCGAACCAATATGGCGTAAACGGGGTATTCTATGCCGGCGGCATCACGCAGGAGGATTCCTGGGTGGCTCTTCCGGGAACCTATTCCAATACCGACAGCATTGCCGTTTTGCATTTAACCGGCGCGCAGCTGAAGGAGCTGACGGAAACCGGCTTTGACCAGTACGGCGACGGAGAACCCTTCCCCTATGTGCTCTCTGTGCGCGGTGACGCAGAGCTTGATGACAACACGGTATACGAGGTGGCCACCGTTCCCGGAAACTACACGCAGGAGGTAGCTGAGCTGGGAGATGTGCAATTCATGGATGTGGATAATTTCCTGAACGTATTCACGGAAACGCTGGGAGACTACGAAGTCCTGAGCGCGGATATGACACTTTAAGCCATGGAAAGAGGGACGATTATGAAAAAAACAATTTCTTTTTTGCTGACGCTTTCGCTGCTATGCGGGCTGCTTTGCGGATGCGGGAGCATTTCCTCCGATACGGATGACCGGCCGGTGGTAGTGGTGCAGGCGCTGTCCACCTGCGAGGATATGCTGAGGGCGATCGAGGAGCAATGCCCGGATATTAACATCAAGTGGTATCTTTCCTCCCAGGTGCACGAAAACGCCTATATAGACATGGAGGATACACCGGATATTCTCATTCGCCAGGCATATTATATTGACGAAGGCTCAAACGCCGGCTCCTATCTGAAGGATGTGTCGGAATATGAGGTTACCGGCAATTATTCAAAAACACTGATCGACAGCTTTAAGGATGAAAACGGCGCTCTTTACTGGCTTCCGATTCAGGGAACCGGCATGGTATTTGTTGCGAATAACCGGGTCTTTGAGGAATACGGAATAGAGCTTCCGTACGATTACGAAAGTCTGGTTGCCTGCGACAAGGCCTTCAAGGAGCTGGGGCTTGACGGCGTAAGCTGGCCTATGAGCGATAACTATGCCTATTCCGCCATGCAGCTGGCTATGGCCATCGGCGCGGATCTGCTGAACTCCGTGGATGGGGTCCGATGGAAAAATACTTACGCCGCCAATGAATCGGGGGCGGACTACACGCTGGATGAAACCGTCTGGCCGGAAATTTTCGCCCGCTTTGAACAGGCCTTCGCCGAAGGGCTGGTGGATGAAGCGGATATGGAAACTTCCGCGGTGGATGCCGTGAATTATATGACCGAAGGCCAATGCGCCATGGCCATCATCGACACAAAAAATCTGACCGTGCTGGACGAGGATTACACAGTGCTTCCCATGTTCGATACCGTCGGCAATTCCTGGCTGCCGCTGTATATGAACCTGCGTGTCGGCATTTCCAACAATGTTTCCGATGACAGAATGGACGATGTTTTGCAGGTACTGGAGGCCTATATTTCCACCGCCACCTTTAACGCCTATCAGGAATCCCGCGGCGGTGTGATTCCCATGAACAACGACGTGTCCGCGCTCCCGGAGGAGCTCTCCGATCTGAAGGACGTGGTCTCCGGCGGCTACACCTTCCTGCAGATGCAGGACCAGAACGGCGGCCTTATCGACGGGCTTTCCACTGCCCTTCACGACATGTTCAATGAGGGGCTGGACGCGGCCACCGCTTATGAGCTGTGCAAGGAAGAAATTCTGAAAAACCGGAACTATGACGGGGAGGGCGGTCTGAACGACGAGGATGAATCCGCGGTATTCTTTGTAAGCGACGTGGAATACTCCAACATCGCGGACGAAAACCACAACAAGGCCGCGGACTCGGCCATCGTCAATACGCTGCTGGATATGTATAACGAATACGGCGAGGAGCAGTTTGACATTCTGCTGATGGAGGGCAATGTTTCCGGCGCGCCCATCCGAAAAATCGCGTATTACGCAGACGCCGACGATTCCGTTTCGGGCTTTTCCAGCAACTTCCTTTATCTTACCAACAGTTCCCGTCAGGTGTATTCCGCCACCATGACCGTGGAGGAGCTGATTGCGTACATCAACACCTCGTTCTATTATTTCCACAGAATCGATGACGGGCTGGCGATTATGGCCGGCGCCTCCTATAAGGTGGAAAAGTATGCCGACGGCTTAACGGACGAGGAGCTTCCCTTCACGCCCAATAACGCCAACGCCGGAGACGTTGCCAACCGGGATAATTATCCCACCTGCTATGTCTGCACCGCAATTGTAAAGGACGGCCAGGAACTGCCTTTGGATACAACGCTTCGCGTCATGGTGGGCCGGGTGGAAATGTTCTATATCACGGAGCGGGATACGACCCTGGACTGCGAATGGGTGGGCTTTGACGGCGCCGTAACCATTTCCGATGAGGAAGGCAACAGCATCGGTCAGCGGGACCTTCTGCGGAAATGGCTTTCCGAGGGGCATACCTTCACCGCGCCTACGCAGTATGTAACGATCACCGAGGCAGGCGCTTCCGGGAAGTAAACCGGCCCGCTCCATTGGGCCGTCTGCCCCCCCTCCCCTTCCTCTTGCAAACTTCTCTTTTTTGATATATAATGTTAAAGATTTTTCTATTCTAGGGTGGGACTATGGATCGGATTCTGGTCGAAGAAAACGAAATAAAACCGAACCGTTATGTGGTGCGTACGCTTTTTTTCATCATGCTTCTTATGCTCGTCTGCGAGCTGCTGAACGAGGTCGGCATCTTTCATGTCACGCTGTCACGCATGCGCATGGTTTCCGTGCTTGTTATCCTCTGCACCATGGTTCCCCTGCTGCTTTGCCGGAGGTCGCCGTGGATTGAATCGCCCGTGACCAAATATCTGGTCATGTGCTTTGCTATGGTGGAGATTCTGCTTATCATGATTCTCCTCGGGCAGTGGGCGGATTTAATTCTTCTGATGCCTCTGCTGCTGGCTGCGCAGTACCACAACCGGAAGCTGAACCGGTTTGTGCTGTTCGGAACGCTTGTCATCGTTCTTCTGTCCACCATTCTCACCATCCGTCTCGGCATGGCTCAGGTCGACTTCTATACCTTTCTGGTCGAAAGCTGCGGCTTCGATGTCGCCGCAGAGTCGATGGAAGTCTATGACGTATCCCACTGGGTGCTGCTCAGTCTCCTGTTCATTGCGCTTCCCCGCTGTCTCATTATCGTCGGTCTGAGCACGATTGTATTCACTATCGGCGACAGCGGTACGCATAATCTGGAAAATCGCATCCTGGCCACATACCGCAGCAAGATGGATATTCTTACGGGCCTTTATAACCGCTTCGGCTTCACCGAGAAAACGGAAGCTTACGAGGAAAATCGTCCCGGTCATCTGATCGGTATTTACGCGGACGCGGACGGTCTTCATGCGCTCAATGACGAAAAGGGCCATTCTGCCGGCGATGCCTTCCTGCAATTATGCGGAAGGGTCCTGAAGGACGGCTTCGGAGAGGATTGCTACCGCATCGGCGGGGATGAATTTGTCGTCTTCACAGAATCCATGGACGAGAACGGTGTCCGCGCGGCGCTGGATGAAGTCGCCCGCCGGCTTGATGCGGAGCACTACCACATGTCGTTCGGCATCTGTTCTCTTCAGGACGAAATGACCATTTCCGACATGATTCGCAACGCGGAGCAGGAAATGTACCGGAACAAGAACGACTACTATCTTTCCACGCACAGGGAACGGCGCAGGTACTGAGCCCGATTCGTTTCGGACGGTCAGCAGCTTTGTTGCGCTGACAATAAAATACACACGCCGAAAAGAATTTTTTAAATTACAAGCCCTTGATATTATCCGTTTCAGGAAAAATCAGGGGCTTTTCAATAAAGCAAGGGCATCTCTTTGAAAAAGTGTCATAGCGGACGTATCATGTCCTTGCACAATCCGCACACGGTTATGCGCGAACCGGTAAAGAAAGAAGGGATGCCATGTGTCAGCCAAAAGAAATTTGTCGCGTCTGATTCTTTCGGCCATGTTTCTGGCCATCGCGCTGGTTCTTCCGTTTCTGACGGGTCAGATTCCGCAGATTGGAAAATCGCTCTGCCCGATGCACATCCCGGTGCTGCTGTGCGGATTTTTCTGCGGGCCGTGGTACGCGATGGCCGTGGGCTTTATCGCGCCGCTGCTGCGTCTGATGCTGTTCGGGACGCCGCCGCTGATTCCGGCCGGCGCGGTTATGTGCTTTGAGCTGGCGGGCTACGGTCTGGTCGCGGGAGTGCTTTATCGCCGCCTGCCGAGAAAGAAACCGTATATCTACGTATCGTTGGTCAGCGCCATGCTTGTGGGGCGGATTATATGGGGCGTCGGAAGAACCATTCTATACGGGCTCGGAAAATCCGATTTCGGCTGGGCCGCCTTTTTGTCCGGCGCGTTTTTGAACGCCATCCCCGGCATCGTTGTACAGATTGTGTTGATTCCGATTCTCGTGATGACATTGGATAAACCAGGTGAAAGACCATAAAGCGACCATACGCAAAGGAGGATATGGGATGAAACGGCTGGCGGCTATCTTTCTGGCGCTTTGCAGCCTCGTCGGCATCAGCGCATGCCAAAGCACGGAATACGAGATATTCCGGCTTGTGCCGAACGAATTTCTCACCGGCGAAACCGTGGACGCCGACGGGGAAATACAGGCCGGGATTCAACAGTACACCCGGGACGACATTCAACGGATGAACGACGGAACGGCGAACATGGTCTTCGGCAACGAAGGATATCTTTCGTTCCTGCAGGGAAGATTTTCCGAAAACAAGGTCGAGAATTATGAACAGGCCATTGAGGCCATCCGGCCCATGGCGGAGCTGCTCGGTCTGGGCGCGGGCTCCGAGTTTTTCTGCGTATACGGGGGCAGGGACAGTCAGGGGTACACGTATTACACCTTTCAGCAGCGATACGGCGAGCTGACCGTTGCCTATGCCGGGCTGAAAATCATCATCGACCCCGAGGGGTACACCGCCGGTCTTTCCAGCTCCTTCGTGCCCAACATCGGCTTTGCGGAGGAAACGGAGGATATCGGCGCCGAGGCCGCCGAGGCCATCGTGCTCGAGGCGCAAAGCAGCTATGATCTCACGGTATATTCCGATGCGACCCACAAGGTCGCCTATTCCTATTACGGCCAGATGGTGAACTGCTACGCCGTTTACACCAACAACCCCAATGCCGACGCCCGGGATTTCGACATGAAGTATTACGAGCATTTTGTCGCCTTTGACGGGGAATATTTAACCTGTTATCCCGTGGCGAGCTTCGGCACCGACAACACGGATTCCACCCGCGCCGAGGAGTATTTTGATTCCCTTGTCAGCACGGATACCGAATTCACCGTCACAACCTGGGACGGCAGCACGGAAACGATCACCGTTCCGGTTGCCTATAACGCCGAAAACGACACCTATTATCTCGCCTCCGTCGAGCGACGGATTGCCGTGGGGTATTATTCCGACATGGCGGAGTACGGGCTGGTTACCTTTGTCGAGTCCGAAACCGGCACCGACTGGAGAAACAACGATCTTCTGGCCTACGACCGATATATCAAGGCGTATGATTTTTACGCCTCGTACGGTCTGGATTCCGTGGACGGCATGGGAATCCCCATTCTGATCGGAACCCAAATGCCGGAGGACAACGCCTGTTACTGCGGCATAGAATCGGGCTGGGCGTATTTCGGCGTCAGCGATTGGAATGTATACAGCGAGGGCATGGATGTGGTCGGTCACGAGTACACCCATGGGTACACCTCAAACTCCCTGACCATGCACATTTATTCCGGCAATACCGGCGCCATCAACGAGGCCTTCAGCGATATCATGGGCAACATCATGGAAATGAGCTATGGCATGACGGAGGACACAAGCTGGGCCGTCGCGGAGAATGCCGGCGGCGCGATTCGCTCCCAGAGCGACCCCGCGCTTTACGGACAGCCGAGCTGTGTCGGGGACGAATATTACGCCGACCCCGAGGAACTGGATTATGATAACGGGGGCGTGCACGTCAACAATTCCCTGCTCAGCCAAATGGCCTATAAGCTATACGAGAACGGGCTCGGCTTGGAGGAGCAGGCGGTTCTGTGGATGCGCGCCATCGAAATGCTGACGCCCCGCTCGGAATACGCGGAGGTGCTTGCCGCGCTGAAGATGAGCATCGACATTACCGGCGTAGATCCCGGTTATAAAGATTTTTTGACAGAAGCCTTTACCGAGGCGGGAATGATATAAGGAGGCAGACGAAATGAAAAAACGCTTCTCTGTCCTTATCCTGATCGGTCTGCTGACGGTCGGGCTGTGCGGCTGCGGCGCCGGGTTTGTGACGAACGAATTCTCTCTGCCGGAGAACAAGGCAAGCGCGCCGGGAGCCCTCGCGGTTTACGGCGGGGAGGACATCGGCTTCAGCTTCCTTTACCCCTACGGGATGAGCGTATCCCAAAACGAGGAGGACGGCGTCTGCATCGGTTACGGAGACGGCCGGATTCCCTATGTACTGGTCAACAAAACGGACAAGGCCGGTATGACCCCGGAGCGCTATTTCCGTTCCTGCGATAAACAGATTTTGCAAACCTTCGATTCGGTTCAGTCGAGCGCCATACATGAGGTGCCGCTGGAGGAAAAAACATTATATATGACCCGGTATCTGTGCGGGCGGGACGGCTCGGAAATCTATATTGACCGATATGTCGAAATCTATGCCGACTGCTATATTCAATACACCGCCGTCACCAATGCCGCGGACGAGATGAACACCGCCCTGTATTATGCGGCATCGACACTCAGCCCGGAGGCAGGGTATTATTACGGCGAGTATTCCGAAGCGCTGTCCGCCTATGCGCAGGAGGACACCGGACTTTCCATCCGGCTGCCGGACATGCTGGACACCAGGGAGCTGACCATTGGGTACCTCGCGACGGGCGACGACGCGCTGCTGCTGGCCGTGATATGCACGGAGGACGACAACGGCAATCCGATCTATAACCGCCAGAATTTCATGGACCGGGCAGACGAAAATCCGGATTTTGTCGCCGGCTATATCGGCGCCGACTCCACCACCTTCGGCCCCGGCGCCCGAACGGAGATCAACGGTAGAGAATTCTATGTCTACTCCATGACCATGCGGACAGAGGACGAGGTTTTCTCCGGCGAAATCTTTCTGGCTAACGCGGAGGAAAACGGATGCGTTGTAATGTGTTACGCGGTACGAGACGGAAGCGCCCGGGCGGATGCGCTCGCGCAGCTATGTCTGAAGGCCGTCAACACGCTGGAATATTGAAAACCGAAGGAGATTGAGATA
>R18__coassemble_2445_pt1 | contig 11586 bp, 6 predicted proteins | sample R18__metabat2_low_PE_004 | metagenome-assembled genome bin R18
ATATTGCGAGAAAGGGCGGGATGTGATACACTGCCATGATGGATTGGGGGGTAGAAACATGATTGTTTCGTTTTTTACCAAGATACTGGGATATCTGATGGATTTCTGCTATGGGCTGGTGCCGAATTATCTGGCGGCCATCGCGCTGTTCACGCTGATTACCAAGATCATTCTGTTCCCGCTGTCGCTGTGGTGCCAGAAGAACAGTCTGAAGATGGTCGCGCTGATGCCGGAGCTCAACCGCATCAAGGCGCGTTTTTACGGCGACCGGGACGCGGTGGGCGAGGAGCAGAACCGTCTGTACAAGCGGGAGAACTACCACCCGCTGCTGAGTGTGGTGCCGCTGGTCATCCAGATTGTCATTTTGATGGGGCTGGTGGGCGTGATCCACAACATCACCGATACGGGGCTTGCGCCGCGGCTGGGCGTGGTGCCCTGGACAGACGGCGGGGTCAGCTGGCTGATGCCGGTGGCGGCCGCCGCGGCCAGCGCCGTGCTGGGTCTGACCCAGAACGTCATCAACCCCCTGCAAAAGGAACAGTCCAAGGCGGAGCAGTGGATGACCAACCTCATCAGCATCGCCATCAGTCTGTTTCTGGGCGCCTTTGTGGCCGTGGGGGTCGCGAGCTACTGGATTTTCTCAAGCCTGTTCTCCATCCCGGTGCAGTGGCTGTGCAACATCTGCATGCCGCCGAAAAAATACGTCGACTATGAAGCGCTGGAGGCAAGCCGCCGGGCGCTGGGCGCCATGGACAAGACCAAGACCAAGCTCAGCCCGGAGGACCGCCGCCGGGAACGGGCGGATTACAAGCGCTTTTTCCACGTGGTGAACAAGCACATCGTGTTCTACGCGGAGGGAGCCGGCTTCTATAAATATTTCGAGAGCGTCATCTCGTGGCTGCTGGCGCACTCCACCGTGACCATCCACTACATCACCAACGACCCGCGGGACGGTGTGTTCGCGCTGGCGGAGCAAAATCCCCGGTTCCGGGCGTACTTTATCGGGGAAAACCGCTTCATCACGCTGATGCTGAAGCTGGACACCGACATCATGGTGATGACGACGCCGGACCTCGAAAAAATGTTCATCAAGCGCAGCTATGTGCGCAAGGACATCGAGTATGTCTATATCGACCACGGCATCTCCAGCTGCAACATGCTGCTGCGGGAGGGCGCGCTGGATTATTTTGACACCGTGTTCTGCTCCGGGCAGCACATCGTGGACGAGATGCGGGCGCAGGAGAAAACCTATGGCCTGGCCGAGCGCACGCTGGTCCCCTACGGCTACGGGCTGCTGGCCAACATGGAAAAACAGCTGGAGGCGACGGAGCAGCCGACGGACGGACGACTGCGGGTGTGCATCGGGCCGAGCTGGTATGTGGACAACATTCTTGACTCGTGTCTGGAGGAATTGCTTGCCTCGCTGAAGGAAATCAACGCCCTTGTGACCATCCGGCCGCATCCGCAGTATGTCCGGCGCTTCCCCGCGCGGATGGAGGCGCTGCGGGCGCTGTGCGCGGCGGAGGAGGATTGGACGCTGGAGGAGAGCACCGCCACGGTCACAAGTCTGCTGACGGCGGACGTGCTCATCTCCGACTGGTCCAACGTGGCGCTGGAGTACGCCTTCGTGACCAAACGGCCGGTGCTGTTTGTCAACACGCCGATGAAGGTGGTCAACCCCAACTGGGAAAAAATCGGCGTGGAGCCGGTGGATTTCCGGCTGCGGCGGGAGCTGGGCCGCGCCATCGCGCCCGAGGAGGCGGCGCAGGCGGGCGCCATCATCCGCGACATGGTCGCGGAGCGGGACAGCTGGCGCGAGCGCATCACGGCCAGCCGCGAAAAGACGCTGTTCACCACCGAGCAGAGCGGTCCCCGCGGCGGCAAATATCTGCTCGACCGCATTCTGGCCCGTCAGAAGGAGAAAAAGAACGCCTGAAAAAATTTTTTTGAAGCTTAAGGCTGGTTTTAGGTTGGGGGCGTAGGATACACGCAGAAGCAGGGACTGCGGTCTACCTCCCCACCCCCCGCAGTCTTTGAACACAGGATAGAAACGCGACTACCGTACGGCAGCCGCGTTTCTGTTTTTTTGGTGGGCTTCCCCCCCTTGCAATAATCGCGGACAGGGGTATAATTTCAGTGTTATGGAAGAGAAGAAAGAACTGATTCGGGATTATACCGAGGGGCCGGTGCTGCGGCAGCTGCTGGGGTTTGCCTGGCCGTTTATGCTATCGTACATGCTGCAGACGCTGTACAATATGGTGGATATGGTCGTGGTGGGCCGGTTTGTCGGCTCGGTCGGACTGTCGGCGGTGTCCGTGGGCGCCGATCTGATGAGTCTGTATACCTTCATCGCCTTCGGCTTTTGCAACGCGGGCCAGATTCTGATCAGCCAGTTCATCGGGCTGAGAGATCGGGCCTCTGTGGGGCGTGTGGTGGCCGCGATGATCAAGGTCGTGGCCGTGAGCGCGGTGGTTATCACCGCGGTCGGAATGGTGTGCGCGCAGACTTTTCTGCAGTGGCTGCAGGTGCCGGAGGAGGCCGCGGAGCAGTGTCTGGCCTATACCCGGTGCTGCACGGCGGGGTGTCTGTTTGTGTTTGGGTACAACATGGTGTGCGCCATTTTGCGCGGCATGGGCGACTCGAAGCGGCCGATGCTGTTTATCGGCGTGGCCGCGGTGGTCAACATTGTGCTGGACATCGTGTTTGTGTCACAGGGGATGGGCGCCTTCGGCGCGGCGCTGGCCACCGTCATCGGACAGGGCGTCAGCTTTGTGTGGGCGGTGATTTTCCTGCTGCGAAACCGCGGGCGGCTGGGATATGAACTGAACGCGCGGACCTTCCGCGAGAGCGGGCGCGTGCTGGGCAGTGTGCTGAAGCTGGGCTTCCCGCTGGTGCTGCAGAATGTCGCCGTCACGGTGTCCACACTGGTGGTGGTGGGCTATGTCAACAGCTACGGGCTGACGGCGTCCGCCGTGACCGGCGTCGGCAACAAGCTGACCACGCTGGTGCTGGTGGTGACCATCGGCATGATGCAGGCCACCAATACCTTCGTGGGCCAGAACTTTGCCGCGCGCCGCTTTGAGCGCGTGAGGAAGGTGCTTGCCGATACGCTGAGCATCACGATGATCATGGCGGCGATTTTGTCCGTGATCATGCTGGCGGCGCCGGAGTGGGTGTTCGGACTGTTCACGGACGACGAGGCGGTCATCGCGATGAGCGGCGTCTACGCGCCGGTGGCGGTGCTCAACTTTGTCGGCGCGGCGGTGCGCTCGCCCGCCACGTCGCTGTGCAACGGCATGGGCTTTGTGCGGATGAATCTGATTCTGGGTCTGCTCGACGGCGTCGTGATGCGGATTGGGCTTTGTCTGCTGCTGGGGCTGGGACTCGGACTGGGTGTGCCGGGCTTCTGGTACGGCAGCGCGGCGGCGAGCTTTGTGTATTTTGTTGTGATGTTCCCGTATTTTCTGAGCGGTCGGTGGAAAAACCGGCAGCCGCCCGCGGCGGCGTGCGCGTAAGGATATGCGCGCGTTTCATGACGCGAACGGCGGGGCGGCAGACCGGCCTTTGGACGGCGGCGCCGCAGACTCCGGCGCCATCGAATCCGGACAACCATAAGCGAGATAAAAGCGGAGGAACCCGTGGGAAGGCGGGCTCCTCCGTTTTTTCATTACGAGATTATCGGGACAGGGAGGCGTAATAGCGCTCCTCGATGTACCGCCCCTCGGGGGCGGGGGCGATGCTGCAGCGCAGACCGCGCAGCGCGTAGCTGCCGAAATTGGGGTCCTGCGGGCTGTCGGGGATGAGCACATTGCAGTTTGATTCGTCCCAGCCGTAGAGCGTGTCCGGGCCGGCCTCGGGATACCACCAGCCCATCTCGCAGTTGACCACGTCCTCGTCCCCGCCGGGGAGAAGGTGAGCCTTTTGCACAATGCTGCCGGTGTCCGTCTCGATGCGGACCCAGTCCCCCTCGCGGATGGATAGCCGCGCCGCCGCGTTGGGGTGCATCAGCACGCGAGGGAAGGGCGCCATGGCGCGCAAAGAGGGAATCTGGCGGTTTTCGGAGATGAAATAGCCGCTCTGGCGGCGGCCGGTGGTCAGCCGGAAGGGACGGTGCGCGTCCGACTGGGGGTAATCGCGCCAGACCGGCACGGGGTCCATACCCCACCGGGCCAGCTGGGCGCAGGAAAGCTGGATTTTGCCGTCGGGGGTTGCGAAGCCGCCGCGCTGTTCGTAGCGGCGGAAGGTGGGTTCGACCTCGATATGGCCGCGCTGCTGCAGGGAGGCGAGCGTCAGCTCCGCAAACTCCGGGTGGTGCGCGCGGGTGAAGGCGAGCTGGCTTTCCAGCAGCTCCTCGGTGCTGTCGGCGCCGTAGTCGAGTCCCAGACGGCGGCAGATGGCCATGAAAACCTCGCCGTCGGAGCGGCGCTCGGCCACGCGGGTCAGCTTTGTCTGGGCCAGCGCGGTGTGCTCGGCCATGGCCGGCATGGGATAGACGTTGTCAATCTCCATCCAGCTGGCCGCGGGCAGCACCAGATCGCACAGGGCGGCCGTCGGCGTCATAAACTGGTCCATGCAGACGGAAAACTCCAGCGCGAGGAGATTGTCCCGGGTCTGCCGGGCGTCCGGGACGCACAGCAGCGGGTTGGTGCCGAAAATCAGGGCGGCGCGGATGCGGTCCGGACGGTTGGAGCTCATGGAGCGCAAAATCGGAATCACATGGGCGTAGGGACTGGTGACATACTCTGCGCCGAAGCGGTCGGAGCGGTCAAAGCGGTCCCAGAAGGGGTCGCACTCGGGGCAGAGCTCCTCCCCCTCGCGAAAGCCGCCGGGAACGTCCCAGCTGCCGAGCAGGATGGGGATCATGGCCATGGCCCGGATGGCGCAGAAGGCGTTCGGCGTCTGCTCCACGGCGCAGCCCCAGTCAAGACCAACGGGGCCGTTTTCCCACAGAAGCCGGGCGCAGCGGCGGATATCCTCCGGCTCAAGGCGGCACAGAGCGCCCGCGCGCTCCGCCGTCCAGGGTTGGCAGGCCTCCTTTAATTCCGCCAGACCCGTGCACCAGCGGTCCGTGAAGTCGTGGTCAATCCAATCGTTTTCCAGCAGCTCCCGCAGCAGCGCCAGGGCGAGCGCGCCGTCCGTGCCGGGCAGCGGGCGCAGCCACAGAGCGGCGGAGTCCGTCAGCTCCGTGGGGAGCGGGTCGATGATAATCAGCTTTGTGCCGTGCCTTTGCGCCTCGCGCAGATTCCAGCGCAGCTTGCCGTCGGGACCGGACTGAAGCGGGTTTGAGCCCCAGACCAGCACGCAGCCGGGCCAGGTGCCGCTGTAGTAATCCGTCACGGCGTAGGCGCCGCAGGTCAGCATCATGGCGTTGACCCGCGGACCGAAGCAGATGGCGGCTCCAGTGGAGGCCATGTTCGGCGTGCCGAGGACGTTGGCAAAGCGGGCGACCTGGTTTTTCAGATGGCGGCCCGTGCCGGTCAGCACGCTGACGCAGCCCGCGCCATAGCGGTCGCGCAGGGCGGTGAAGCGCTCACAGATGGTGTCGAGCGCCTCGTCCCAGCCGATGGGCTCCCATTGGCCGCTGCCGCGCTCGCCTACGCGGCGCAGCGGGACGTTGAGATGGTCCGGGTGGTACAAAAGCTCCGTGCCGCGCAGTCCCTTGGGACACATCCGGCCGTGATTGAGCGGACCGGTCGGGTCCGGACGCAGCCGACGCACGCGGCCGTCCGCGTCCACCTCCGCCAGCACGCTGCACCCGCCGTGGCAGGCGTAGCAGGAGGTGGGGATGACGCGCGGGGCGGAAGGGGCTTCAGAGACGTTCATGGCGTTCACACTCCGTGCTTATTCGTCGATGGGGGCGGGCAGAGCGGGGTTGAGCGGGCGGATGGGCAGCGCGTCCAGAAGCCGCATCAGCTCCGCCTCACCGCGATATTCGTGGATGAAAAAGCCCGGATTGCCGGACAGCATCGCGGACAGACGGCCGTCGTCCCGGCCGTAAAACACGTGCACGGGCTTGCCGAGCGCCTCGGCAAAGGCCAGCTCGTACCCGACGCCCAGCGAGGGCTGGGAGCATTCCGCCACCACGATGTCGCATTCGCGCAGCCAGGCGGTGTCCCGGAGCCAGATTTCCTCGTTGGTGCCGTCGCCGCCGCGGTCGGTCAGAGAGGGACTGCCGACGTGCTCCGTGAGGACGGTGCCGCGGGCTTTGAGACGGTCAATCATACGGCGGTATACATCCGCGTCCTGCCGTCCGCCGCGGATGGAGCCGCAGAAATAGATCTTCGGCCGGGCAGGCGCCTCGTGCAGGATGTCCCGGCCGTCCAGCACGGCCTCGACCAGTGTTTCCCCCTCGTAGCGGAGCTTGAGGGAGAAAAAGGGCGCGCCCTGCTCCAGCAGCCGCAGGAAAATCCGGTCGCCCTCCCACTGGGGCAGCGAGGCGAAGTCCTTTTTGGCAATCCACTCGGGGACGCCCTCGTCGCAGTCCGTCAGCTCGCCGGTGAAGCCGTCGGCGGAGAACAGGTGCATGAACTCGTTTTCCCACCGGTCGGAGACAAAGGTGACAATCCCCCGGTAGCGAAAGGAGGTCAGCGTCAGACCGGTTTCCTCGCGCATCTCGCGCAGAATGCAGTCCTCCGGGCTTTCCCCCTCCTCCAGCTTGCCACCGGGGCCGATCCACTTGTCGTGGTTGAGGTCGTTTTTCTTTTTGACGCGGTGGAGAAGAAGATACTCGTCCCCGCGGGAGAGATAGCAAAGCGTGCTGTTAATCATATGAAAGAATACTCCTTCCGGGTTTTAGGCAACACCGCATAATTTCGGTGCGTGAGATGCGTAAGGAAATTTTTCGGCATATGAAACAAAAAGCGCATGGCTCTCATATTCCCGAGAGTTATGTCGGCCGCCGTTCCTTTTGCGGCCGACTGGGAATACTTTGTGTATTGCCGAGCATTTTTGTGAAATATGCCGGAAATATTTCCAAGCAAATCATGTGCCGAGAGTTGTGCGGTGTTGCCTTAGGTCGGATGGGCGGACACCGAAGCAGGCGGTGAAAGCCCGGCTGAAGGCGGAATAGTCGGCAAAGCCGCAGCGGGACGCCGCCTGACCGGCGGGGGTGCCCTCGCGGATGAGACGGGCGGCGTACAAAAGCCGCTTTTGCCGGAGACAGGCGTGAACCGTGGTGCCCGTCTGGGCTTTGAACAGGCGCATGAAATGATATTTGCTCAGATACACCCGGGCGGCCAGCTCCTCCACGGAGAGCGGCTCCGTCAGATGCTCGTTGATATAGGACAGGGCGGCGCGGATTTTTTCGTCGCAGGGGGGCAGCTCCGGAGCCGGCTGCGCGCCGCCGCCCGACGGGCGCAGTCGTCCGATATGGGCCATCAGCCGCAGCAGCGCTCCGTCGCGCAGCGCGGCGGCCCCGAAGCCGTCGTCCGCCAGCGCCTCCTCGCACAGGGCCAGGTCGCGGCGGAGTGTCTCGCGCTCGGCCGCGTCCGGCGTCAGACGGCACAGACCGCCCGCGTCCGCCCGGTCAAAGCAGTCCATCAGCCCCGCGCCCGGCGCCGTGCGCTCGAAAAAACGGCGGTCAAGATAGACAATCACCCGCTCGTAGGGCGCGGACAGATCGATGAGCGCCTTGTGAATCACATGGTGGCGCACCAGCAGCACATCCCACGGGCGCAGCGGACAGACCGTGTCCTCCACGGCGTAGTCCACCGAACCGTCCAGCAGCAGCACCAGCTTGTCAAAGTCGTGGTAGTGAAAGCTGCGCTCCTGTCCGGCGGTGTCCCGCAGGTGGAAAAAGTGATAATCTTCGTTGAGATAGCCCTCCCGGCGGAAGGGCGCGTCGTTTCGTTCCATGCGGATAGTTTACAGCACTTTTTGCAAGATTTCAAGCAATACAAACCATTTGTCTTGCGTTTTTCGGCGGGTATAATGAAGCTATACCAAAAATTATGTTTCAGGAGGCACAGGATGAAAGGGTTTTTCAAAAATAACTGGTTTTTGTGCACCATGATTCTGGGCATCGTGGCCGGCTGCGTGGTCGGCTTTTTGTGGCCGGGCGCGACCGCGCTGGAACCGTTGGGCACGCTGTTCACCAACATGATGTTCTGCGTGGTGGTGCCGATGGTGTTCTGCTCCATCTCCTCGGCCATCGCCAACATGAAGAGCATGAAAAAGGCCGGCAAAATCATGGGCACCACGGTGCTGACCTTCCTGGTGACGGCGGCGATTGCGGCGGTGATCATGTATATCATCGTGCGTATCGTTCCCATTTACACGGCGGAGCCCGCCTTTGAAGAGAGCGAGACCGAGGCCGTCAGCGTGTCCACGCTGATCGTGAATTTCTTTACCAAGCCGGACTTTACGGAGCTGTGGAGCCGCAAGGCGATTCTGCCGCTGATTGTGGCGGGCGTTTTCTTCGGCTTCGGCGTGCAGATGGCCGGCGGCCCCGAGACCAAGACCGCCCAGCTGCTGGCGGATCTGACCGAAGTGCTGATGAAGGTCGTCAAGCTTATCACCTACTACGCGCCGATCGGGTTCTTCGGCTTTTTCGCCTCGCTGGTGGCGACGCACGGGGAGGACTTCGTGTCCAACTACGCCCGCGCCATCATCCTTTATTACGTGATTTCCTTCGCCTACATGTTCATCTTCTTCCCGCTGTATGCCCGCTTCGGCGGCGGCAAGGGCGGCGCGAAGGTTATGTTCCGGCACCTGTTCCGGCCGGCGGCCACGTCCTTCGGCACCTGCTCCTCGGTGGCGACCATCCCCACCAACATGGAGGTCTCCGAGGAAACCGGCATCTCCAAGGATGTCACGGACATCGTTCTGCCGCTGGGCGCGACGATGCACATGGACGGCTCCGCGATGAGCGCGATTATCAAGGTCGCCTTCCTGTTCGGCATGTTCGGCATGGACTTCGGGACCGGCAAGGCCATCGTGGCCATTGTGGTCGCGGTGTTCTCCTCCGTGGCGATGAGCGGCATCCCCGGCGGCGGCGGCACGGGCGAGCTGGTGCTGTGCTCGATGTTCTTCCCGGAGCAGCTGAGCGTCGCGTTCCCGATTGCGCTCGCCATCGGCGATCTGGTCGATCCCCCCGCGACGATGGTCAACTCCGCCGGAGACTATGTGGTCTCCTTCATCGTCTCCCGCTACATCGACGGCAAGGAATGGCTGCAGAAAAAGCTGCACGGCGCCGCCGCCGAGAGCGAAACCGAAACCGAGGCAGAGTGATTCTCTTCCAACCATGCGCAAGCCCCCACGCCATGCGGCGCGGGGGCTTTTTGTATAATCACAATGCGGCGAGAGAGCAGGGGGAAAGAATGAGCTCGCTATCCCGGTGGCTGTGCCTCCTGCTGCGGATGGTTTTATCCTTTGCAAAGCAAGGAATGGAGCGGGCGCCAAACATGTTGGGGCGGAATCCAACAGATGCAAAAAGAAGAGCCGTTTCCGGCTCTTCTTTTTTGGTTGTCGGGGCTGCCGGAGCAGCCCTGTGGAATGCTCGGTAAGGGTGCTTACGACGCTCCGCCGGAGGCGCCGCCGGCATTGCCCATGCCGGAGGAAGCGGAGACATTGGCCTCCACGACCGTGCCGTACACGCCGTCGGCGATGACCTCGCTGCCCGGGGCAAGCGTGAGGGAGCCGTCCGCGTTTTCGGTGATGGTGCCGTAGACCGCGCCGCCGTCCACGGTGAGGGAGCTGATGATGCCCTCGCCGGAGATGACCCACACGCCGCCGTCGGAGACGGTCACGTTGGCGCCGGAGTAGCCGTTATTGTAGATGTGGTTCTCCATGCGGCAGAGCAGATAGTACTGGTTGATGGAGAACTGGGTGAACTGGATGTAAGCCGCCTGCGCCGCGTCCTCGGTAACCTCGAAGTTCGCGTCGATGAGGACATACTCCACTTCCTCGGCGGCGTCGGCCCAGGCCTGCGCGGAAGCGCTGTAGGGGACGCCGTGGAAGGTCTCGGTCAGGGAGACGGTGCCGACCAGAACGGCGCCCTCGCCGACGGTGACGTTCAGAACGTCGCCCGCCTGGCCGTAGTAGCCGGTGCCGTTATAGAAGTCGCCGCTGTAGTAGCCGTTCGTGAGAACCGCGTTGCATTCCTCGTTGGAGGAGGTGGCGCCGGTCTCGTTGCCGGTGACGGAGGGCATGCCCGCGTCCTCGTACAGATAGGTGTTGAAGCCCATGGTGGTCATGTCGCCCATGCCGACGGTGGAGTCGTCGTCATCGATCATCTGGATGAGGATGCCGGCGCCGGTGTTGAGCTCCGCCTCGTCAAAGACGAAGTTGGCGTGGCCGGTGGAGCGGTAGAGGATGATGGCTTCCTCCGCGTTGACGATGGTGCCGTCGGTATAGCTGATGGACACGTCCTCGGAGGAGTGCAGCATGGCGCCGAAGACGCAGTTGATGACGCTGGGCTGACCCTGGCCCTCCACGGTGCCGAGGTCCTCGCCCTTGGCGGAGACAACATCGATGCTGCCGTTGGAGGAGGCGTAATAGGCGTTGCCCTCACGGCCGATGGCGCCGAAGGTGGCGCCGTTGACAGTGGTGCCGTAATAGAACTCTTCGCAGGTGCCGATGAGGTAGGCGCCGTAGCCGGAGCCATAGGCATCCTCGTCATAACCGAACAGCTCCCAGCCGGAGTCCATGCCGCCCTCGGTCGCGGAGAGAATCTCGAGCTCGGAGTCGATCAGATACAGCCAGGGGGTGGTGCAGCCGTCGGTGGAGACGACGCCCCAGCCGCCGGAGGCCAGGTAGGTGTTCACGGCCACGAAGGTAGCCTCGGTATCAAGAACGTTGACGGTGCGGATGCCGCCCTGAATGCCCAGAACCCAGGGGGGAGAGAGCATCTTGCTGGTGGTGGCGGAGTTGACGTAGCCGTCATAGGCCTCGGTCAGAGGATCGGCGCCGTAGGTGATGATCTCGGAGTCCTCGACCCAGGCGACCGCGCCGTCGTCGACGACGAAGCCCGCGCGGACAAAGCCGTCGGTGGTCAGGGAGAAGTCCTTCACGGTCAGCAGAGCGTCGCTCGCGGAGACGAACGCCGCGCCGCAGCCGGTGAAGTCACTGGCGTGCACGCCCTCGGCATCGTCCGCGCCGTTGGCAAGACTCAGAGAGCCGGTCACGGTGACGTCGGTGCCGGCGCCGGAAGCGTGAACCGCCGTGAAGCCGGCGCCCGTCACTTCGCCCGAGAGGGTGAGAGAGGAGGCATCGGCCGCGGACCAGTTGGACTCGCCGGTCAGAGCGCCGTCGACCACATCATAGCCGACGTAAATGTAGCCGGCGTCCTGGCTGCGGGTGTTGACCGTATCCAGCGTGGCATAGGAAGAGGCCGTCATGTCCGCAATGGACTGAGCCTCGGAAGAGGGTTCGCCGCTGGCGAAGGCGCTCAGACTGAAAACCAGCACGAGTGCCATGGCAAGGGCGAGGACTTTGGATGTCTTTGTCATGCAAGAATCCTCCTTTTGATGTATGCAGACGAAAAAAAGTCTGTTCCCTCACTATACTGGAATCCGGTTTTTATGTCAACAAAAATCCAAACAAGTTTGTGAGGTAGAATTCTTTACTTTTTTGCCGGGGGATGGTACT
>R18__coassemble_2446_pt1 | contig 11580 bp, 7 predicted proteins | sample R18__metabat2_low_PE_004 | metagenome-assembled genome bin R18
ATGCAATCCCTGACAGTGAAAAATATGCTCAGGAAACAGCATCATTCGACAAGACCAAGGATTCATTCAAAAAGATTATAATCGTAGAAAAGAGCATGAAGCCACGAAGCGATGAAAAAGGGTATGTGATGATGGGGGTAAAAGAATTTCTGCTGGACCCGGACAGCCTGAATATCTGAAGCAGTGGTTGATGGATGTTTAAAGTAGTAAGACAAACACGGTCTTTCCCTCGCCCTCCCCGTCGCGCTGACGCTCGCTGTTATCGCAGTCGGCGCCGTAACCGGCCGGACGGTTTTCTGAAGGTGCCGACGCTTTACAGACTGTTCAAGAGTCTTTTATAATTCCTTGCTTATTTGTTCATTTTCTTCTGCTATACTGCAAAGCGTGGTGAGAAAAGCCACCACGGAAAGGGCAAACGCTTTTCATTTTCACTCCTCTCTCTTTTTTGAAGCGCGAAAACGGGCCTCCGGGTCCGTTTTCGTGTTTTCCTTCGGCTGCGGCTGGGTTTACAGAATGTTCAAAAGCTTTTCATAAATCCTTGCTTTTTTGTTCATTTGCGTTTGCTATACTGCAAAGCGTGGAGAGAAAATTCTCCACGGGACAGACAAACGCTTTTCATTTTCACTCCTCTCTTTTTTTGAAACACGGGAACGGGCCTTCGGGTCCGTTTTCGTGTTTTTTGCCGGCAGTCCGGTTGCGTTTGGCGTCTCGGCATGATACATTTATAAATACAGGAAAGGAAGTGGAAGCCCTTGCATGACGAGCTGACCATTGTGGACATCCGCAAAATGCAGGAGGAAATCGACGACCGCGAGCTGCGCCTGCGGCCGAAGCTGCTCGAGGACGTCAAGACCGCCCGCGCCTTCGGCGATTTGTCCGAAAACTTTGAATACAAGGCCGCCAAGGAGGCCAAAAACAAAAACGAAAGCCGCATCCGCTATCTGCGGCGGATGATTGCCACGGCCGTCATCATCGACCCCGCGGCCGACTCGGCGGCGGACACGGTCGGTCTGTTCGACCGCGTGGAGCTGTTTATGGAGGACGAGAACGAGACCGAAACCGTCACCTTCGTCACCACCATGCGCCAGGACCCCCGCCGGGGTCTGGTCAGCAAGGAATCCCCCGTGGGCCGGGCCGTCATCGGCCACCGGGTGGGCGAGCGGGTCTTTATCCATGTCGGCGAGGGCGGCTACTGGGTCCGGATTCAAGCCGTGGAAAAGGGCGTCGATGACGACACGCTGTCCATCAACGCATATTGACGGGGGGACCGGATGGCATGAAAACGCTTTATATCGTGGTCCCTTGCTATAACGAGGAGGATTGTCTGCCGCTCACGGCGCCGGTGTTTCTCGCCTGTCTGCAGCGGCTGACGGACGCCGGAAAAATCAGCGCGTCAAGCCGCGTTCTGTTTGTCAACGACGGCTCTGTCGACGGCACTTGGGACCTCCTGCGTTCACTGCACGAGCGGGATGAGCGCGTCTGCGCGCTGAGTCTGTCCCCGAACCGGGGCCACCAGAACGCCGTCATGGCGGGGCTGATGGAGGCCATGGAGCGGGCCGACGCCGCCGTCACCATCGACGCGGATCTGCAGGACGACATCCACGCCATTGACGCGATGACGGACCGCTTTCTCGCGGGGGCGCACATCGTCTGCGGCGTGCGCAACAGCCGCGCCACAGACACCTTTCTCAAGCGCTTCACCGCCCGCGCGTATTATGCGCTGATGAATCTTTTCGGCGCCAAACTGGTGTTTGATCACGCGGATTTCCGGCTGATGGACCGGGAGGCGCTGCGCCGTCTGTCGCTCTATCACGGGGACAACCTGTTTTTGCGCGGGCTGACCACGCGGCTCGGTCTGCCGTGGGAGACCGTGCTCTACGACCGCCGCTCCCGCGCCGCCGGGGACAGCAAATATACGCTGAAGAAAATGCTGAAGCTGGCCGCCGACGGCATCGCCTGCGGCCGCCGCAAGCCGGCGGACACGCCCCGCCCGCCGGACACGCATATCACCGAGCGGCTGTTTTCCTGACCGCTCCCGCCCAAAAAAACAAAGCGCGACCCCGCCATTTTGCCGGCAGAGAGTCGCGCTTTGTTTTTTGGTTGTGGTGTTTCAGTCCGCGAGACGGTCGCCCTCCCGCTTTCCCCGGGCGTTTCGCACCACGAGGGAGCTGAGCGCAAACAGCGCCAGCGCGTTCGGAATCACCATGATGTTGTTGAACAGGTCCGTCAGCTCCCACACCAGGTCGTTGGAGGCCAGCGTGCCCAGGAAGATGAACGCCAGGGCGATGACCGTGTACACCGCGAAGCACACCTTCGGCCGCTTGCCGCCGAAGAGATACAGGGCGTTGATTTTGCCGAACATGTTCCAGCTGAGAATCGTGGAGAAGGCGAAAAAGAGCAGACACACGGCCACGAACGCGGCGCCGAGCTTGCTGCCCATCACGGTGCCGAAGGCCGTCTGGGCCAGATTTGCCTTGCTGATGGTGTCGGGAATGGTCCCGTCCGCCAGCAGTCCGCCCGGCGTGTACATCGTGTTGATAATCACGAGGGCGTTGAGCGTCAGAACCACAAAGGTGTCGATGAACACACCGACCATGGCGACCACACCCTGCTCGTGCGGCGTGGCCACATCGGCCAGCGCGTGCGCGTGCGGCGTGGAGCCCATGCCGGCCTCGTTGGAAAACAGACCCCGCTTGGCGCCCTGGCTGATGGCGGTCTTGATGGCGTAGCCGATGGAGCCGCCGATGATGGCGTCCGGCCGGAAGGCATAGCGGAAAATCATCGCAAAGGCCGCCGGAACATAGCGGATGCGGGCAATCAGCACCACCAGACCGCCCAGAATGAACAGCGCCGCCATAATCGGCACGATCTTCTCCGTGGCGGAGGCCAGACGCTTCACCCCGCCCAGGAAAATCAGCGCGCAGATGACCACCAGCGCGATGCCGACAATCCACGCCGGAATGCCGAAGGCGCTCTCCATGTTGCTGCCGATGGAGTTGGACTGCACCATGCAGCCCATAAAGCCGAGCGCCAGCGTGATGGCCACGGCGAAAAAGCCGGCCAGAAACCGCCCGAAGCCGCCCGGGAAAGCGCGGCGGATGTAATACACCGGGCCGCCGTGAATGCTGCCGTCGGGGTCCGTCTCGCGGGTCTCAATGGCCAGCGTCGCCTCAGCGTAAATGGTCGCCATGCCGAAAAAGGCGATGATCCACATCCAGAAAATCGCGCCCGGGCCGCCGGTCAGAATCGCGCCGGAGGCGCCGATGATGTTGCCCGTGCCCACCTGCGCGGCAATCGCCGTGGCCAGCGCCTGGAAGGAGCTCATCCGGTTGCCGTCCTTTTTGCCGTTGAGGTTGATCATAGCGAAAAAGCGCCGCATCCCCTCGCCGAAGCAGCGCACCTGCACAAAGCGCGTCCGGATGGAATAGAAAAGCCCCACGCCGATGAGCAGGAAAATCAGAATATAGTCGGATAGATATTGGTTTATGGTGGCCGCAATGGTCAGCAGTGTCTGTTGCATATCGAGTCTGTCCTCTCTTCACGTTTCTTTCCGCCTCTCTCCCGCGCCGGGCCCATGGCGCAAAAAAAGAGGCGCCGTCCGCGGACGGCACCCCGAAGAAAAGACAATAAGAAAAGCCCGGTTGGCTCATCTCTGTCCTTTTGCCTGAGAGATTCGACCCCCCCAAAAAACGGGGAATCTTGCACCTTCGGCACCCGATCAAACGGGATTCTCCAGAGTGTCCTCCAACCCCGGTCACTTCCGCTTCCGGGATTTTCAACGAACAGAGCGGACTATAACACCGCAGCGCCGGTTTGTCAAGGGCTTTGTTTTTCGCTTACAGATGCTTTACCAAACAGCCGAGCAGCTCCGGCAGCTGAATGGGCTTGGCGATGTGGTCGTCCATACCCGCCCGCAGAGAGGCCGCCCGGTCCTCCGCGAAGGCGTTGGCGGAGACGGCAATGATGGGCGCCTTCATATCCGGATACAGCGCCCGGATTTCGCACGTCGCGCCGTACCCGTCCAGGATGGGCATCTGGATGTCCATCAGGATGAAGTCATAATACGCGCCGCCCTGTTCCCGCATCCGCGCCACGGCCTCGGCGCCGTTTTCGGCGCTGTCCACGGTCAGCCCCGCATCCTCCAGCAGATCGGTCGCTATCTCGCGGTTGAGCTCGTTGTCCTCCACCAGAAGCGCGCGCCTTCCGGCCAGCAGCTCCATGCCGACCGGCTCCCCCTCGTGGGGCGTTCCGGCCGCCGCCTCCGCCTCAAAACGACGCCGTTCCTCCTCCGTCTGCAGCCGCAGCGGCAGCGTCACGACAAAGGTGGTTCCGACACCCTGCCGGCTGCGGCACTCGATGGTACCGCCCATCAGCTCCGTAAAGCTCTTGCACACGGCCAGACCCAGCCCCGTGCCCTGAATGCCGCTGGTGGTGGAGTTTTCCTCGCGGCTGAATTCCTCGAACACGTGCTTCTGGAATTCCTCCGACATGCCGATGCCGTTGTCCTCAAAGGTATAGCGGTACAGACCGCGCTCGCCGTCCTCCGTGCGCCCGATCTGCTCGCAAAGGGCGCGCACGAAGCCGCCCTCGCGGGTATACTTGATGCCGTTGGAAAGGATGTTGATGAAAATGCGGTTTGACCGGTCATAGTCCACATAGATATACGGGTCGCTCACGTTCCCGATTTCAAAGCGCAGATCGATGTCCCTGCTCCTGGCAAGCTCTCCGAGCGTGGCGTCGAGGTTGTGGAAGCTGTGTCGGATATCACCCGGCTTCTCGTCCACGGCAGCCTTGCCGGACTCAATCCGGCTCATGTCCAGTATGCTGTTGATCAGCGACAGCAGCAGTCCGCTCGATTCCTGAATTTTTCCCAGACAGTCCGCCACCTTTGCCCGGTCGTCCGGATTTTTCCGGGCCATGTTGGTAAAGCCGATGATGGCGTTCATGGGCGTGCGGATGTCGTGCGACATGTTGAACAGAAAGGCGGTCTTGGCCTCGCTGGCGGCCTCGGCCCTCGCGCTCTCCACCGCCTGCTCGTGCAGCATGCCCGTCAGCACAAAGGAATAGATGACACACACGCCCAGCAGATATCCGATGGAATAGGCCGGCGCATCCGGATAAATCATCTGGAACACGCCGCACAGAATCGGCGCGGCCACAAACAGCAGCACCGCCCAGTAGTCATGCCCCTTCGCGCCCTCTGGCAGCGTGAGCCGACCCGCCCTCTCGCGCAGCTGGTTCACCACCGAGAAGACCCCGATGACCACATAGGTGAGATACTGCATGTAAAACAGCAGCTTGCGCATCGGCGTACTGCTGTACGCGCCGTCGGCGTCCACATAGAACATCATCCCGTTGAAGAGGTTGATGCCGATCAGAATCAGCTCAACCAAAATCAGTCCGCCCGTAATCCCGCGGTACAGCCCTTTGCGTTTTTCCTCTCCCAGATAGGTCAGCACGAAGTCCAGCCACACCGCCGGCGTCAGCGAGGCCAGCGTATGAAACACCGCCGAGAGAATCGTCAGCAGCGCGTCGCTCATCACCAGTTCGCTCGCGGCAACACCCCAGAATCCGTCCGCCAGACAAAAGAGGGCCGTCCAGCGAATCAGGCGCAAAAACGCGCGTTCGGTCGCGCCTCCGCCCCTGAGCTGCCCCGTGACCCGCACCGGCAGAATCAACGCCACCAGCGCGCAGGTAAACGACGCCACGGCATATAAGATGTTTACCATATTCCCCAATTCCCTTCCGGCCGTTCTCCGACCGCTGCATTCCTAAAAAAGAAGAAAGTGTATAGTCCACGAAATTCTACTATATTTCGTTATACACATTTTCCTCCAAATAACAACCTTCCCGCCGGAAGAGAGAATAAAAAAGGAAAGCCGACCCCCATAGGATCGACTTTCTTTTGGCACGGCATGAGGGATTCGAACCCCCGGCCTTCTGGTCCGTAGCCAGACGCTCTATCCAGCTGAGCTAATGCCGCATATTCACTTCAGCCCGAATAATATAGCACACCCTTTTTCGAAATGCAAGCTTTTTTTGCAAACGGGACCCTGCGAATTTTCGCAGGGTCCCGTCCGGGTTTTATAAGTCGTAATCAGCCGACGGAGGCGACCCACTCGTCGTAGGTCATGGGGCTGCCGTTGTTGAGCATGCCGTTCCACAGCATCTCGGCGGGGAAGGTCTCGTAATCCCCGGCGTAGATCAGAGGCATGAACTCGTTTTCGACGATGTCCTCGGTCATGGTGTCGTTGCCGGCATCCTCCTCCTGCAGCCAGGCGTGCAGATATTCCTGATACGCCGCCTCGGAGGTGTCGCCGCCGGCCGCGGCTGCCGCGTCACCGCCCGCAAATTCCTCGAACGGGGTCGCGTCATAGAGATTGGCAAACACGCCGAACACGGTGCCGTCCTCCATGCCGATGTAATCGCTCTGCTGCGCCGTGGCCAGCTCGCCCTTCACCATGTCGTAGATATCGAGCGTCGGGTCGGTGTCAAGCAGCTCGTTGAGATAGGCAATCCAGGCATCCCAATTGCCGCCGGCCGCCGCCGGAGCCTCGTCCGAGGCGCCGCCTTCGACCAGGATGACCACGCCGCTGTATTCCACGCCCGGCTCAAAGGCGTCAATCTGCGTGCCAACGGAGGTGTCATAGGCCTCGAGCGCGTTATCCATGCCGCAGTCGACATAGATGGTCATCGTGCAGCCTTCGGCGGCCTGCACCACGGCGCCCTCTTCCATCGTGAAGCTGTAGAGGTTGGAGTCGCCGGTGACGTTCCAGACGGAGCCCGCATCCATGCTCATGCGGACGCCCCACAGCGTCTCGTAGCTGTCGTTATAGATGCACTGAAGAAGCGCCGCTTCGGTGTCGAAAGGCTCCTCGGAGGCTTCGCCGCTGGCAGCCGCCGCCAGCTCCTCGACCTGCGCGGTCCAGTAGCTGTTCCAGCCGGCCAGCGTGGTGCCGACGACCTTGCCGGTCAGCTCGGCGTTTTCGAGGGACAGAACCATCTTGCGCATGTAGTCCTCGTGCAGCACGTCACCCTCGGCGGCCATGTTGGCAAAGACGACCTCGTCGCCCGCATACTCCGTGCCGTCGACGGGGTAGATGCCGGAGGCCATGGAGTCATAGGTGAACATCGAGTGCACCAGTACGCCGGTGCGGCTGTTGAGCTCGCAGTTGTCGAACACGACCTTGCCGTTATGGCAGGCGATGAACACCAGCGCGCCGGACTGATAGTCGGAGATCCGGCCGCTGATGCCGTCGCCGGCGGCGGGCTCATACACGGAGCCGTCGCTGAGGACGACATCCTCCGCCTGGGAGGAGATGTAGGAATTGTTCAGATAGGCGGTCGCCACGGAATCGGCGCCGGACATATCCGCATGAATCTTGATGGGGTAGTCATAGGCAATCAGATCCGTGCGGCCGTCCGCCGTCGCGGCGGGGACCAGCAGCTCGCTCTCGCCGTCATAGGGGGCCGTTGCCACCTCGCTGGCGTTTTCGAGACTGTCGATGGTCAGCGTGGCCGTGCGGCACACCGTGATGCCGGTGCCGCCCGCCACCACGCGGCTGCCGTAGACATATGCCGTGCAGCCGGCGGCGTCATAGATGGAGTAGCCCGAGCCGGTGTTTTCCGACAGGGAGTTGACCACATACATGGTGGTGGAGGTGTTGTCATAGCTCAGCGCGCCCCAGGAATCCGTGATGCCCCGGGAGTTGAGGAACCACACGTCGCCGCCCATCAGCAGCATGGCGCGGGTGGAGTGGTTGACCACCGTGGAGTCCACGCAGACAATGTCGGACAGCTGGGACACGTTCTTGTCACGGGTGGAGGCCGGGATGTGGATGCTCGGCCGGCCGGAGGAGTTGGACTCGACATAGACGTTTTTCAGCTCCAGACTCTTGCCGTTGAAGCCGATGCCGCAGCCGGGCGCCGTCTCCGTGGCGGATTCGGGCAGTGTCTCGTTCTCGTCCGCGTTCATCACAATGACGCTGTTATACTGCGCGCCGTCGGGCGCCTCGTAATAATCCTCGCTGCCGCCCAGGAGGAAGGTGGTCTCCGTGTCGGTCAGCGCGTTGATGATCAGACCGCTGTTGCCCACGGTGTTTTCCTCGTCCCAGTCCACGCTGGCGCATTCGATGTACAGCCCGCCGAGCTCCGCCGAGGCGCCGACCGCGGGGGCCGCGGGCTCCTGCTGCAGCTCGACGGTGTAGGCGTCGGTGATGTTCTCGCTGACGGTGTAGCCGTCCTCGCCGTATGCGTAATAAATCGCGGCGCGGCTACCCAGAATGTCAATGGCGCGGGTGGAGTTGTCCGGGGGAGAGCTGGTGGCTTTTCCGCCCATGGAAGTGTCCGGCATGTCCGAGGAGGCGAAAGCGCCCAGACTCAGAACCATGCACAGCGCCAGAACCAGGGAAAGAAGCTTGGTCTGTTTCATTGTCAGTGATACTCCTTCTCTTTTTACTTTTTGGGCAGAACGCACAAAGATCCCACCCGTTTCTTTTTATATTATACCACAAATTCGCCCAAAGGAAACGGTCTTTTGTGATTTTTCCAACAAAATTTCCTTCTTTTTTGTGTCGTTTGTGCCTTTTTTGTGTCGTTCGTGCCAAATCGTTTCTTTTTTGATGGGCTTATGGTAATCTGATTTCATCTCTCAGCATGCTTTCAGCCATGCTCAATATCGTAAGGAGGAAAGAAAATGAAAAAACTGACTGCCCTGCTTCTGGCCCTGGTTATGGTTCTGGCGCTGTGCGCCTGCGGCGGCGACACCGCCGAGGCTCCGGCTGCCGACACGGCGGCGGCCCCCGTTGAAGAGGCGGCTCCCGCGGAAGAGGCTGCCCCGGTCGAGGACGCGGCTCCCGCCGCGGAGGAAGCTCCCGCGGGCGAAGCCCCCGAGGGCGAGGCCTCGTCCGGCGAGATGGACGTGGAGTATTTCCCCTCCGCCGGCACCGACTACACCCGTGACTTTGAGGGCTATCGTCAGTACTGCCTTGACGCCTTCGCCAACGACGCCTTCGCGCCCGACGATGTCAAGGATCTGACCAACACCGAGTTCGAGTCCATGACGGAAGAGAACTTCCAGGACGGCGACCGCTGGCAGGCCCTGATCGGTCTCGGCGTGTTCGACGACTACGAGACCTTCCTGGCAAGCTGATTTTTCCCGTTACCCCTTACCCCTCCGGCTCCACGGAGGGGTCTTTGGCTATCTTCAACCGGAAAGGAGTCTTCTATCCATGAAAAAACTGCTTTGTCTTCTTCTGTCGCTGGCCGTTCTGGTCTCGCTGGGCGCGGCGGCCTTCGCCTCCGGCGAGCCCTCACAGGACGCTTCCGCGGAGGCCTCCGGCGAGAGTCTGGTCCTGACGGACCCCGCGTGGGTGCTTTCCGCCGACGGCAGCTATTACTCGCTGACGAATGTGGTCTACTGCACCAACGTGGTCAACGCGACCTATCAGTACATGAACATCTATGTTCCCGCGGCCTATATTGACGGCGGCGAGTGCAACGGCTACACCGCCGACACCGCCCCCATCATCTTCGAGAACAACTGCATGGGCTGGAACAGCTCCACGCCCGGCTCCGCCGGCACCGCCTATCTGGCGGAGGGCTTTGTCCATGTCAGCTGCGGCGCCCGCTCCCGCAATGCGGAGGACGGCACCGGCAAGAGCCCGGCTCCCGTCGTGGACCAGAAGGCCGGCGTCCGCTGGCTGCGTCTCAACGCCGACGTCATCCCCGGTGACGAGGACCGCATTGTCTCCCTCGGCTCCTCCGGCGGCGGCCAGATGAGCTCCATCCTCGGCGCCACCGGCAACATGGACGAGTACTATCCGTACCTGTACGAAATCGGCGCCGCCGGCATCGACTATGTGGACGGGGACTATGTCTCCACCATCGACGACGACATCTTCGCCTCCATGTGCTTCTGCCCCATCTCCGACCTCAACTACGCGGATCTGGCCTACGCCTGGTTCCGCTTTGACACCGGCGAGACCTCGGCCGCCACGATGTTCAGCGGCACCATCGAGTTCTCCGAGTTCCAGCTCGCGCTGCAGGACGACCTGGCGGACGCCTACTGCGAGTATCTCAACGGTCTCGGCATCGTCAGCGAGGACGGCGAGGTTCTGTCCCTCGGCGGCGCCAGCGGCGAGCCGGACCCCCGCTCCGGCTCCTACTACGACCAGATTCTTGCGAACATCTCCGCCGCGCTCAACGCCTGGATTGACGCCGGGTGCTATGCCGAGGGCGGTTCCTCCTCCGAGCCCTACGCCAGCGCGGAGGACTACTTTGCCACGCTGACCGACACGGATGCCTGGCTTACCTGCAATGAGGACGGCAGCTACGCTGTCACGGATCTTGCCGGCTTCCTCAACGGCACGGGTCTTGCCCGCAACAAGGACATCCCCGGCTTTGACACCTTCTGGGCCACGGAGGAGGGCAACGCCTTCGGCTCCGCGGACGAGGAGGGCGTGCACTTCAGCGCCGGCGTGGCCGCGGTTCTCGCGGAGAACTACGACGCCTACGCCGCGATGGACGGCTTTGACGCCCAGGATGTCGACGCCTACATCGAGCAGGCCGGCCGCGCGGACATCGCGGAGCAGACCTATCTGCTCAACGCGACCCAAATTCTGCTCAATGTGGCCAACGGCACCGAAGAAAGCGACATCGCCCCCCACTGGCGCACCCGCAACGGCACCGCCGACGAGCACACCAGCTTCAACATCGCCTACAACCTCTGCATGGCCGCCCGCATGGCCGGGGCCGAGGATGTGGACTACAGCCTCGTCTGGGATATGCCCCATGGCTCCGACGAGGGCACCAGCACCGGCACCTTTGCCGAGTGGGTCCATGCCATCTGCGCCGAGGACAGCGCCGCTGCCGAGGCCGGCGGCGATGTGGCCGGCGTCTATGTCTACAACGAAACCAACGTTTACGGTCTGGAAAACGTCTGGACTCTCACGCTCAACGCGGACGGCACCTACGCGCTCAACGAGGTGAACGTGGTGGCCGGTGACGCCACCTATACCGGCACCTATACCGCGGCGGGCTCCGTCGTGACCTGCGGCCCCATGGCCGAGGAGGGCCCCGGCTTCTATGACTGGGCGGATCCCGCGGGCTTCGTGATCACGGTCTCCGGCGACGGCTTTGCCCCCGGCGGTGAGGCAGCCGCCGCGGCGGAGGTCGCTCTGTCCGAGGGCGGCTGGCCTCTGACCGGCTCCGGCGACGCCTCCATGGACGCCTACAAGAGCTATCTGAAGGCCTACATGGACTGCGTGCCCGAGATGGACGGCCACGAGGAGGAGCTCTACGGTTTGATTGACGAGGAGACCTTCTCCGATCCCCCCGTCTGCATGGCCTTTGAGGACCAGTTTGAGCAGAACGCCATGACCTTCGACGAGTTCGTCGCGGCGGGCGGCGAATACTCCCTGGCGGAGCTCGCCCTCACCAACCCCGCCAACGGCGACCCCACCTGAGCCCCCGCACAAACAGCAAGGGTGCGCCGCCCACCGGCGGGGCCCCCGTTTGATGTATGGCAGCACCCCCCAAATACTGGCGCGCCAACGCCCCCCGTAAAAGGGAGGCGGCGGG
>R18__coassemble_2470_pt1 | contig 11421 bp, 9 predicted proteins | sample R18__metabat2_low_PE_004 | metagenome-assembled genome bin R18
TGCGCCTCAGCTGCCGATTTGCAAATGGCTGCAAGTTAAATTGAAACTTACAGAAACTTAGATTGTCTCGAATAATATGCATTATTGGGGACAGTTTTAGGATTGGCGATACATGAAGTCACAATTTGTGGTTTGTGATTTCACGGAACACTTATACTTTATGATCTACATGACAGGTGTTATAATAAATCCGAATATCTTGAAGTGCCAATCCGGCACCTCAAGTACGAATCCAAAAGGCCCTTTTTGAGGTCGCAATTTGCGACCTCAAAATGATAAAGAAAGTGATGTGATTTTATGTCTGCTCAGGATAATTCCTTGACTATTATTGATTCACCTCAGGTTGTTGAATCATCTGAAATATCAACACTCATTCACAATATTCGAGGGCAACAAGTTATCTTGGATCAGGATTTAGCGGTTCTTTATGAAGTTGAAACCAAAAGACTGAATGAGAACGTCAAACGAAACAAAAAACGTTTTCCTGATAATTTTTGTTTTCGTCTAACGGAAGATGAAGCCATGGTTTTGAGGTCGCAAATTGCGACCTCAAATGAAGGTGAAGGATCTGGCGGTCGTCGATACTTACCATATGCCTTCACAGAGCAGGGCATTGCTATGCTTTCGGCAACACTCCGCAGTGATAAAGCGATTCAAGTTAGCATCCGTATTATGAATGCTTTTGTTGAGATGCGCCATTTTATTGCCAACAATGCTCTGATGTTTGAAAGAATTAGTGCTATTGAACTCAGACAATTGGAATTTCAAAAAGAGACCAACGAAAAATTTGATCAGGTATTTGAATATATCTCTGACCACGAAGAATCCACGCAGAAAGTCTTCTTTGACGGACAGATTTATGATGCGTTCAGCCTGATCTCTAGTCTGATTCAAAAGGCAACCAAGGATATCGTCCTTGTTGATGGATATGTGGATACCGGCACGCTGGATCTGCTCAGTAAAAAGCAGTCCGGAGTTGCAGTAGAAATCCACACCTTCAAGAAAAGCTGTAAGCTGACCAATGCAGAAATCACCACCTTTAATGGTCAGTATCCCTCCCTTAGCGTTCATTACATAACAAATTTCCATGACCGCTTCCTGATTTTGGATCATACAACCGGTTATCACATTGGTGCATCTATCAAGGATGCCGGGAAGAAATGCTTTGCAATCACGCTTCTTGAAGATCAGCAGGCCATTCAGGACATTCTCAATCGCTTATAAAAAGCAAGCGATAACTTTTTCCGGGCATATGATACAGATCATTTCTCCTGCCCGGAAACACCGAAAAGTTTTTTTGTCGGTGGGCTTGTCATGGGGGTGGGATTGTTATAAAATTGGCGCAGGAGAAAAAGAGGCCATACAAAATATTTTTACAGGAGGATGCCACACGATGGGACAACCGATGGCGGATTACGTCAAGCTGCCCGAGCTTGAGGAGTACAAGAAATGGTTTGAGGACTTTGCGGACCTCTATCGCGAGGACGGCATTTTGCAGGTGACCTGGAAGACCAAGAATCTTCCGATGCACCACAGCGGCATGAGTCACCGCGCCATGAGCCAGCTGACCCGGATGATTTCGATGGACTGGAAAAACGAAATCATCATCTATACCCACATCGGCGACAGCTGGATGACCGAGTCCGACCCGAACGGCTGGGAGACCTATTCCGAGCTGCCTACGCAGCGCTTCCAGCACCAGTATTTCGACGATACCAACCTGATTAAAAACATGATTTTCGATCTGGACGTGCCCACCATCGGCGCGATTCCGGGCCCGGGCTTCCACTGGGATTCGGCCATGCTGTGCGATGTGACCATCGCGTCGGAGGATACCTGGATGGAGGTGCCCCACGCGCACGGCGGACTGGTCCCCGGCGACGGCATGGGACTGATGGCGCAGCATTATTTCGGTACCAAGCGCGGCAACTACTACATGATGACCGCCCGCCAGTGGACGGCGCAGCAGATGCTCGACTGGGGCATGATCAGCGAGGTGGTGCCCAAGGGGACCGTGCTCGACCGCGCGTGGGAGATTGCCCGCATGTGGAAGCACATGAGCTATGAAAACCGCACCATCATGTCCAACCTTGCCAAGCGGCCGCTGAAGAAGCTGCTGGTGGAGGATCTGAAGCTGCACACCGTGAGCGAGCAGTACGGCTCGCTGCTGAGCATTTTCGGCGGCACGATGGGCGATGTGCACGACGGCCAGCAGGACGAGAAATACATCAGCCAGACCAACGACTGGCGCTACTGCCACGACTGGATGCAGCAGCCGCCCACGCGCGAAAGCTGGGACGGCTTCCGCACCAAGCCCTTCGAGTGGTTCAAAAAGGTGGAGGCCGGCGAGGAGGAGAACCCCTTTGCCGCGAGTCCCAAGGAGCCCTATCGCCCCCGCCCCGCCGACGAGACATAAGGCAACACCCCCTTATAACGAACAAACGGGACCTGCCGTGCGGCAGGTCCCGTTTGTTCGTTCAAGATAAGGGCTTCAGACCGTAAGCCAGGTCAGGAAGTTATAGACATTCAGCCCGATAATCAGCAGGCCCACGATGAAAAGCAGCGGGCGGGCGGGAATTTTTTTGCACAGCCAGGCGGCCAACGGCGCGGCCAGAACGCCGCCCGCGACCAGACCGAGGATGGTCTGCCAGTAGGCGGTGAAATCCTGCAGCAGGACGACAAAGGTCGTGGTTTCCGCCACGGTGACCAGAAATTCCGCCGTGTTGACGGTGCCGACGGTTTTTTTGACGTCGTGACCGGCGGCCAGCATGGTGGACGTGACCACCGGGCCCCAGCCGCCGCCGCCCGTTGCGTCCAGAAAGCCGCCCGCGAGCCCCAGCGGATAAATCGCGCGGCCGATGTGGCGCTCTTTGCGCTGCTTGCGAAGCGCCTTGCACAAAATGACGACGCCCATGGCGATGAGATACAGGTCAATCACCGGCTCGAGCGCGTCCCCCACATCGGCCAGAAACCACGCGCCGAGTACGCCGCCGACGATGCCGGGCAGCAGCAGCCGCCACAGCAGACTCAAATCCACGTTTTTCAGCTTGAGATGGGACAGACCGGAGACCAGCGTGGTGGGTACCTCGGCGGCATGCACGACGGCGCTGGCCACAGCCGAGGGCAGCCCCGCGACGGTTTTGAGAAACGTGCGGCAGCTGACGCCGTAGGCCATGCCGAGCGTGCCGTCAATCAGCTGCGCCGCGAAGCCGATTACGGCAAAAAGCAAAATGCGCATCCAGTTCATAGGGCGGAATCCTCCAGCGTAGTCAGAATGGTGTCAAGAAGCGTTTGGACGCAGGTCTCTTCGGAGGCGGTCTCTGTGTCGAGGATCAGATCCGGCCGTTCGGGTATCTCGTACGGAGAGGTGATGCCGGTGAAGGAGGCGATGGCGCCCGCGTCCGCCTTTTGGTAGAGCTGCTTGGGGTCCCGACGGCGGCAGGTGTCGACCGAGGCCTTGACATAGACCTCCAGAAAGCGGCCGCCGTTGATGCGGCGGGCCTCGGCGCGGCCGGCGGCATAGGGGGAGATGAACGTGCACAGCACGACCAGCCCGGCGCTGCGCAGCAGAGCGGCGGCCTCCGCGGCGCGACGGATGTTCTCCGCCCGGTCGTCGGGTGAAAAGCCGAGATCCCGGCACAGTCCGCGGCGCAGATTGTCTCCGTCGAGCAAAAAGGCGGGGCGGCCCATGGCGAGCAGACGGCGCTCGACCTCCTGGGCGACGGTGGTTTTGCCGGCGCCGGACAGTCCCGTCAGCCAGACCACCAGACCCTTGCGGCCGGTGACGGCCTCGCGCTCGGCGCTGTCCATCGCGCCGGCGGACCAGCGGAGGTTCCGCGCGTCGTATTCCTCGGACGGGAGCGCCTCCGTGATGATGCCGCCGCCCGCGATTTCGTACCCGTCCACCAGCACGAAGCGGCGCAGCGCGTCGCAGCCGGTGTCGGCGGTGTCAAAGGCCAGCGGGCGTTCGAGCTGCACAATGACCTCCGCGACCTCGTTTTTCGCCACGGTGTCGCGCGCCTCGCCCTGCAGACTGGAGGCGTCCACCACGCGCAAAATGCGCTCCGGCCGGGCGGACAGTTTGGCGGTGCCGCACTTGAGAGAATAGGTTTTGTCGCAGGAGAAGGGCTCCCTGCCCAGCCAGAAAAGATTGGCCCGCAGGCGCACGCCGACATGCGGCGCCGGCTCGTCCCGGCGGCAGGCGACCTCGCCCCGGCGGACGAACAGCTGGTCGGTTGTGGTCAGACCGGCGGCCTCACCGGCGCGGAAGCAGGCAGGGGTCGGCGCGGAGAAAATCTCGAGCGACCGGACGGAGGTTTTTTTGCCGGAGGGATAAAAAACCAGCTCGTCGCCGGCGCGGACGGAGCCGGCCTCCACACTGCCTGCCAGAATGCGGCGGCTGTCGCCGTTTTCCGTGAATTTATACACCCCCTGCAGCGGCAGACGGAAGGGCCGGCGCTCGGGCGGGGTCATGGGGGTGAACCGATCCATCTGCTCGAGCATGGTGGGCCCGTCGTACCAGCGCATGCGCTCCGAGCGCAGCGCCAGGTTGTCCCCCTCGCGCCCGCTGACGGGGATGTAGGCGGCGGCGGTCAGCCCGACAGCCGACAAAAACCGCTCAAACTCCGCGCGGATGGATTGGAAAACATCCTCGCGATAGTCCACCAGATCCATTTTGTTCACGAGGACCGCCACCTGGCGGATGCCCAGCATGGACAGATAATAGCCGTGGCGGCGGGTGTTCTCCTCCACGCCGCGGGCGGCGTCGATGACCATCAGCGCGGCCTCGGCCCGGGAGGCGCCCGTCACCATGTTTTTCAAAAACTCGATGTGGCCGGGGGCGTCGATGAGAATGTAGCGCCGACGGCCGGAGCGGAAAAAGCAGCGGGCGGTGTCGATGGTGATGCCCTGGTCCTGCTCGGCGTGGAGCGCGTCGAGGAGAAAGGCGTATTCAAAGGGCTTGGCGTTGCGGCGGCAGTTTTCGCGGATGGCCTCCAGCTTGCCCTGCGGCAGCGCGCCGGCGTCCGCCAGAAGATGGCCGACCACGGTGGATTTGCCGTGGTCCACGTGGCCGACGGTGACGATGTTGAGAAGCTCCTCCTCGGCGAAGGAGGCAGAAACCGTTGTGTCCATTACATATACCCTCCTCGACGCAGAGTTTCCAGACCGCCGTCCTCGGCGTCCTGGGCGCGGCCGCTGCGCTCGGCAATATCCGACAGCGCGCCGGTGCGCAGCTCCTCGATAATCTCCCGCGGATTGCGGCTTTCGGAATGAATCGGCCCGGTGCAGGGCGCGCAGCCGAGCGAGCGGTAGCGCAGACCGTCGCCTTGGTTGTAATACAGACTGACCGTGGGGATGTGTTCGCGCTCGATGTATTCCCAGACGTTCAGCTCGGTCCAGTCCAGAAGCGGGTGGATGCGCAGATGCGTGCCGGGGGCGAAGTCCGTCTTATACTGGTTCCAGAACTCGGGCGGCTGGTCGTCCAGATCCCAGTCGTTGTGCGTGTCGCGGGGGGAGAAATAGCGCTCCTTGCTGCGCGAGCCCTCCTCGTCGGCCCGGGCGCCGACAATCACGCCGGTATAGGGGCGCGTGTCGGGGTCGATGTCATACGCGCCGGTCTGCAGATTCAGTCGGTAGCGGGGCCAGGTGCCGTCGAGCGTGTGGGTGAGCGCCTCGGTCTTCAGTCGGCGGCAGCACTCGACGCGGGTGGTATTGCCGGCGGGGAAGGTCTCGCCCGCGTCCAGCGCCGCGCGGTTTTCGCCGTAGATCATGTACAGACCGTATTCCCGGGCGAGCCGGTCGCGATAGGCAATCATCTCGGGGATTTTGTGGTGCGTGTCAATGTGAACGAGCGGGAAGGGGACGTGGCCGAAAAACGCCTTGCGCGCCAGCCACAGCAGCACGGTGGAGTCCTTGCCGATGCTCCACAGCATGCACAGCCGGTCAAAGGCGGCATAGGCCTCCCGCAGGATATAGATGCTTTTGCTTTCCAGTTTGTCCAGATGGTCCATTAGTCCGGCACCTCCTGTTTTTCGTAGCCGTAGCGGGTGAAGTAAAAATCCAGCGAAGCGTTGATTTTGCGGCAGAGCGTCGGGGAGAGCGCGAAGCGGTTTTTCACATAATCCTTCTGTTCGGCGGCATAGGCCTCAAAGGCGGGGCGCGCCTCGTCAAAGCCCGACAGCTCCAGCCGGTCGTATATGTCGCGCAGACTCTCCACCGGCCGGGCGCAGAACTCCGCATAGGGCACATCCACCCAGCGGTTCGGCGGGAAGCTGTCGCGCAGGGCAAACAGCTGCTCGTACATGCGGCGGAAGATGTCGATGACAGCGTCCTCGATGATTTCGTCGAGATTCTCCGGCTCCCGGGTCAGGCGCAGATGGTCCATCTGGACGCGGAACATGTGGATGGTGGAGGCGATGGTGCGATAGGGGTCCCGGTGGATGTTGATATATCGCGCGTCGGGATAGAGCTGCTGCAGCAGGGCGATGTGGGCGGTGTTGTCCGGGCTTTTCAAAAGCAGCTGTCGTCCGTCGTGGGCCAGCGTCAGCTTGCGGATGACATAGGAATAGGCGCGGCGCCAGTCCTCCTGCTCCGCCGGGGGGAGCTCCTGGGGAAAGGCCTGGCGGATATAGCGCTCGTAGCCCGCGGGAAAGGCAATCATGTGGATGATGGAGCGGGTGGAAATCGTCGACAGGGCAAAGGTCTCCTCCATCGGCAGCTCGAGGGAATACTGCACGTTGTCCATCGGGCGGCCGTCCTTCAGCCCACGGCCGACGCCGCCGCGCAGCGCCCGCCCCAGCAAAAAGCGGTACGGAAAGAGCGTCGTGCCGACCGGGTCCGCCCAGCCGAACTGCGCGTCGCGGGACAGGATGTTTTGCAGATAGGTGGTGCCGCTGCGCCAGTGGCCCAGAATGAACACGGGGTCCCGCGTGGGCTCGGCGGCGGCAATGCGCCCTTTGTAAAGTTGTTTTTCGGCCAGCGCGAAGGGAGACAGGGCGGCGGCTGTCAGCGTGAGCAGCGCCCTCTGGGGCAGACGGCGGGGGTCCATCGTCCCGCGATTGTCCCGCAGCAGCCGCAGCCAGACATCCAGCCGGCAGCCCATCAGATAATGCCCGGGGTTCAGTGCTTTCATGGATAAAAAATCCTCCGATTCGTAAATCGGAGGAAGTATGCCACGGCTGTGTGAACGCAATGTGACACGTGGGGGAAGGCCGTGGGTTTTTACAGCGGGAGTGTGACGCGGAAGGTGGTGCCGGCGGCGGGGGCGCTTTCGGCGCGGAGGGTGCCGCCGTGGAGCTCGACGATGCGCTTTGCCAGCGGCAGACCGAGGCCGCTGCCCTCCCGGCGGGCGGGGTCGGCCTGGTAAAACTGCTCGAAAATCCGGGCCAGAACCTCCGGCGGCATGCCGATGCCGGTGTCCCGGACAAGAACGAGCGCCGCCCCATCCTGCGCCGCAAGGCGGACGGAAACGGTCCCGCCCGCCGGGGTGAAGCGGACGGCGTTTTCCAGCAGATTCGTCCACACATGGCTCAAAAGCTCCCGGTCCCCGGTGAAGAGCAGCGCGGCGATGTCCGCCTCGATTGTCAGACCCTTTGCGCGGGCGCGCGGCTCGAGTTCAATGAGGACGCGGCGCAGCTGTTCGTCGAGGGAAAAGGTCTCGCGCGCGGGCGTGATGCGGCCGGTGTCGATGCGGGACAGACGCAGCATGTTGTCCACCAGCTGCAGCAGCCGGTCGGATTCGCCGGTAATCCAGCGGGCGTAGTCGGCTCGTTCCTCCGGCGAGAGCGCGGGGTCTTCCAGCAGCTCCGCGTAGCCCCGGATGACGGACAGGGGCGTTTTCAGCTCGTGGGAGGCGCTGGAGATGAAGTCCTTGCGCAGATAGTCGTTGGAACGCAGCTCCGCCGCCATGAGATTGAAGTTGGCTTCCAGCTCGCGCAGCTCCTCGACGCGGCCGCGGACCTCCAGCGTGACGTCAAAGTTGCCGGCGGCAATCTCCCGGGCGGCGCGGTTGAGCTCGCGGACGGGGTTGGTCGTGGTGCGTGAGGTGAGGAGGATGAGGACAATCACCGCACCGAGCGCGATGAGCAGCAGCAGAATGTCTTTGGCCGCGTAGCCGAAGAGAAGAAAACGCACCTGCTCGCGCTGCAGGAAGCGGCCGTCCTCCACCATCGCGAACAGTGTTACCGACAAAAACGACGTGATAATGACCAGAACATACAGCAAAATCGTCAGCCGGGACCGAATTTTTCTCATTTCATCACCACCCGATAGCCAAGACCGCGTACGGTCTGAATTTCAAACGAGGAGACGGCGGACAGCTTGTCCCGCAGACGGCGGATGTGCGTGTCCACCGTGCGGGGGTCGGACTCGCTGTCATAGCCCCACAGGTCATCCATCAGCATCTGGCGGGTGAAGATCTTCTGCGGGGCGGACAGGAGCTTTTCAAGCAGGGCGTATTCCTTGGGCCGCAGGTCGATGACGAGGTCGGGGCCGGTCAGCTGCAGCGTGTCCGCGCGCAGAACGCAGTCCCCCGCCCGCAAAAGCCCCTCGCTGCGGATGCCGCAGCGGCGCAGCAGCGCCTCCACCCGCAAAAGAAGCTCCTCGAAATCCACGGGCTTGGTCAGATAGTCATCGGCGCCGGCGTGAAAGCCGCTGCGCTTGTCCTCCAGGGTGGATTTGACCGTGACGAGGAGGATGGGCGTGTTGTCCCCGGCGCGGCGCAGATCGTCGGTCAGCTCCAGCCCGTCGGTCACGGGCATCATGATGTCCGAAATGATCAACTGCACGCGCTCGTGCTCGAGCAGCTCGAGCGCCGCGGCGCCGTTTTCCGCCTCGAGCACGGTATAGCCGGCCCGCCGCAGATGGATGCCCATCAGCCGACGCAGCGCGGCGTTGTCCTCTACAACCAGAATGCGAACCATACTATCCCCCCTTGTCTGCGATTACATACATAAATTGAACTATTTGACGCGATTACTATAATCTACCCTCTCCCCTGCTGTCAACCGAAAAAATCCCTCCGTCCGCTCCGAGGGGAGCAGAGGGAGGGAGAAGGCTTCGCAAAGACCGTCAGCGGCGCCGTCCGCCGGTCATGGGCAGGGCAATCACCGCGCCGAGCAGCGCCAGCGCCGCGGAAATCCACAGCGCGGCCGACACGCCGAGCCGGTCGTACAGGATCCCGCCGACGAGACTGGCCAGCACGGAGCCCGCCGTGGTCATGGAAAAGGCAAGACTCTGCGCCCGGGCGGCGTCGCCCGCGGAGACCGTCTCGTCCACATGGTCCACGATGGCCGCGGTGTACAGCGCGAAGGACGGCGCCTGCAGCACGCAGGCGAGAAACAGCGTCACCGTGCTGCCCGCCAGCGCGATGGCGGCACCTTTAAGCACGAAAAAGCCGTAGGAGACAATCAGCAGCCGCCGCCGGGAAAAACGGCCGAAAAGCGGGGCGAAAAAGAGCATGACGGGAATCTCCGTCGCGGCGATGAAGGCGTTGAGCCAGCCCATGGTTTCCGTGTCGCCGCCGACGCGGACCACCACGTTGATGAGAAAGTTCATCACGATGTTGTGGGCGAAATACAGCAGCATGATGCCGACCAGCAGCGCGCAAAAGCGCGGGTTGTCCCGGACAAAGTGCCGGGAGGCGGGGGGCAGCGCGTCCGCTTGCGCGTCGGCAAAGGTTGTCCGCGCGGGCAGTCGGCTGTCCATGAGCTGATTTGCCGTCAGCTGCAGCGCCAGCACCAGCAGTCCCGCCGAGGGCAGCCACCGGGGACTGAGCGCGCTGACAGCGGAGCCGAGCACGCCGGACAGCAGCACATATCCCAGCGAGCCCATCCCGCGGGCAAAGCCGTAATCCGGGGCCATCCCGGCCCGTTCGGCGTCCACATAGAGCTTGAGATTCATGGAGTTGACGCTGACGCAGAAGCCGATAAACAGCCCGTAGCAGACCAGCGTCAGCGCATCCCGGACGGGGTGCAGCAGCAAAACCAGCAGCATCAGCGCCTGCGCCCCCAGCAGCGGCAGCGCCAGCCGGCCGGCCCGCAGTGTCGGCCGACGGTCGAGCAGCGCCGACAGCGCCGGGCCGAGCAGCACGCCGCCGATGTTGCCGGCGGCCAGCACCAGCCCGACCTAGGTGTTGGTGCAGCCGAGCCACTGCAGATACACCGCCGCATACGAAACGGCGACGCAGAAGCTCATCCAGAACGAGGCCTGGACAAAGGAATACCGGGCGGTCATGCCGCGCCGGAGAGCGGGAGAGGATTCGGTCATAAAGGAGCCTTTCTATCGGACGGAACAAAGGGATTGGCGGCAATGGCGCCGGAGGCGCGTGGGAAATTCTCTTCGGTTCGTGATTTTGCGACGATTATACCCCGTCGGCGGGTGCTTGTAAAGTTTCTGTGTTCGTGATAAAATACTTCCATACAATGAGAGAGTATCGCCTGTCCGGGCGCCGCGCGAGCGGATTGCCGGACGAAGGAGGTTTTTGCGTCATGAACGAACACCCCGAGCTTTCCCTCAATCCGGCGGACCGCGTGGCGGAGCTGCTGCGGCGGCCGCGGACGATTGCGCTGGCGGTTCTGTGGTCGCTGACCGTGGCGGTCGGCGGCGTGGTGACGGCGCTGCTGCTGACGGGCGCGACGGTGATTTATGTGCCGATGGCCGTGCTGGTGCTGGTGTTTCTGCCGGCGCTGCTGGGCTGTGTCGGGCTTTGGCTTTTAATCGGCGAGGCGGCTTCCGGGCGGCCGGGCGCGGCGGGCTTTCGGCTGGCGCGGGTGTACCCCATCACGGCGGGCGTGCTGGCCCAGATTGTGGCGGTCGCGATGTTTGCGGTGACGCTGGTGCTGCTGTTTTTCCGGCCGGCGCTGGCCGCGGCCACGGACCAGATGGTCGCCGGGATGCAGGAATATTCCATCGGTCTGCTGGGAATGGCGGTCGGCGCGGCCACGGACTTCGTGGTGGCGGCGGCGGTCGTGGTCGCGGCGCTGGCGCTGCTGGCGGCGGAGATCGTGGCGCTGCGGAACATGCTGTTTGCCCGGTGGATGCGCAAGCTGCGGCTGATGGTGCGCCACGGGGAGCTGCCGAAGGGATATTTCGGCTTTACCGAGGTGGTCAGTTATATCATCGGCGCGGTGCTGGCGCTGGGCGCGGTGCCGCTGCTGCTGCGGGAGGGCAGTGCCGTACTCGGCGTGTGGATGGCGCTGTACGGCGTCAGCGTGTTTATGAGCGGGCTGGTTATCCGGCGCAGCGCGAGAGAGTTTGCCTTTTTGCACGTGGGTACGGAAAGCGTGGCCCGCGCGGAGGAAAAGCAGCGCCGTCAGCAGGCGCGGGAAGAGGCTCGCGCGGCGAAGGCCGCCGCGAAGCAGGCAAAAAGCGAGGCCGAGCCCGCGATCGTCGCGGCAGAGGAGTCCCTGCCGGCGGAGGCGG
>R18__coassemble_2531_pt1 | contig 11005 bp, 7 predicted proteins | sample R18__metabat2_low_PE_004 | metagenome-assembled genome bin R18
CGCGCACCTGGAACCGCTGGGACTTTCTGCGGCGCGACGCGGCGGGACAGTGGTATTGGGAGGACGGGTTCCTGTTCGCAACGGACAGCTCGGCGCCCCTTGCCTCGGACCGGGCGGCGCTCTGGAAGGAAACGAGCAGCTACTTCGCCGGCGGCGCTTTTGGCGATCCAGCGCAGACGGGAACGCAGATCCTGTTCTGGTCGAGGATGGAGGCACTCCACTACCCCGGCGCAGGGGAGGTGCTGTCCGGCTTGCGCCGCCAGCTGGAAGCGCAGACGGCGCAGACCCTCGGCAGCGGAGCGGCGCTCCCCTCGCCCGGGCTTGGCGTGGGCGGCGGGAGCGAAGGCGGATGGAGGGGGAACGGATGACGCGGAGAGGACGGGAATGAGTCAGAAAGAACCGTCCCCAATGACTCGATCCCCATTGACTCGATCCCCATTGACTCGTCCCCAGAGTCAATGGGGACGGTTCTTTTGACTCATAAAAAAGGAGACAGAGAACATCCATGCCCAAGCCATGCCGCACAGATATGCATGAAAGCCCCAGGCATGGATGTTCTTTGCCATGAACTGCGGTTGCCCCGTAAGGGGCGAGCAGTTCCGGCATACTCGTTAATCCGAATTCTTTCGGATTAACCGTCCCCTGTCTCCTTTTGCGTCTCCGGTGGATGGGGAATTTTTTTGCGACAAAGTTGCATAACGCAATAAGTGCGTTGCAGAACAATTTTCACCCTGCTTAAATAAAGACGTTCCCGGTTCCATAAGCAACGGAAAAAAAGAAAAATGAGTCAAACAGAACCGTCCCCATTGACTCCTGACTCCTGACTCCTGACTCCTGTCCGACAACAAAATATTCTGTATCGACAAATACGATGACACGCTGCTCCAAACGCTCGACAGCGCAAACCGCCCCGGCACCATCGTCTATATGACGCTGTCCAACAACACCAAAAAAACAGCCCGCGAAATATTCGACCGTTATGCGGACGTGGAGGGCGGCTTTACCCGGACGGACATCCCGATGAAAAACCTCTTCGATGCCTCCCCCGTCTCCCGGTCCCAGGCCAAACGGCTGTGCAACCGACTGGACCGCTTTGAATCCGTAACACTCGACTTCGATGGTCTTGACTGGATTGGCCAGGGCTTCGCGCACCAGCTGTTTGTGGTCTTTCCGCACGAACACCCGGAGGTCCGCCTTGAACCCGTTCACATGAGCGAGCCTGTTTCAAAGATGTACCACCATGTTCTGGCCGAAAAGAATCCATAAATTTTAAGACAACACCGCCCAATTCCGCTGCGCGAGCTGCGCCGGAATTGGGCGGTGTTGTTTCATGTTTTTCTGCCGTAGACCCGCGGGCCGGGGCGTCACAGGGTCAGGATGAGGTTATTCATGCTCAGCGAGCGGACGTACTCCATGTCGGTGGACATGGCGGAGACCAGACGAATGCCCACGTGGGCGAGAGGGTCCTCGGGATGGAAAAGCTCGGCGTAGGCCACGGGGTCAAACTCCCGGCAGGCGTCCTTGATGCGGATGCGCCAGCCGTCACCCAGCCGGGACAGACGGATGTCGACGCTCTGCGCCTTGGCGCCGGTAAAGCCGTGCTCGACGATGTTGTAGGCCATCTCCTCCACAAACAGACCGACCAGCATGGCCGTGCGGGGCGCGGCGCCCTTTTCCCGGCAGAATGCCACGGCGGCCTCGGAGAAGGAGACAATCTGCTCCGCGCCGGATATCGAGCCATCCAGCCGGTCCTCCTCCGGCACGCCGAAGCCCTTCGGCAGCAGCAGGAGATCCCGGATGGAAAAGCGCAGCTTTCCGCTGCGTACCCGGACAATCCCCGCCACCACCACCAGCGACAGCAGACTGCCCACCACAAAGGACAGCCAGACCCCGTCCGTTCCGAACAGATGCCCGAGCGCCAGTGCCACCAGCGGTGAGATGACCAGCTGGGAGACGAAGGCGAGCGGATAGGCGATGACGTAGCGCTTCATGCCCTGCAGATAGCTGCTGAAGCAGATGCTGCAGGCGTAGGGAACGGTCTGCAGCACATACATCCGCAGCGCCCGGGCCGCAAGCGCGAGCTCCGCCTCGCTGCCGGAGAAAAACAGCGCGCTGTAGGGCGCGGCGACGACCAGCGCGATGAGCGTGAGAATGCCGTTGCCGATGAGTGAAACGCGCAGGGAGGTTTTCATCAGCTGCTCCAGCGACAGCACGTCCTCCTCCCCCGCGAGGACGCTGGTGATCATCTGGTTGGCGCTGCCGATGCCCTGGCCGACGGTCAGAAACACCGCGCCGCCGGAATTGAGCATGGCGAAGACGGCCACGGCGGAGTTGTCCGCCAGCGAGAGCAAGATGGCATTGAACAGCACGACAAAAATCGTCCGGGTCAACATGGAAAAGCCCATCGGCATCCCCAGAACGAAAATGTCCCGGATCAGCTTCGGCTGCCAGCCCCGCAGCGTCAGACGCAGCGAGTGATGCCCGCCCACGAAGTGGCAAAGCATGAGCACGAAGGCCACATAATAGCTGATGGTGGTGGCAAGCGCCATGCCGAGCATGCCCCAGTCGAGCGCCAGCGCGCTGACAAAGTCCAGCGCCACGTTGACCGCCGTCATGGCAAGGATGGACAAAAACACCCGCTTGCCGTCGTTATCCAGCTGGACAATCGGCATGAACACCATGACCAGAAACAGCGGCGGCGCGCAGAAGGCAAAGCCTCTCAAATACGCCGCGGCATGGGTATGGACTTCGCCCTCCGCGCCCAGCGCGGAGGCGATAGGCCCCGAGGCGAAATACACAACCCCCGCGATGACCAGCGACACCACCGCGCTCAGCAGCACGCTGGTCCCCAGCGCCGCCTCGGTCCGGCGGACATCCCCCCGGCCGATGAACCGGCCGCACAGCGTGGAGGTGCCCACGCCGACGATGCCCGCCAGCGCCGCAAACACGGTGGTAATCGGCGTGACAAGACCATAGGCGGTCATGCTCTCGCTGCCCAGCATCGAGCCGATGACGGCCCCGTCGACCACCATGCCGATGACCCCCGTAATGGCGGAGATAATCTGCACCAGCAGGGCGCCCAGGAACATCCTTCGAACGAGCCGGCCGCCCGCAAAATCCAGCTTGTTCACACTCTGTTTGTCCATGTTTCCCTCCCGTTTCATATCCGGCGTGTTGCGCCGAAGCATCAGCCGCCTCGCAGGCGGAAGGCGTTAAAGAAGTCGTACTGCTCTTTTGTTTTCAGAATGCGCACGGGCTTTACCTGACCCGACGGGGCGCCGCGCAGCACCAGCACGTCCCGGAACAAAAACGTGGCCTCCTCCTGCAGAAAATCCGCGGTCAGCGGCTGGATTCTCTCGTCGTGGATGGCCTGCCGATATTCCTCGTTTGCCTCCCGCAGCCGCTTTTCCAGCACGGCCGACAGTGTTTCTGCCGAAAGACGCAGGACCGCCTCCTCCGCGTCCGGCTGAACAAAAAATTCATAGCGCGGGGGAACGGCCTGTGTATCGGCCCAGACGGTAAAGTCCGACAGAGGAAAGCCCAGCTCCTCCGCCGTTTTTTCCGCGGCCAGAAAGAGAGCCTCCTCCGTTGTCTTTTCGCCGCACAGATTGACCGTGTGATTGCGCCGATACCGGAACCGGACGGTCGGGGTCCCGTGAAAGAAATCCACAACCTCTACGACATCGCTCATCCGATACCGATAAAACCCGGAGAAGTTTGTGACGATAATCTCGTATTTCTGCCCGGGGACCAGCTCGTCGGCCGTCCGGCACTGCGAAAAATCCTCTCCGGCCTCCACCGGCAGAAATTCCAGAAAGCCGGCGCCCGCGGCAATCACGGCATCCTCCCGGTCCAGGTCAACCGGAATCGAGAATATCCCCTCGGACGCCGTAATGCCGCTGTACAGGTTTTGTATCCTGCCGGCGGTAAAGCGTCTTTTGATTGCCTCGTCAAAGGCGGAAAAGCCGGCCCTGCCGATGCCCGAGAGCAGCCGAAGCCGGGGCCATATCTCCGGCACGAAGGGGAAATCACTGCCGTTGCGGAATATATCCCGCAGCTCCGCCGCTCTGTCCGGCATGGGCACAAGCCGTTTTAAGACACTCTGCCGCACCGAGTCCGGCATTTCTACGGAAGCGTCAATCGTACCGGTCTCGATATCCCGAATCAGCATGTCATACTCTTCGCCGATATACTGGAAATACCGGAGGATGATGGAATAAAAACCGGCGGTGATCGAGGTGATTTCCCGGTCTGCCAGCGCAAAGCGCGCGTGCAGATAGCGGGTGTCCGTTCCCGCGGCGGGAATAGACGCCTCGACAGGCGACGTGTAAAGCAGACGCATCGCCTCATTCATGCCTTCCCTGCCGCCCTGCACATACTCGGCCATGACGGACGAGGCGGAGCCCAGGGTCAGCCCGCTCGGCAGCGTGATATGCGTTCCCTCCGCCGGCGAAAACACGCGTCCGCGAAGCATCGGCTCCCCCAGCTTTTTATACACGAGCGCGTCGGTATACCGGCGGTTGTATTTCAAAAACATCCCGGCCTGCCGGTCCGTCATGGGAACGGGCTTTAATTTGCCCACGGTCCCGGATGTCTGATTGACATGGCGGAAGGGATACGCGGTGAGGATGTCCCCCTCCCCCCGAAGCATGCGCTCGAGCTCCCCCGCGATATCGTCGTAGGTGATCACCGGCACCCTTTTGCGGTATTCGTCGATGGAATGGATGGAGGAAAAATCATAGCGCCGACCGTATTCCGTGTCGGCGTTGTCCGCGACAATCCGAAGCAGAACCCGTTCGCTTGTCTCCCTTGGGCAGCTCGTTTCCCGCAGAATCGTCTCATACGTCTGCTCCGCCGCCTGCACATTGGCCTTATTCGCGGCATAAACCGCCTCTTGCGCTGCTATCTCCATCGGTGTCCTTTCTTTCCAATATATCCAATTCCCTCGGATTTCAACTTATTTCAAAGGTTGTCCGGTCAATCCTTCAGGCATCCGATTGGGATTACAAAGGGTCGCGTCCGTATAATGGTGTAAAATTGAAAATGAAAAAGAGCCAAGAGCTCAACCTTCAGGTATAACGTAAAGCAACCAAACCAAACATAATACCGAGGAGGAAGAACAAATGGCTCAACTCAATATTACGCTTAATCAGGAAGAAATTCTACAATTACTTTCAGAAAATTCGGGGGAAGCCTTCAAAAAACTTTTACAGGAGAGTCTGAACAGCGTCCTGAGGGCAGAATCGGCAGAACAGTTACGTGCGGCGCCATATGAAAGAACTGATATCTCTTCTTAGTTCATCATTTCACCTGCAAATTCAAATTTATCTTTAGAACCCGTCTTTTTGACCTGCAGCGGGGAAGCATTCCCCACTCTGAAGACTCGGTCAATTTTGATTTAATGCTGAAACTCCCAGTCAAAACAACAGCGAATTCTGATCCAGCAAAAATTCCTCCAGGGAAATGATCAAAATGCCGTTTTCATCCGAATACGCTTTAAAAGGCGCATTAATCACAGCAATTTTACGGAAGGAACCCGGCACTTTTTTCAGACTGTCATATTCATTCTCGCCGTGCTGCCCATCCGGGATCCGATCCATTACTTGAATATAGTACTCATGACTTGCCATCCGGGCGATGAAATCGACTTCCTTTTGCTTATGAATCTGCCTGCCTGTACTGTCACGCTCTCTGGTATCCAGCATTCCCACATCCACAAGATAGCCTCTTCGCCTCAGCTCATTGTATACAACCGTTTCAATTCCGAAGCCCTGATCCAATTGTCTGAAATGAAGCCTTGCATTCCTAAGACCGACATCCTCCGGGTAATATTTGAAAGGCGTTGTAAAATAGGCTTTCCCTTTAATGTTGTATCGCCTCGCCGTTTCAAACAAAAATGCGTCCTCTATATATTGAATATAGGAAAAAACCGTTTCGCTGTCTATTTTAATATGTTTTTCTGCCCGCAGTGTTCCGGACAGTCTGGATGGATTGACCAAAGAGCCTGTCGTAGAACACAGTACATTAAATAATGCACTAAGCTCCTCCGGAAGTCTTACGCGGTTCCGCTCCACAACATCCGTCAGATACGTTCTGTCAATCAGGTTTGTCAGATATCGCATTTTTTCCGCTTCATCCGACTCGTTCAGCAGATACGGCATTCCGCCAAATGTCAGATATTCCTGCAGGGCAAAGCGCCTATCGCCTTCGTACACTTCATAAAATTCGGCATAAGAAAGCGGATGTATTCTTATTTCAACACCCCGGTCTTTAAAGCGGGTAGAAATATCCTTTGATAGAAATTCCGAATTGCTCCCTGTAATATAAACGTCATAGTTCGGATGGTTGTTCAGAGAGATGATCGTTCCTTCAAAGTCTTTTACGATCTGCACCTCATCAATAATGATATAGTACCGCCTGGCATCATCCGATGCTTTTTCTTCAATATAGGTTCTGAGAGCCTTCCTTTCCCGCAGGTCTTCAAATCGGTCATCGTCCAATTCCACAACAACAATCTGATTTCTTTCAACGCCCTGCGAAAGCAGATGATTGCAAAACAGTGTTTTTAAAAGATAACTCTTCCCGCATCGCCGGATTCCGGTCACAATTTTGATATACGGGCTATGTTTCTTTTGAATAAGCCGATTTAAATAATATTCTCTGTTGGATTTCATGTCGTTCACCTATTCGATCTCGTGGTAACTTGTTACCTTTTTTTCGATTACATATAGTCTATCACTCACAAAACTCTGTGTCAATAATCGAAATTCTGGGAACAAGTTACCATTTTCCCGATTACGCTCACCTAATCAGAACGCAAAGTACAAACTGTCAGCACCCGGAACCGGTTGTCGAGAACATTCTTATCAAAGGCAAAAGGACCGTCCGCATCATATCGGACGATCCTTCGCTGATATTTGCTTATACAAACAAACCGAAATTTGCAGTGCTCCGTCCATGATACTATTCCTCAGATTACGATTAACTGCAATGTGATTCCCCAAATTCAAATTATTTCACAAACCGGGGAATGCGCTTAGCCATTCCGCTGCGTCAACAATCGTAATACCCTCGTGCTGATATTCAGGCTGATATGTTCTCGCAATCAACATTTTTGGATATGCGTCCTTGATTTTCAAAAGCGGTGTGACTTCCCGTTCAAAAGTCGATTCTTCTGAAATATCATATGCGACCTGAATGTACAGCTTTTTCCCCTGCCTGATGGCCACAAAATTGATTTCCCTCTTGTAGAGGACGCCGACATAAAGCTCGTAACCACGGCGTAAAAGTTCAATGGCAATTATATTTTCCAACACGCGTCCGTAATCCATATTTTTTGTGCCAAGACGGGCAAATCGGAAGCTCTGATCAACAAGATAATACTTATCCTCCGAACGCAGATATTTTTTCCCGCGAATATCGTATCGACGGATCCGATAGAATGCAAAAGCCTTGCAAAGCGCGTCCAGATATTTGCCAACGGTTTTATGGTCGGCGTTGGTCCCGGCAGAACATAGAGTATCCGTAATAGAGCGGACTGAGGTCACATTTCCGATGTTATCCATCAGGAAATCAATTATGGAATGAAGCAGAGGTTCGTTTTTCAGTTTATATTTTTTTATAATATCCCGTACGATCAGCGCATTCAAAACCTCCGTATTGATATACCGATATTTTTGCTGTTCATTTTTATACAAATAGGAACCGGCCATTCCACCTTCCCGAATATAATTTGTCAAACTCCCGTAAATATTCTCTGTTGGGAAGTATTCAAGATATTCATGGAATGAGAACGGAAATATCTGCAGTTCATAGGTTCTGCCAACGAAGAGCGTAGCGAGGTCGCTGCTCTGCAGAAATGCGTTGGACCCGGTAATATAGATGTCATACTTTTCTTTCGCGTGCAGACTGTTGATTGCTGCTTCAAAGCCTGCACACATCTGCACTTCGTCAATCAACAGGCAATTGTCCCGTTCGGGGAGATAATGCTCCTCCACATATTGCTCAAGTGCGTGGTATTCCTTTAATGGTTCAAACTCCATTATGTTAAAATTAATATGAATGATATTGGCAGCCGGATTGTTCTGCGCCAGATATTCCTGTAAAGCGTCCATTAATTTGGATTTTCCGGACCGTCTGACGCCTGTAATCACTTTTATATCCGGTGTACCGATTAAATCCTTAAGTTCAGTCATGTAAAGATTCCGCTTGATCAGTTTCACAGGAATTCTCCTCTCTCTGCAAAAGAATAACTATATGATATCATTCCCATTCCCCGAAATCAATATTATTTTAGTTTTGGGGAACGCCATGTAAGATGTATGAGAACAGTAAGGCTGCCTGATGGAAACACAACGTACAAACCGTCAGCACCTGAAACAAAAAAATGCATTGTAATCCCCTGCGCGTTCCGATGCGCGGCGGAATGTTTTCGTTTTCAGCGGATGATTTTTGTGATATACTAACACGCTGAGGTGGGAGGAATGAAAATCGTTTTCCAGATTCTCTTCGCGTTGGGACTGCTGTGGCTGTTGGGGTCGCTGGGGGTCTTTTTCGCGGTGTTTTATTACGCGAACAACCGGGACGAAACGCACCGGCTGCTGGCGGGGGCGGAATACGAGCCGTATTATCCGCAGATGCGCGCGCTGATTGACGGGGCGCTCGCGATTCCCTGCGAGGAGGTATGGGTCCGCTCATACGACGGAAAAAAGCTTTTCGGCCGGCTGTATATTTCCGCGCCGGAGGCGCCGGTATTCATTCTCTTCAACGGCTACAAGGGCAACGGCATCCGCGACTTCTGCGGCGGGCTGCAGCTGGTGCTGGAGCGGGGCGGGAACGCCCTGGTGGTGGACCAGCGAAGCCACGGCCGGTCGGAGGGGCACCTTATCTCCTTCGGCATCCGGGAGCGCCGGGACGTGAGCGTCTGGGTCGAGGCCGCGCGCCGCCGCTTTGGGGAGGACCGGGCCGTATGGCTGATGGGCGTATCCATGGGCGCGGCCACGGTGCTGATGGCGGCGGATCTGCCGATGGCGGACAACGTGCGCGGCATCTGGGCGGACTGCCCCTACGCCGTGCCGGAGGATGTAATCGTGACCAAGGCGGCGTCGCTGGGCATCCCCGGGGCCCGGTGGATGCGGCCGCTGCTGCGGACGGCCGCGCGGGTCTACGGCGGCTTTCGTCTGCGGGAAAGCTCCGCAAAGAGCGCCGCGGCCTCCGACGGCGTGCCGATGGCCATCATCCACGGCACGGGCGATCATTACGTCCCCGTGGAGATGGGCCGCGCCATCCGGGACGCGAACCCCGCGCGGGTACGCATGACCGAGGTGGAGGGCGCGCCGCACGCGCTGTCGCTGCTGGTGGACCCCGAGGGCTACCGCCGGGCGTTTGACGAATTCATCCGTGACACGGAAGAAAAGAGGTGAGCCATGCTCTCGAACATTTCCCTGTATGCCGTGATGCGGCGGATTTTGAACGAGCTGAACGAGCAGGTGGTGGACCACGGCGAGCGCGTGGCCTATCTGTATCTGAAAATGGCGCAGTACCGCGCTCTGCCGGACGACCGACAGCTGGAGGAGCGGATGCTGGCCTGCTTTGCCCACGACATCGGGGCGTATAAGACAGAGAAGTTTCTGGATCTGCTGCGCTTTGACGTGACGAACACGCTGGAGCACTGCATCTACGGCTATCTGTTCATGAAATATTTCTCCCCCCTGCAGGAGGCAGCGGAGGTGCTGCTGTACCACCACACGCTCTATGCCGACCGGGCGCTGTACGACAGCCCGTATCTGGCGGACGGCATGCTGATTCACTTCCTCGACCGGGTGGATATCCTGCACATCAAATACGAGGACACGCGGGATATCCTCCGTCTGCTCCACGAGGGCGCGGGGCGCAATTTTGCTCCGCGGGACGCGGAGGATTTTGAAAAGGCCGAGGAGCGGTACCACCTTATCGCGCATCTGCGCGACGGCAGCTATCGCGAGGAGGTCCGACGCTACTTCGACCGTCCGGAGCACGAGCGGCTGCTGCGGCCGATTATCTTCATGCTTGCCTACGAGGTCGATTTCCGCAGCGAGCAGACCGTGGTTCACACCATCACGGTGACGCTGCTGGCGTGGCAGCTCGGGCGCGAGCTGGGTCTTTCGCGCGAGGAGCAGGACGCGCTGACGCTTGCCGCCGCGATGCACGACCTGGGAAAAATCAGCGTCCCGACGGAAATTCTCGAAAAGCCCGCCCGCCTCACGCCGGAGGAATACGAAATCATGAAGACCCATGTGGTCCACTCCGAGCGGATTATCCGGGACCTGTTCCCGGAGGAAATCGTCCGCATCGCGGTCCGCCATCACGAACGGTCCGACGGCAGCGGCTATCCCCATGGTCTGGCCGCGGCGGAGCTGACCCGAAGCGAGCGCATCATGCAGGTGGCGGACGTGGCCAGCGCCCTGATGCAGCGGCGCAGCTACAAGCAGGCCATGGAGCGCGACGAGGTGCTGTCCATCCTGCAAAAGGAGGCCGACGCCGGTCGTCTGGACGGCGCCATCGTGGCGATTCTGGCGGAGCGCTATGACTACATCGTGTCGCACGTGCGCGCCCACGCGGCGGAGACCATCCGCCTGTACGAGGGGCTGCAGGACGAATACCAACGCTATCTGGTCCGCTACGCCGGCGACGGCCACACCCCCCTGGACGGCTTTGAGCTGATTGCCGCCGTGGAATAAACCGCGTCAGCGCCGAAGCCGATTATCATCCAAGAAAAAAGTATATCCGAAGTTGAGCAGGGTCTTTCAATAGGGTCTGAAAGTAGGGGTAAAAACCATCTTCGTCAAATGAACAAGAGAGACAAGCCCGAAAAGCGGCTTGCCTCTCTTGTTCTTTCCCTGATGAAATATGCACCAAATCACCAAGGACGTGGATTCTCTTTTTAATCAGCCCAAGCTATTACTATGGCAGCACCGCACAATTCTCGGCACGCAATCGCCCGCCTTAAAAGGAAGGCGGCGGGCAC